>Ga0070680_100000585_pt1 | contig 25168 bp, 46 predicted proteins | sample KBSC73BmetaG_FD_64672 | JGI IMG/M metagenome (GOLD analysis project Ga0070680, IMG submission 64672) | Corn rhizosphere microbial communities from Kellogg Biological Station, Michigan, USA - KBS C7-3B metaG | ecosystem: Host-associated > Plants > Roots > Rhizosphere | place: USA: Michigan...
TGTTCTGGCTGGCGATCGCCAGCATGATCGTTTTGTTGGTATCAGTCAGTGGCTGACCTCGAAGCGGTCTTCGCCGTGTTCAAGCTGCTCGACCGCGACGGCGAAGTGTATCTCCATTACGACATGGCGCACTTTGTACCTGCCGAGGTAACACGTAAGTGGTACGAGCCTTACTGTGAATTGCTCGCGTCGTATGGCATGACGAACCTGACGCCCAAAGAAAAGCGCTATGGCTTCTATGTCATGGCACCGATCGTGTCGAGTGAATGGCTGAGCGCGCCAAGCTATTTGAAGGCGCGACGGGCCAGCGACCGATATCGTGAATTGCAGCAGAACGTGCAGAAACTCCAGCTTTACGATCGGCTGAAGGCGCGACCCGACTTCTCAGGTAAAAATAAAAACACGCGCGAGGTCAACGACGCGCTCACCCAGCAATGGCGCGGTGTTGTAAATGATCCGTTCGTCAAACAATGGGACAACGACAATGAATGATCGAGATAATATGTGGGTCAAGTCTGGCCAGCAGCTTCAGGCGGCACGTGTCATGCTAGCTGCGCTGGAAGCGATTGAACCGCTCAGCAGTAACGATCATCCCGTGCTGAAAGTGTACGGCTCGGAGTTTGATGCAGTGCGCAACGCCATCTCCCAAGCCAAGGCCGCAGGGATCACAACGGAGCAATCATGAAGAGCTTTGATCAGGGCTGGCACGACCGGCTATTGGGTCTTCCCGTCCCGCAGGAGCGCAAGCGGTTACCTCAGCAGGTCGAGTATGAGCGCGGCCGGCATATTGCTGCGATGTGGCAGTTCTACGTGCGCAGCGCCAGCGTCGAGAGCGGTACCATAACGAGCCGCGGTGGCGTCAAATGCTTGACCCCCAACCACGCGCTGCAGTGGTCCTATGAGATGGCCCGCATGTATATGCCCGACGATCTGCTGACCGCGATCGAGCATGAGAAAAGATTTTGTGCCACGCTGAACCAACGACTAGGCCTGAGTGCGCTCGCGTGAACTTCGCTGACTTTCAGGCGGCGCTGTTGCTCTACGGCAAAGCAAACAACGTCAATGTGAGCGTCGCCAAGTCGTCGCAAGATCCTACGCTGCTGTGCGTCTGGGTGCCGATGGAAAGCCTGCATCACGAGCCGGCGATCAAGGCGATTGCCGAAACGTATGGCCATATGACACAGGCGATCGACGGCATGCATGACCGGCTCTATTTCTTTGACCTGAATAGGTAACATGAAAACACATCCCGCTTTCAGGACGGTGCTGGCTGCAGCCAAGCGCGCCGCAAAGAGCGAGCTAAACCGCAATCGTCGCGAGCGACTGCGCGCAGCGATCAAGACGCTGGAGCTGTTCCGCAACGACAACCATGACTTCATCGAGTTCTATAACGACGATGCCGAGCTATGAAGCGTACTTACAAAGGCATCGTCGTTAAGCCCTTCGATGTGTGCTGGCTGGACTGGCACCCACCGCTGACGCACGCAAGCCACGGCTTTTCCCCGCGCAAAGTAAAAGTCGTGAAGGTCACCCGCGGCGGCCGCGACATACACGTGCAGGACGATAAGACCAACACCATCGAGATCGTGCATGCGTCGAGGCTGAGTTTCTTAACCTAGAGAGGTAACAAATGGGTTATACACATTACTGGCGCCAGCCATGGCAAGCACTCGCGCCCGAGAAATGGGCGCTGATCGTGAGCGACGTGAAGAAGATACTAGCCACCACCGACGTTCCGTTGCTGCGCGAGTACGACGAGCCGGGCACCAAGCCCGAGATCACTACGGATCTGATCCGCTTCAATGGCGTCGCCGATGAGGGCCACGAGACGTTCTACTTCGAGCGCACGCCCGGTGAAGATGTCGACTACCAGAAGCAACAACCGAAGCACTACGTGAAGGCGTTCAGCTTCTGCAAGACGGCACATAAGCCCTATGACGTTGTCGTGTGTGCGTGTCTGATCATCATCAGGCATCACGCGCCTAAAGTCGACATGTCGAGCGACGGCGACTATCCCGACTGGGCTGCAGGCCATGCGCTGGTGCTGGAGGCGACCGGACAAAACTGCTTGGTTCTTCTCGACTAATCATCAAGGGGCAGCCGAGGATGCGTCCAAGGCTGGGCAACGACGGGCAGATGGGATATGCTGCCTGTCCCCCGTTTTAATATGTACCTACGGAGGTAACATGCGTCTGTGGTGGTATAAGCTGATCTATAACTGGACAGGCCGCTGCATTAGCTTCTCGCCTGATCCATGGGGTGTTTGTCGCGTGTGTCGATGGGCGCCTATCAACAAAGAGAACGAAGACGATCATGGCTAACATCGACGCCCTCGAAAATCTTCGTCGTGTCGCCGAAGGATGTCTGCGCAATAACGACACTCTCAACATGGGGACCTTCTGGTCTAACTGCGGCACGTTTGGCTGCCTCGCCGGCTGGGCCGCGCAAGATCCGTGGTTTCAAGCTCAGGGGCTGGAGGTGATGAGCGCGACCCCTGCAGGTAATAGAGTTGGGGTTGTCGTGTGGTGGCGCCGCAAAGGAGGCGTACCATATGCACTGCGCGATTTCGAGGCGCTGGAGGAATTCTTCGGGCTGGACACGTTCCAAGCCAACTACCTGTTCGCCGACAACCCGCATGCCACCAACGTCGAGACCATTAAGGACTGGCATGACGCGATCGCGAGGATCAACGAGGTGATCCGTGGCGAAGTGTGAGCGGTGGCACGTCTTGCTCTATTGGATGCTGGACGGAGAACGCCATAAGGGCGGTCGCCGTGAAGCGCTAACCCCGCCGCGGAGCACATATGCTCTTGGTTTCTTTCGGAACGGCTACGTTGGTATGTCGTTTCCTGCTTCGTTTTATCCAACGACTAACGATCTACCTATGCGTCGCAGATGGGTAGATGTGTTCAAAGACCTGCGGCGGTAACCTAGAAAGGTAACAAGACATGAACCTACTACGTCTCAAGCGCGAGCTGCGTTCGTACATGGATGCGAACGTGCCTGTGCAGCTCATTTCCGCGCCGGGGCTGGGTAAGTCCGAGACGGTCGATCAGGCCGTCAAGGATTTTAGCCGGCAGGACAATGCCGAGTGGGGCATCGCCACGGTGCTCGCCGCGGCTTACACGCCCCCCGATGTGTTCGGCTATCTCGTGCCGACCGATCGGGTGATCGAGCGGGCCGATGGCACGACGGAGACCGTCAAGACTTCCGAGTTCACCATGCCGCCGTGGATGATCTCCGACGACGGCCGACCCATGAATTCCTTCAAAAGGGGTATCGTGTTCTTCGACGAGTGGGACAAGGTCGAACCCGACACCAAGAAGGCGCTGGCCAACGTGCTGCTGAACGGCGCGGCGGGGCGCCACAGGACCCATAGGGGCATCGGCTTCGTGACCGCTGCCAATCGCGCCGAAGATCGTTCGGGCTCAACCAAGGAGTTCGATTTCATCATCAATCGTCGGGCCGAGCTGCATATTCGTCCCGACGTGGGCTCGTGGGAGGACTGGGCGGTGCGCAACGATGTGCCGCCGACGTTCACGGCGTTCGCCGTGCGGCGCCCGGAGATCGTCTTCTCGGGTCGTGTGCCCGACAAGCAGGGTCCGTACTGCACACCGCGCTCATTGGTGAAGTCTTCGCAACTTTGCGTCGCCGGTGGCCATCTCGATACCCAGACGGGTAACTTCGTCGGGCTGGGCGACGAGGACGCGGAGACAACGCTGAACGAGAAGCTCTCGGGCCTGATGGGACCCGAGGCAACCAACGAGTTGCTGATCTGGGCACGGCTCAAGACCGAGGTACCCGAGTTCGTCGAGATCGTGGCCGATCCGTCCAAGGCCAAGATCCCGACCAAGATGGATGCCAAGATGCTGGTCGCTTACGACTGCGCCCATCGCATCGACGTGGCGAACGCCAACAAAGTGGTCGAGTACATGCTGCGCATGGGGGCTGAGCATCAGATGGTGTTCGGTGTCGCTTCGGTGAAGCGTAACTTCAGGCTGCTGCAGACCAAGGCGTTCGTGAATGATTTCATTCCGCGCAATCAGGGGATCATCTCGCTGGTCGGGATGAACTGATCCACGTAGGTAACATCATGGGCAACTTCTGGGAGTGGCGATGGTGGCGTAGTGGTGGTCGGCGTGCGGTTACCTCTGGCATTAGCCGGTTCGAGTTTCAGCCAGTAACTCACTACATTAACCCACACTATTCCGTCACGTGCTTCCCGGTTCGTTTTTACCCAATACTAAAAGATCTTCCGACCCAACGCCGGGAGATCCAGATATTTCCGTGGCAACCCCTGACAATGGTTAACCTTGAGAGGTAACATCGTGAAGAAAGAATTCCATTTGGTACTGGCCTTCGACAGCGGCAACGAGGCGCTGATGAAGACCTACGAAGAGATCGTGATCCTGAAGGGTCGCGAGATCTTCGCTAGTGCCGTGCTGGCGCACGGTGCGATTAGAGATGCTTCGACGAAGCCCGAGATCCATCTCTACTGCGACGACTTCATCATGGGTCGCGAGGAGGTCGAGGTGAAGGCCAACGAGATCGCCCAAGGCGAGCCACCGCGGCTGGTGACGAACCCGACCAAGGAGCAGTTGGCGGCTGCTGTACCGGCGCAGGAGGTCGCCGGCGATACTGAGTTGAGCAAAAGCGTTGGCGGTGCCGGCACAAATCCTGTCAGCGGCTCAGCTTACGGCGATGAAGAATAAGCTCGAACGCCAGAGCCGCAAGCCGATCGAGAGCAAGCCGAGCACTCATCAATGGGCGCTGTGCGTCTACAACAGCTGGTGGCAGGGTTATCCTGTCAACGAGTACCGCTTCAATCGCGTCAAGAATTTCTACAGCGATCCGACGACCGGGCCGCAAGGTTGGTACCATACACAAGACAGTGGCCCGGTCTCGTCAGCGCTGGCCCCGAGCACCATGCAGATTTTCCGCAAGTGCCCGGTCTACCGCAACGATCTTCGCAGGATCGACGTGTTCGCCGATCTTAAAAAATAACCTAGAGAGGTAACATGATTTACAGAAGGCATAAACTCATCAAGCTCAACCCCGAAGGGTTGCGCCTGTGGGGCAACGACAAGGTGCGGCTGCAGTGGACGGTGCCGGCCTTCACGCATCTGCTTTATCGCATGATGAACCCCGACGACACCGAGCAGGTCGCGTGGTTCACCAAGGAGGTGCAACGTGCGGCGACAGACGGAAAGCGACTTCTTCTCAATCCCGACTGGTACTTCCCGCTGCCCGACAAGCAGCGCGTCTTCATCAACTGCCACGAGATCGCTCACGCTCTGTTCATGCATCCCGCGCAGTTCTACCTCCATCGCAAGGAAGATCGCGGCGTGTACTGGGCCGGCAAGACGCTGCCGTTCTTGCCTAAAGTGGCAAATTATGCGGCTGACTTCGTCATCAACGCGATGCTGATCGAAAGCAAGATCGGCGAGATGCCTCAAGGCGGCCTCTACGACACCAAGATCGCGACGTCCGACACGAGCTGGCAGGAGGCGTACCATCGGATCTGGGAGGAGTGTGAGAGCCAAGGTGGTACCTCCAAGGGTAACGGCGCCGGTGAGGCTGAGCCCGGCGAGGGCGAGCAAGGCGAAGAGGAAGACGGCGAAGGTCTGCCGCAGGACCCGGCCGACAAGGATGAACGCGGCAAGAACGGGCGCTTCGAGAAGGGCCAATTCGACAGTCATCTGGAGCCCGGTGCCACCGACCAGCTCAAGCCGACCGATAGCCGGGCGATGCCCGATCCGCAGCGCTGGACGCAGGCAATCATGGGGGCCAAGGCTGTGGCGCAGGGCACCGGCAACATGCCGGCCGCTCTGGAGAAGGTGCTGGACAAGCTCCTCGCGCCCAAAGTGTCGTGGACTGAGCACATCGAGGGGCTATTCGCCCGCAAGGTGCATGGCCACGCCTATGACTTCCGCCGCCTCGACCGGCGGCTGATCGTCAGGAACATAGGGGCGCCCGGCAAGTCGGGCCACGGCTGTGGCACGATCGTCGTAGCGATGGACAGCTCCGGTTCGATCTATGCCGTGCCCGAGCTGATCGAGCGCTTCTTCGGTGAGACGGCGGGGATCTTCGAGCAGCTCAACCCGCGGCGGATCATCGTGATCTGGTGCGACGCCACGGTGCAGGAAACCTTCGAGATCGAGGACGCCGACGACCTGATGAAGTGCTTCTACAAGGGCGCAGTCGGCGGAGGTGGCACGGCGTTCAAACCGCCGTTCGACTGGATCGAAGAGCACGACATCGACGATGTCGACGCCATGGTCTACCTCACCGATGGCGACAACTCCGACAAGGACGAGCTGGCCGCCATGGGTGAACCCAAGTACCCCGTGATCTGGGGCTGCATCGCTGACGGCAAAAGTTTTCCCTTTGGCGATCAAGTGCGAGTGCCGGACGATGGCACGGCCTAAGAGAACGTGGTGGTGGGTGGGATACGCCGTCATGTGGGACCATGGCAACATCGCTGGGCTTCATAGCGTGAAGCGGAGACAACTGATCGCAATGGTGTCTTTGCATACTTCACACTCAAATTCCTGCTGCTTTCCCCGTAGCCTCTATCCCCACGTAAAGCATTTGCCGATACATCGTGTTATCATAGACGTATTTGCTGACCTGCGGAGGTAACATGGCCCTTTTCGGTGCTCGTTCGTCAAGAAGGCAAAAGCAGATAACATGCTTCGGCAGTCGCATCGGCAGCATAAACGGCGCGATCGACGCGCGTGCCAGAATGCATAATCGCCACATCGTCACGAGCCGCCCGCATGTCAGCGAGCTGCTCAACTGGATCGTGCCGCCGGGCTATCGGAAATTTTGCCAAGACGTGTGGCACAATTTCAACAACGAGATCGACGCCGGCACTCGGCGAGCCAATGTAGCTTTGCCAGAAGAAATACCGTTCGGTGATGGCGTCTATCAGTCGCCCGGCATGTCGCTGGAGTTCGACTGGCGCAACGCCACCTGCGAGGAAGACAGCGACTGCTTCGTGCTGCCGCCTCATCTGCGCAACGTGAAGGCGTTTACCAGCGACACGCCGAAAGCGTTCCTCGACATGATCACCGAGTGGCAGACCAACGCCATCGAGTGGGGATTGGTGCGCAAGGTGGTCGACTGGCTCGATGACACTCTGGCGCCGAACGATTTTGTGCAGGCGTGCTACCTGCTGCCGATGTTACCTTCGCTGGTAAAACATATCAGCGATGGCCGTGCGATTGTGCAGGCGGCCGGCTCTGTGCCGAGGAACCCGATGCGGGTCGACTTGCCTTGGCTGCTGGGATTGCAGCGCGCCAATCAGATACTGGCGGGGTCCGAGCTGATGGGAGAAGCAGACACGGAGTTGTCTTCGCCTGTCGACATGGTCATGAAGGTATCAGGGAACACAGTTCACCATCCGCTGTGGCCGTCTGCTTTCGATGCCGAGTACACGGCTCAGTATTGAGGAACCATATGCGCCACCACCGCCTGTTTGAGCGCCTACGCTACAAATTTCGCAATGGTCGGTGGGAGCTGAGACGTAGCCGCATAAGCGCTGAGAATGGAATGACCAAGTTCAATCGCGACAATCTGGCTGGGACAGCAGGCGACTTGTTATATACGAGCTTCCCATTGTGTTTTTACGCCACCAAGAAGTTTCCGTCTTACAGAAAAGAAATCAACGTCTTTCGTGACCTTCGGAGGTAACATGGCGCCAAGACCTCAAATCTGGTGGCGTGTTGCTTGGGCGCGAGACAAAGAGACAGGCCGTATTGGTGGCCGGGGAAAGAAGCCCTATCTCAGCTCACGGATGGGAACAACAGGCAACGAGAGTGAGTTTCGTGGCATGGATCGAGGCTATTCGTGGCGCCACAAGTGTTGGTTTCCACTAAGATTTTACGCGACCGTCAACCATCTGCCACGCAAGCGTATCGAAATCGACGTGTTCAAAAATCTTCGGAGGTAACAAGTGTCCAATCCCCCCGTACTGAGCCACCACGAGTATCGTATCATGTTTCGGCTGGCATACGACAACGCCTTGGCCAAGGTCAGCAGCTTCGACCAACGCCTGCGCTACTACAGTGAGCTGCCGACGGTTACGCTGCCGCATCCCGGTTATATGAGAGGCATTCACTCGGCGATCGACGTAATGGCCGATGCAGAGCGTCACATCCAGCAAGACATCAAGCACTGCAGAGAGTGGCTGGAGCGGTACTCCAATATCGCCCGCTGGCTCGAACAGTTCCTCGCCACCGTCCGCGACGCTGACGACGAGGCGTGGATCGAAGGTATCCGTGAGTATCTTAACAGGAGCAAGAAATGAGTGAATTGAAAGCTGCCCTGCAGGCTATCCTGCAGGTGAATTTCCGCCAGCCCGTGCCGGCGAACGATGCTGCGCACATCGCCGACTTTCTCGAACGTGCAGCGTTGGAGCTGAACCAACGTGTCGAGGCGGTCGAGCTGCGCGAGCAGGCGGTCAGCGCCCGCGAAGCCAAGGTCTCCCTGATGCAGGAAGAGACCACGGCCCAGATCAAGACCATCCGCACGCTGGGAAGAGTTTCCCAAGTGATGGAGATCCGGCCGAAGCGAGTGGGCTGGCTGAACCTGCGGAGGTAACCGTGCGCTTCGACCTGAAGAAGCCCTGTAAAAACTGTCCGTTCAACAAGGCTGATACGCGCATCGTGTTCGCCTGTCGTGAGCGGGCTGAAGAAATTGAAGAGCAGGCATACCGACAGGGCTTTCCATGTCACCTATCGGCGGTGTTTGACGAAGACAAGGAAGACGCAGGCTTTGAGCCCGGTCCAAATACGCAACACTGCGCGGGTGCGTTCATTCTTTATCTGAACGAAAGCGAGTATGGGTGGCCGGCAATTGACAACGACGAAGAGTTGGCAGCTAAGCTGGAGAAACAAACACAAGGCAATCGTCATCTTGTGTTTGACAGTATTGAAGACTTCCTATCAGCCAATGAACCCAAAAACCATCCACGTCATAAATCCAATAAAAGGCGCAAGAAAAAGACCTTGACAAGGTAACACGGGTACCCCATATCCAACAGGTTTCAACCTACAGAGGTAACACAATGGCGAAGCGCAAGAACAAGGTCGGCCGCCCGAAGATCGTCAAGCGCGGTGAGGTGCACATGTCGTGTCGTGTGCACGCGGCGGACAAGAAGGGCTTTGCCACTGTGGCCCGTCAGCGGGCGGTCCCGCAAAGCGAGCTGTTCCGGCGCTTTGTCGCGGCGATCGGGCGAGCCGGTGCCAAGACGAAGGCTGTGACGATCCGCATTACGGGGTATTCTGCGCTTTAGAAGTTCGTCGCGCGGGGTGCAGCCTTAGCAGCCAGCCCTGACGTGACCTGCGGCGAGCGTGTGTACGTGCGCTCGTCGCTCCTTTTCAAACGGAGAGGGTTCAATGCTGGTGAAGCAACTGCGTGAAATACGCCTCAAACAAAAGCGCAGCCAGATGGACGTAGCCGAGGACGCCGGCGTTGCACAAGTCGCCGTGATGGCGTGGGAAGGCGGACGCCGGCGACCGCGGCTTGATCTGTTCGAGGCGTGGGCCGGCGCGCTGGGCTACAAGATCGTACTCGAACCGATTACCCAAGAAGGTAAACATGCTTCCAACAGTCAAGCACAAGACACCGTGCAATGAGTGTCCGTTCCGGCGCAAGGCTGCACCGGGATGGCTGGGCGGCGGCACTGTCGAAAGCTGGCATGCTAATCTTGTTTTTGGCGACACGGCATTTATCTGCCACACGGGTGAGCGGAAGGGCAAACGCTACTTCTGCGCTGGCTCGATGATCCACTACCGCAACCAACTCAAGACGCCACGCGATCCAGAGTTTGCCGCGATGGTGCTGAAGTACAGCAAGGACGTCGAGCACGTCTTTCAATGGCCGCACGAATTCAAGCAGCATCACGAAGCTGGGTTGCTGGCGCAGCGAGTACGTACCCGCGCAGGTAACACATGAGCGACTTGCTCTACGTCGTCGGCGACCTCGAAACCTACTACAACACTGCGTCCGGCTATTCGCTGCGTGCGAAGGGCATGGACATACCCAGCTACATTCTCAGCCCAGAGTTCGAGGCGATCGGCTGCGCGTTCAAGGTCAACGGTCAAAAAACAGGGTGGGTCGATGGGCCAGACATTCCTCGTTTCCTGTCTTCTCTGGGTGATCCTAGCCGCGTCGTTTTTATCGCTCACCATCTACTTTTTGATGGGAGTATTTTTTCGTGGTGCTACGGTTGGGTCGCCGGGTTCTATGTCGATACGCTGGCTCTTAGCCGGGCTCTTCTTGGTTATGTTTTGCGTCGCCATGACCTTGACACCGTCGCCCGATATCTCGGTGTGGGATCGAAGGGCACCACCATCCACAAGGTGAACGGCCTCAACCGGCAAGCGATCATCGACGCTGGCTTCTACAACGAGTACGCCGAGTACAGTTGCGGCGATGCCGATCTCTGCTGGGGGATTTTCAAACATTTGGCGCCAGTAATGCCAGTGAGCGAGCTACAAATCTGGGACATCGTGCATCGCATGGCGCTGCAGCCGGTCCTGAAGCTCGACCAGCTATTGCTGCATGAGCATCTGGCGAACGTGCGCGCCGAGAAGGAGCTGCTCCTTCAAGAAGCCGGCATCGCCGATAAAGCTGACCTCATGAGCGACCAGCGCTTCGCCGATATTTTGATCGGCATGGGCGTGACACCACCGACGAAAATATCTCTTCGCACCGAGGAAGAGACTTGGGCGTTCGCCAAGACCGACGAAGGCATGAAGGCGCTGCTCGAACATCCCGACCATGCTGTGCAGGCTGTCACCGCAGCTCGGCTCGGGGTCAAGACCACGATCGAGGAAAGCCGCACCGCACGCTTCATCAATCTCTCGGGACTGACGTTCCCGCACTACGGCACCAACCTGATGCCGGTGGCGCTGAAGCCCTCAGGTGCCCACACCCATCGTCTGTCAGGCGACTGGAAGCTGAACCAGCAGAACCTCACCCGCGAAAACAAAGTGCGCAAACGGCGTGCTGCTCTGCGCGAAAGCATTGTTACCCCTGAAGGTTATTCGATGGTAGTGGCTGACGCGCGCCAGATCGAGCTGCGTGGGACCGCCATGTTCTGTGGGCAGGAAAGTCTTTTGGCGGCACTACGCGATCTCAAGCGCGATCCCTATTCCGAGTTCGCCTCGCGTTGCTTCGGCTATCTTGTCACCAAGGCCGACATCGGCCCGAGGTTCTGCGGCAAGACCGGCATGCTGAGCTGTCAGTACCAAGTGGGCTGGCGCAAGTACCGCGGCAGCGTCAGACATCTCAGCGTCGAACAGATCGGCACGCTGGTCGATCTCAGTGCCGCCGAGGCGCAGCTCCACGTGAATATCTATCGCACCGACAACTTCAACATCACCGGGATGTGGAAGATCCTGCAGTACCGGGTGATACCAGCGATGACCCGTCCCGACTGCGACTTCATGCTGGGACCTGTGCGGGTAATGTTCGAGAAGATCGTGCTGCCCAACGGTATGTGTCTGCACTATCACGGCCTGCACAAAAGCCAAGCCGATGGCAACTGGCTGTTCACCTACGGCTGGGAGACCAAGCGGCTCTACGGCGGCAAGCTGCTGGAGAACATCATCCAAGCGCTCTGCAAGATCATCGTCATGGACGTGGCGCTGCGCGTAAAGAAGCCGTTCGAGAAACTCTTCGAGATGGCAGCGCTCAAGATGCAGAGCCACGACGAGCTGATGTATGTCTGCAGGGACCAGTACGCGCCCGAGCTGAAGGGCGTCCTGATGCAGGAGCTGAGGGTACCTCCTACGTGGTGGCCAGAGATCCCCCTCGACGTCGAAGCGGAGATCGGAACATGCTACGGGAAAGTCAAATGAGCATTTATGACGAACAAGTCGTACCAGTGAAGCTGGCATGTTTCATCATGGCGCTTGCCGTCAAGCGCCAACAAAAACCTTTGCCTAAAGATAGAACTAGTCTCGCACCTGAGTGGGACGAAGCTGAATGGGACGAAGTAGTTCAAACTATTCAGGTCGAAGATCTCTGTATTAACCCGTGAAGGTAACACCATGGCCAAGTTAACTTCCAAAGAAAAAACTGAACTGCGCAAGTTATTAAAACTGGCGTCGCCGGGGCCATGGGAAGCTCAGATCCATCCCCGTTCTGCTCATCTATTTCCATCTGTCTGGCTTGGGCCAACACGGCGTTACTCTGATAACTCTGGCGAGTATCGCCCCCGTGTTTGCATTAACGAGGTACATGATCCTGCACGTAAGACGGCTGGTGCAGGACACGAAACATTCGACGCAACAGCACGCCTGATTGCCTTTCTGCGCAACCACGCCGAAGCGTTATTGGATTAGGTACCATATGCGCGCCGGCTCGATCCCTGCACCGCTGGAAATGTTCTACGCCCACATGGGCTGGAACGAGTTCATCCGGTTCCACCGCGACTTCCCGTTGCGCAACTGGAGTTCATGCATCAGGGCGAGCGACTGGCATATCGGCATCACTTGCACCGACATACGAACAGGCGAAATCGTGACGCTCTACGATCCCGAGAAAGATTTTCCCAGCAGCACGCTGATCACGTCGTTTCGCTTGCTGGCCGGGGCACTGTCAGGCATCATGTCCGACAACGAGAAGCGACTTAATCGTCGCACTGATCGTGGACGTCGGAGGTAACACATGGGAATTTTCGAGAAAGACCTACCTCCGCAGGTAACAGAAAATATACCGCAATTACCGTCGTGTTTTTTCCCATTAAAATTTTTAGGCGTTACATGCCATAACACAAACGATCTGATCATAGCGGGGCTGAGCAACAATTTGTCGCGCGAAAAGACACGAGAATTAATCGGTGAAATTGGGAGCAACCCCATGAAGTTCGGAATGGGCGGATCGCAGATGCCATCACCTCCACCCATGTCTCAAAACGTCGCGTCGTCAGGGGCGCCGCCAACATGTTTGTTCACCGTGTGCTTTGTCAGTGCTGTGCCGGGCTTCGGCAATCCCGAGAAGATGCTCAAGATGCGCCTGCGGATCGGGGACACGGGCGACGGCCACATCAGCGGCAACATCCTTCGCAATATCCACCAGTTCATCACCCACGAAAAGGTGACGTCAGTCTGCTTCAAGTCCAACGGCGAGTATGTCGTGCTGGAGGACGAGACGAACCTTTATCCTTCGGATAAGCTGGTCGCCTCGTTCCTCTTGTTGCTGAAAGGCTGACCTATGTCCGAAGTCAGATTGCAAGGCGCGCTCACCAAGGCCCGCCAGATCGTCGAGCTGAACGGCATCGAGATGGTGTATTTCATCGGTTACAACCCCACCACGAAGCAGTTCGGCTCGCTGATCGGTAACAAGACCAACGAAGCCGATCGCCTTGTCGAGCTGCGCGATTACTGCATCGAGCAGCTCAAGCATTTGCCGCGGAACGGTTGACATGCCATTCGTCCCAGTCACGACCTACGAAGGCGGCCCCCCGCCTGTCGTCAACAGCTACTCCAAGCTGAAGAATTTCCGCACATGCCCCAAGAAACACTGGCATGTCGACCTCGCCCCCAAGAGCGAACGCATCGCCGAGAAGAGATCGAAGGCACTCGACGACGGCGACTTCATCCATGGCGCCATGGAGAAGCGGGTGCGTGACGGCACACCACTGCCGCCGCAGCTCAACTACTGTGAACCGGAGGCCACGAAGGCTCTGGCTGTTACCCCTGCAGGTTCGATCGTGCTCGTCGAAGAAAAGGCGGCGATCCGGCAGGACTTTTCTGCGTGCGAGTATTTCGATCAAGGCGTCTGGTGGCGCATGAAGATCGACTTCGCCAAGATCGTACCGGCCGCTGGCATCGCCGCGCTCAAGGACTGGAAGACGGGCAAGATCATCGAGGACAGCGAGCAGCTCGCAATCACGGCGCAGTGGGTGTTCTCGAAGTGGCCCGAGGTTCAGCTCGTGAAGACTAGCTTCGTCTGGTTGGGCAACAACGCCACGACAGACCTCACGCTCAAACGTAGCGACATGCCGACGTTCTGGGCGGGGCTGTGGCCCGAGCTGGAGACGTACAAGGAAGCCGTGCGCACGATGACGTTCCCGCCCAAGCCTAGTGGGCTCTGTCGCGAGCATTGTCCTGTCACAAGCTGCCCCTACCATGGGAAGGGTAACCGATGAAGCTCACAGTTGGCGGTTCATTCGCTAGAGGATTAGTTCTCACTACTTCTCCTACTTCCCCGAAAGGTGAACAGCGCTTCGAGCTGACGCCCGAGCAGTCCAAGACGCTTCTACTAGTGCTCGAAGCGAAATGGAAAACTGAACAGGAAAGAACTGACCGATGATCCTGCTCGCCTTCACGCTCTATCTGTTGTTTGGAGCGCCTGACGATCCGGGCCGTGTCACCGTTCGCTTCCTCCCCACGCAGCAGGCGTGTGACCTCGAAGCCCGGCATTGGAAGCACATGCTCGATCCCGAGTTGCGCAAGACCGTCCGGCACAAGTGCGTGCTGGAATGAGTACCCCTGAAGGTAAGGTCAAACGCGAAGTCGAGAAGCTCTTCGCCCGCTGCAGCAAAGATCTCAACATGCCGGTGCACTACTTCATGCCGGTGCAGACCGGCTACGGCAAGCGCGACCTCGACTACAACTGCACGGTCAACGGCTTCGCGCTGCGCATCGAGACGAAGGCGCCGGGTGAGTGGCTGACGGGTCCTCAGCGTCTGATCGCCAAGGCAGTCTTCGAGGCAGGCGGTGCCGTCTTCATCGTGAGCAGCGAAGACGGCCTCAGTGCACTGTCGCGCTGGATCTGGAAAGCGTGCGCCGCAAGTAACCCTCTGAGGTAACACATGCAAGAGCCGTTGCTGCGAGTGCCGGCACGGCCGGACGTGCTGAACCTGTTCCCCGACTTCAAGGAGACGGAGCCGGGGTTTGGGGTCATCAAGCACGACATCGGCGCCACGCTGATGCTGCGCCATCTTGGCTTCGAGGTGCAGTCGCCGGTGCGGCTGCACTACGACTTTCCGCACCCGCCCGGCAAGCCACCTTTTGAAGTTCAGATCCAGACGGTCGAACGGCTGACGGAGAACAAACGCTTTTACGTGCTCTCCGGCATGGGCGTCGGCAAGACGGCCTGTGCAATCTGGGCGTTCGATTACCTGCGAAGGTTAGGGCTCGCCAAGAAGATGCTGGTCGTGGCGCCACTGTCGACGCTCAAGTTCACATGGATGCGCGAGTTCTTCGATTTCTGCCCCCACCTCAAAGTCGCTGTGCTCCATGGCACCAAAGCCCAACGCCTGAAGGTGCTCGCGACTGACGCCGACGTCTACATCATCAACCACGACGGCCCCTTGACGATCGCCGAGGCGCTGAAGACGCGCAAGGACATCACCAACCTTGTGCTCGATGAACTGGCTGTCTACCGCAATCCCACTGATCGCTCCAAGTGGATGCAGGAATATGCTCAGCACATCGAATGGGTGTGGGGCATGACTGGCGCGCCGACGCCGCACGAGCCTACCGACGTCTATGGGCAAGCCAAAATCGTCACGCCCAACCGGGTGCCGATGCGCTTTGGCCGCTTCCGCGAGCAGCTCATGTACCGGGTGAGCCAGTTTATCTGGGTGCCCCGCAAAGACGCCAACGAGCAGGCGTTCAACGTGCTGCAGCCGAGCGTGCGCTTCCAACTGGAAGACGTGACTGAGCTACCTCCCTATGTCTCGATCCGGCCCGATGTCGATCTGGGACCGAAACAGAAATTCATCTACGAGGCGCTGCGCAAAGACGCGTACGCCATGGTCGGCAACCAGACGATTACTGCGGTGAACGCAGGCGCTGCCCTCAACAAGCTCCTGCAGGTGTCGTTGGGCTGGGTCTACGACAGCGACGGCAACGTGATCCAGCTCGATAACAAGCCGCGGCTCAAACTGTTGGGCGAGTTGATCGAAGGCGCTACCGGCAAGGTGATCGTGTTCTCGGCTTTCAAGCATGCCCTGTCCGGTATTGAACAGTTCATCACCAAGGACCTCAAATACAGTTGCGCCGTCGTCTCGGGCGATACCCCTATGGGTAAACGCAGTCAGATCTTTCATCAGTTTCAGAACGAGCTGCATCCTCGTGTGCTCGACGCCCATCCGCAGTGCATGGCGCACGGCATCACGCTCACCGCAGCCGACACGGTATTGTGGTTCGGGCCGATCACGAGCAACGAAATCTATGATCAGGCGAACATGCGCATCCGTCGCGTTGGTCAAAAGCGCAAACAATTGTTTGGTCATATCCAAGCGACACCGGCCGAGCGCAGGGTCTACAATCTTCTAATTGGACAACAGAACATGCAGGCACAACTACTCGACATGTTCAGGGAAGATTAACCCTTGACACTGTGTTACCTATTCACTACATTGTTGTGTTACCTAGAAAGGACTAATCATGACTGACCAAGTCAGCACAGCAGTTCCTCCGGCTGAGCCGCAAGCAACGCTGGCGCCTCAGTACAATCTCGGCGAACTCACCGCCAAATACGTCAAGCTCCGTGACAAGATCGCAGAGCTGACCAAAGCGTTCGACGAGCAGCTTGCTCCCTACAAGAACCTCAAGAACCAGCTCGATGCGATTTTCGCCGGCGAGCTTGGCCGCACCGGCGCCATGAGCATGCGTACCGAAGGCGGCACGATCAGCTTGACCAAGCGGAACTCAGCGACACTGGAAGACCCACTGGCCTTCCGCACCTTCGTCCAGAACATGGGCGAGTGGGATCTCGCCGACGTGCGCGCCAATGCGAACGCCGTCGAAGACTACGCCCAGAAAAACCAACAGCTCCCACCGGGAGTGAAGTTCTCGGCGATCTACACCGTCAGCGTTCGTCGTCCCAGCCAGAGCTAACAGGAGAGACAATGTCCAACCTTGCAGTGCAGTTGGCAGGCGCCCCCGCGCTTGCTCCCCGGTCGCAGGTCCTCACGACCGGCGTCGACCCCAACGCCATCATGGGCGGTATCGGCCCATCGTTCGGGATACTTACCTTCAGGGGTAAGGTGTTCCGCGTGAAGTACCGCGGCGAAGAGCTGGCCCTGATGATGGACCCGCCCGGTCCCGGCATGCCGTCGCCCGGCCCCAAGCCGTTCTGCGACGTCGTGATCGTGAGCGCGTCGCCCGCGATCTCGAAGATTTTCTACGAGGACGCCTATCAGGAAGGCGACACCGACGCGCCGGATTGCTTCTCGACCAACGGTGTGACGCCCGACCCAGCATCGCCCAAGAAGCAGGCCGAGCTGTGCGCGACATGCCCCAAAAACATCTGGGGTAGCCGTGCCAACGCCAATACTGGCGCCAAAGGCAAGGCATGCCAAGACAGCAAGCGGCTGGCCGTGGTGCCGCTCGACGACATGGCTAACGAGCGGCTGGGCGGCCCCTTGCTGTTGCGTATCCCGCCGGCGTCGCTCCAGAACATGGGCAACTACAACACCTACCTGCAGAACCAAGGTCATGTGTTCTACTCGGTCGGCACGCGGCTGCAGTTCGATCCCGAGGCAGCCTATCCCAAGCTGACGTTCTATCCGATCAAGGGGTTAGGCGACGGCGAGGCCACACTCGTGAAGGAGCTGCAGAACGATCCGCGCGTGATCCGCATGCTGCAGGAGGCAGTCGATCAAGTACGCGACGCTGGCGTCGGAGGACTGCCAGCAGCGGGCGCACAGGCTGCAACTCAGCCAGCCGCTGTGCCGGCAGGTGCACCGCAGCCGGCCGTCTACGTGGCGCCACAGGCTACGGCTCAGGCTGTTCAGGTCGCTCAGCCCGCACAGCCTGCCCCTACAACGGCGGCTCCGCCGATGCCTGTCGTGCAGGTAGCTCCTGCCACTCCTGCCCCTCAGGCAGCGCCACCGATGCCAACGCCAACAGCGCCGCCCGCAGTTCCTGTGGCAGTTCCCGGCAAGATGATCACTGGGTTCGGGGCGACAGCGCCTGCCGGGGCGGTAGCGCCGCCTGTTGCTCAGCCTGTCGCTCAGCCTGTCGATCAGTCGGATCTTACGATCCCACCGTTCCTCCGCGCACAACAGCAACCGGCCAACAATCCGGGCATCGTCGCTGGTCAGCCGCCGCAACCGGCAACAGCACCTGTCGTGGCGCCAGTGGTCCCCACGCCGGCTCCGGCCCCTACTGTCGCGTTCCGTGAGCTGGAGCCGGCTGAGATGGCTGCGCTGGCGTCAAGCGATCCAGCGGGCCTGCAAAAATACTTCGCTGACCTCGCTGCATGGAAAGCGGCGGGCGGTGGCAAGAAGTCACGAGCCAAGAGGGGCACCACCCAGCCTTCACCGTCGCCGGCTCCGACACCCATTCCCGAAACCGCCGTCGCTTCCCCTGCCCTCCCCGCGGCGGCGGCCCCTGCCACTGCACCGTTAGCTGTAGCCCCCGCCCAGCCGGCGGCTGCAGTGGCAGGTTCTCCTCCCCCACCGATGCAGGACGCGGCACTTGCTCATCTGGACGAGACTTTGCTGAAAGCGCTCTAGTGTAACGTGAGGCGTGGCGGCGGGCGCGGGCGAGCGTCCGTCGTCGCTTCCTCCAACAGTTGCGGGGCGGGAATTGTTCACAGCGGTCGTCTCTCCGGCGTTGTCCGAAACGCGCGAGTTTTTAGCTCGCGCGTTCGCATGGCCGCAGGAACGCGACACCGAGCCGAGCTTCATCAACGTCCATCGTGTGATGCGGCTCACCAACGAAGACGGCACGCCCAAGATGGGCAAAGACGGCAAGCAGGAGATCGCTATGCCGGGCCGCGCGACGCGCAACGTCGATGAGGCAGCCCGCGCGATCGAGTGGGCCAACAGTCTTCAGACTGATGTCTACATGTGCATGTCAGCACAGCGCGAAGCCGAGCAGAAACTCTCCAAGCGCAACTTTCCCTATCTCAAGGCCGTGCGCAAGCAAACCAACGTGCTGCGCCACAAGAGCTTCTTCATCGACGTCGATGTGAAGCCCGACGATCTGGCACACGGCTACGCCACGCAAGCTGAAGCGATCCAAGAATTTATCCGTATCCGTGACGCGTTGGGTTTGCCCCGACAGACCTTCATCGTGCTCTCAGGTTCAGGAGGCTTCCATGCTCATTGGTGCCTATTCGAGCCAATCCTTCCAGACAGGTGGCGGCAGACGAGCGCTGCGCTCAGCGCTGCGTTCATTGCGAAGGGCTTTCGCGGCGACACCCAAGTCATCGTTGATAGCGTTCGCCTACTCCGACCGCCCGGTACGTTCAACTTCAAGAACAAGGCTGCGCCGCAACGTGTTACCCTCTTAGGTAACAAAGGCATCGACCACGACATTGCAGCGCTGGAGCTGGTGCTGGCGCCGTATGTCGGCATGATGCACACGCAGGCGCCCAAGCCCTACGTCAACGGCACGATCAACGGTTCTGTGAACGGCGCCGGTTTGGGACCGCGTTCGCAGATCTTCAACGGCACCATCCAGCCGGGGCTCGATGCCGGCATGGAGGCGCTGCTACCTACGATCAGGGACGTGGCGCTGGGCTGCCCCTTCATCTTCCGAACGATCGTCACGGGCGGCAAGGACAACGCTAACGCGCTCCGCCTGCAGACGATGAACCTCGCGTTGTTTTGCCAGAACTCCCTCAAGGCGGCCTTGGTAATGACCAAGGATCGTGCCACCTGTCCCCCCGAGGAAACTCATGCACTATTTGATCGGCAACAGGCTTCTCGACGCGAACGAGATCTCGGATGGCCGCGGTGTTCCACTATCGCCTCATATGGCGCGCCCGAATGCATTACATGTCCCCACCGGCAACTGGACCGGAGCCCTCTTAATTTTGCGCGTGGCAGCGCTCAACAAACAGCGCCATCGGGAACGAGCAGTACCAGCCAACTTCAAGCAGCTCCCGCGATCGTCACGGCCACTCCTATCCAAGTCGGTGGGACCTTTACAGGTACTACAGCAGCATCTGGTCAGATCGGACTTGCAGGGGCCGCCGTTAATGTTGTCAGCGCCGTTGGACTTGTCGGATCAGGCGGGGGACCTCTACCCGTGGCAGCGCTGGCACCTTTGCCAAGCATCTACGCCTACGACCAGCTCGGGCGGATCTGCATCATTGAGACGGACCCCGCGGGCAAGCAAACCTACAACCTCTTGACGGACTACATCCATGAAAAGCCATGGCTGCAGCAGACGCCGCCGTCGCTCAACTTCACGACGACAACGTCGCAGGGTGTGACCACACAGATCAGATTACCTTTCGAGGTAATCAACGACAGCGCGCAGTTCAAACGCACGCTCGGCCGGCAGGGCATGATCCCGCACAAGCACGAGCTGGACAGGTTGGGAGAATTCTACGTGGCATGGATCGACAAACTGAGGTCGGATCGCTCGAACGTGATCCAGAACCAAGCCTTCGGCTGGGCCTCCAAAGGTGGCAAGCTCGAAGGCTTCGTCTACGGAGGCTACCTGTGGAACGCCGGTGTGCCACGTCCGGCAGCGAACATTGATCCGGTGCTCGCTTCGCAGTACCTTCCGATGGGAGATTTGCAGCCATGGGTCGACGCGTCAAAGCTGATCACCAACCAGAAGCGCCCGGCGCTCGATGCTATTTTGGCTTCAGCCTTTGCTGCACCCCTCATTCGCTTCACCGGCCAGAGCGGTGTCCTGCTGTCGACGTACAGCATGCTGAGCGGGATCGGGAAGTCGACGGCGCTGCGGGTGGCACAGGCGGTGTGGGGTTCGCCGATCAAAGCGGTCCAGAGCCTCGGCGACACGCAAAACAGCGTACTCCGAAAGATGGGCGACACTAAGAATTTGCCGCTCTATTGGGACGAGCTGAAGACCAAAGAAGATACCCAGAAATTTTCCAACCTCGCGTTCCAGCTCTCACTGGGCAAAGAAAAGTCGCGGCTACAGGCTGACACCAGCTATCGTGATCCGGGCACGTGGCAGACGCTGCTATGCTCGACCAGCAACGAGAGCACACTGGCCTACATCTTGACCCAGACCAAGACAACCGCGGCAGGTCTCTACCGCGTGTTCGAGTACGAGGTGCCGCCGGGGGCTGTAGGGCAGATCTCAACATCGGAAGCCTCCAACATCATAGCGGCGCTCAACGAGAACTTCGGACAGGCTGGGCTGATCTACGCCGGCTTCCTCGGCACGCAGCACGAGCGCTGTGCGAAGGAAGTCGCGCTGTATAGCACCGAGCTGGAGAAGCACTTCAACGTGCAGCCCGACGAACGCTTCTGGCTGGCGCTGTTCGCCACGCTGATGATGGGCGCGAAGTACGCCAACGAGCTTAACCTCACCAACATCGACCTGAGCGTACTGCTGCAGTTCCTGTCGAAGACGTTCCAAGGCATGCGGCAGGAACGCACGATGTCCCATGTCGACATGAAGGTTGACGCCAACGTGCTGGGCATCGTAGCGCGCTATCTCAATGATCGCCGGCATGGCTACACGGTAGTCACCGACACCATGTGGCGGCAAGCCGGCAGGCCCTCGGGCATGATGATCAAGCTGGCACCAAACTGTGATACCACCAAGATCCGCTCGACCGAGATCCACGTCGCTGAAAACGATAAGGTGATCCGCATGGCCAAGGGGCCGTGGGATGACTGGCTGGCCGAGCGCGGGCTCACACCGTCCCTCATCAACAAGCAGCTCACTGAGCAATTCGGCGCGACCACGGCGCGCATGAAGCTGGGCGTCGGCACGCCGTGCACGAGTGCCTCTGAAGTTTGCGTCGAGCTGAATTACGGCGACGCGAGTTTCAGCGGCCTTCTTGACCCGTAATTTTACCTAGCGAGGTAATACATGTCTGAGGAACCTGTAGAGATCGACGACATCACGATAGAGACTGTCACCGAAGATGCGGTTTTATTTGAATATGAGGGCCATGCGTTCTGGGTGCCGCGCTCAATCCTCGGCATCAGGAGCGAGGACAAACGCCCAGAAGCTGGCGACGTGGTCGACATCACGATCCCGTATTGGAAGGCCAAGCAGGAAGGTTTGGCCTGATGCCCTTCGAGATCCCATGGGGACTGGAAGACGACACCGCGGCGTGTTCGCAGGTCGGCTTTCTGCCTCTGTGGCTCTCGGGCGAAGGCGGTGAGCATTTCGCCGTCGTCGATGAAGACGACTTCGTGTGGGCATCGCGCTGGCGCTGGCAGATCAAGCGTTCCAAGAACGGGAAGAAGATCTATGCCTGCAGGTCCAGCCACTACGAAGGGCGCCGCGTTAGTATTTTTCTGCACAAGCAGATATGCCTGCGTGCACATGGCCGACCGCCCTCACCCCGTCACATCATCGCCGATCACGAGGATGGCAACTCTCAGAATATGCGTCGTGGTAATTTGCGTTGGGCCACACCGTCCGAGAACCGCCAAAACTATAACGGTATCTATGCCCTGCAACTGCGATTAGACTTCAAAGACAACGGCGCTAGGCTTCTTCGATCGCATACCTTTGGAGGTAACAATGGGCACCAAGCTGAACCCCGGCCAGTTCGATTGCTACGACAGGGCACTGCCGAACGAGCCGCGTTTCACTTTTCTGGCACGCGATCCGATGGCGCCCGACCTCATCGAGATGTGGGCGGATCTGCGGCTGCGAGAGATCAAGCTGAAGAAGCGCCCCCGTTCTGACGGTCCGCAACTTCAGGAAGCGCGTGACTGTGCAAAAGCGATGCGTCAGTGGCGCATCGAGAACGCTGGAAAGTGGTGATCTAGCGCAAATGCGGCCGGCTGAGGCCACCGCTGCCGAGCAGGCACTCGACCAGATCCCAGATCAGGTAGAGCACAAAAACCACCATCACCGCCCACAGGACGATGTTGAGCACCTGCGCGAGCAAGCCGCCGGGGCTGCCGAACTGGGCCAGCACATACGGCACGGCCAACTTGATAATCGCGTAGACCGCCCCGACAACGACCAGCCAGATCAAGAGCTGGAACAGGAAGCCAATTGAGAAGCACATGACTAGCTCCGATCGGGGCCGAATGTCTTGTCGCCCCTGTTGGCGTGAGCACTACGCAACCTCAGGTTCGACGGTGCATTCGTGCCGCCACCCTTAATACTCAGCTTGTGGTCAACGTCTATGCCGGCCGGGATGTTCCCCAGCTTGCGCTCCATGAACCGACGCGCCTGAACGCGCTCGTCGGTCTCTTTTCGGTGAGCGCGCTCATAGGGGCCGTAGTGATGAGGGCCAGAGCGAGGCATCAGCTTTTGACGTTTCCGCCCGGCTTGGTGAACTTCTCCGTCGTGAGCCCGCGCCCGTTCGGGTCACCACCGATAAGCGGCGCATAGGCGCTCTTCTCCTGCGCCGCCTGCGGCATCGGCTTGCCCTGCAGCTTCTTCGACAGGCCCTCGTTCAAGGGCAGGCTCTTGTCTTTCTCGGCCATCAAAACCTCCGTATTCGGTCCTAGCGTCCCTGAGGGAGGCCCGGCCGAGGCATCTTAGCATAGTGGGGGACACCCGACACTACACCGCCTTTGGCGTAGCCTCGGGTATCGGCCCGGTTGAAGTCGCGTGCCACCTTCTGCGGAAAGCCCACCTTCTTGGCGAACACCGGATCATGGGCTGCCGCCGCCATGGTGCGCTTCTGCTTGGGCGTGCTACTCGGCATCAGATCACCTTGCTCTTGTGGAAGGGCACGCCCTGCACGATGCCGCCCTTCTCGTAGGCCATGTTCAACGCGAAGTTGGCACGCTTGGCCATCTTCGGGTTGCCCGAGTTCTTCATCGCTTCGAGCCGCGACTTGCCGATCTTTTCCCCTTGGGGAATACCGGCCTGCGCATGCAGCGCGCCCTTCTTGATCGGGCCGATCGGCTTCATCGCCATGGTCACCTGCCTTTCTTGAACTTGGCGAACTGCTTGGCGTCGCGCTTCTTGTCGGCAGCGCTGCCTTCCTTCTCGCCCTTCTTCTCCTTGTCGAAGCCAGAGCGCTCGAATGCCTTCATCGTTTTCTTAGCCATGATGTTACCTCCAGAGGTTACCTATCTCGTGTCGTAATACTGAGCCTGTTGGCGGACAAACTCGTCCCGCTTGGTGGTGCGGAGCCCACCCTTGACATGCTCGTTCTTCGCCTCGACCAGTCGGCGTAGTGCCGATCGCTGGACCTCCGCCATCGTGATCTTCGCAGCCGGCGGCTGCTGGGCGTTCCACTCCATGATATTGCGCCACGCCGTGGCTTTTTCCTCAGGCTTGGCGTTCACCCAGCCGTTGGTCAGCTTCGTCCGGTCCTGCTTCAGCCGCTGCTGGTCGCCGAACTGGGCACCATATGCCTCCATCGTCTCTGCCTCGCGCCGCGGCGCAAAGCCGATCGAACGGATGACGGCTTCGCTCGGCGTGTACGGCGACATCTTCTCGCGGCCCGACGCTGTCTGCCGGCCGACACTGGCGCGCTGGTAGGCCGTCATACTGTCGGCGAACACCTTGATCGGCACGAGGACGCGAGCTGCCTCTGCATAGTCACCCGACATGAGCGCCTGAACGCCGTGGGGATACTCGGCCAACAGGGAGACAGGAGCACCTCCGAAAGCCTTTGCGGCGTATGCCAGTAAGTCGTTGGTTTTGAGAGAGGTAGGGTCACCGAGTGGGAATACGAGGTCAGCCAAGCTGAACCGGCTGCTGACATCCACGCCAAGGTACCGAGGAATTCCGCGCGTTGCGATCTCTCCCCATCCAGTTCCGAGATTGCGCGCAGCAACACCCCGAACCCACTGCTCGAAATCGCCGTAGTTGTTCTGAGATGCGCCCGTGAGCTGGGCGGCCAGCATGCCGGCATGGACTGCCTCCAGAGGTAACCCGAGTGCGCCGGCCAACAGCCCGTGTGTTGCCATCAGGCCGGCGAACGCCTTCATCGCGTCGGTGTCGCCCCTGAGTGCCGCATACGCTGTCTTCCCCAGCAGGTAATACGTCTTCTGACCGAACTTCTTGAACTGCAGCGCCAACCGACCGACCGGATGATTGAACACCGGCGGTGCGTTGACCTTGGAATAGTCGCCCATCGTGTTGACGGTCGTGTCGATCGCCGAGCGCATCGCCTGTTCGTGGGTGGCGCCATCGGCACGCTCCAGCCGGTACTTGGCGATCAGCGAGACACCGCGGTTGATACTCTCGATCGCCGTGCCCATCTGGCGGGCCATGAGGTCAGCTCGATCCAGCCCACGTCCCAAGAGGTTGCCCTCGGGCTGGTACATGCGGCC
>Ga0070680_100000588_pt1 | contig 25079 bp, 24 predicted proteins | sample KBSC73BmetaG_FD_64672 | JGI IMG/M metagenome (GOLD analysis project Ga0070680, IMG submission 64672) | Corn rhizosphere microbial communities from Kellogg Biological Station, Michigan, USA - KBS C7-3B metaG | ecosystem: Host-associated > Plants > Roots > Rhizosphere | place: USA: Michigan...
GCCCAGCGATGCGTTCAGCTCATCGATGGAACCGTACGCCTGAACGCGCGGGTGATCCTTCGGAACGCGGCCGCCGCCGAACAATCCCGTGTCGCCTGCATCACCCGTCTTCGTGTAGATCTTCATGGGATAAGAATATATCCCGATCGGCGGTCACGCCCGCTTGAACATCCTGGACCACCAGCTGTGCCGCTGGCCGTCCGCGCGCCGGAGTCCGCGCTTGAAGTTCGAGAAGTGGGTGAGCTCGTCACTCGCCGTGGGCGGCTGGTAGCTCTCGGTCAGGATCGCCGAGAGATGCTCCTGGAGCCGGTCCGGAGTGGCGACGACCGCCTGGGATTCGCACCATTTGTCGAGCGCGCGTCCCATGGCCGCCGCCGTCGGACGCTTGTTCGGATCACGGTCGAGCGAGGCGGTGAGAATCTCCTCGATCGCGCGCGGAATGTCGGGGACGAGCTCGCGCACGCTGGGCAGCGGGCGCCAGGTCACCTCGTCGATCAGCAGCTCCGTCGCGTCCTCGTAGAAGAGCGGCTCGAGCGCGAGCAGCTCGTAGAGCGTCACGCCCACTGCGAAGACGTCGCTGCGGCCGCTCACCTCGAGCGCGAGCAGCTGCTCGGGGCTCATGTAGTGCTTCTTTCCCATGAGCATCTGGGGCGACTTCTGCATCGGATCGATCGACGTGTTCGCCTTCGCGATACCGAAGTCCGTGAGCTTTACGTGTCCGTCCCACGTCGCCATGATGTTGTTCGGCGAGACGTCGCGGTGCACGATGTCGAGGCGATGGCCATCGGAGCTCACGAAGTTGTGCGCGAAGTCGAGCGCCCGGCACACGCGACTGGCGATGTACGCGGAGATCGCGAGCGGCACCGGCGTCTCGAGCACGCGATGGCGCTCGATGATCGCGCGCACCGTCGGGCCCTTGATGTACTCCATCGCCATGTAGTACTGCCCGTCCACCTCGCCCAGCTGGTAGATCTGCACGATGTTTCCGTGCACGAGGTTGGCGGAGAGCTTCGCCTCATCGATGAACAGCTGGAGCCAGGTCTTTTCCTTCGCGTAGTGCGGGTGAATGACCTTGAGGGCCACGCGCTTCGCGAAGCCCGCGGGGCCGAGATGCTCGGCCTCGTACACGGTGGCCATTCCGCCCTGCGCGATCTTCCGCACGAGACGAAACGCGCCCGTGTATTCCAGAATGTGGTCTTCGGTGTGCATACTTGCTGTGCTCATCTTTCTCTGCCTTGGCGGAGCTGCTGGTTCTCACCTCTTGCGCACTTCATGACGCTGGACATTCGGGACATCACGATCATCGGCGCGGGCCCCACCGGCCTGTTCGCCGCTTTTTACGCGGGCATGCGCGGCGTGTCGGCGCGCATCATCGACGCCCTTCCCGAGTTCGGCGGCCAGCTGACGGCACTCTATCCGGAGAAATACATCTTCGACGTGGCGGGGCTGCCGAAAGTCCTCGCCAAGGACCTGGTGGCCGATCTCGTGACCCAGATGCGCCAGTTTCAGCCGGACGAGCAGCTCGGCCAGCGCATCGTGGCTCTGGAAGAGGACGGCGGGGTGATGACTCTGGTCACCGAGACGGACCGCTTCCCGACGCGCGCCCTGATCGTGGCCGCGGGGATCGGCGCCTTCTCCCCGCGGCGGCTCCCGCATCCGAGTGCGGAGGCGTGGTATGGGAAGGGGATCCACGATCGGGTCACGGATCCCAGCGAATTCAACGGCCAGAAGGTGCTGATCGTGGGTGGCGGCGACTCGGCCTTCGATTGGACGCATCAACTCAAGGACCACGCGGACTCCGTCACGCTGATCCACCGGAGCGATCGCTTCCGGGCGCACGGAGCCACCGTCGCCGCCGTGAGCGACGCGGCGAAGGCCGGGCAGGTGAAGGTGCTGACCTTTCACGAGATTGCGGACGTCCACGGTGCGAACGGACGCGTGACCGGTGCTACGTTGAAGGATGTGAAGGCGAAGACCACGCACGACGTGGACGTCGACATCATCCTGCCGATGCTGGGCTTCGTGAGCGACATCGGGCCCCTGGCGGACTGGGGCCTCACGGTCGACAAGGACGAGATCGTGGTGTCGAGCACGATGGAGGCAGGGCGTCCGGGGATCTATGCCGCGGGCGACATTACCACGTATCCTGGCAAGCTCAAGCTCATCGCCACGGGCTTCGGGGAGGCTGCAACGGCGGTCAACCAGGCCGTGCACTGGATCTACCCGGAGAAGAAGGTGAACCCGGGACATTCGTCGAACATGGCGATATTTGGGCAGAAGGATGACTGAGCCGGAATCGCGAAACATCGGCAGGAGCTGGAGATGAGCGACGAAAAGGAGACGTGCCCCGCGTGCGGCAGCGACAACGTCACCAAGGGACGGATTCTTGGCGGCATCTCGTCGATCTATTTTCGGCCATCGGGGCTGCGCTTCTGGACGCTGAGCGCGGCGGTCCCGATGATCGGCGCGAACAAGACGTCGGACGAGTTCTTCCCGCCGGGCGCCCGCGCGTGCGTGTCGTGCGGTCTGTTGTGGAGCCGCGTGAATCCGACGCTGCTCGCGCGCGTGCTGCGCGAGGGAGGAACGGAGGAAACGCGCAAGCGCTTCGGGGACGGAGGAGAGGAAGGGTAGCGTCGCGCCATGACCGTCGAGAGCGCGATTCCGCGAACCTGAGCGCACACCAGACGCAGGCACATCGACGCAGAGGGGTGCAGCATGGGATTGAACATCGGCGCGGCGGGACCGGAGCATATCGACACGGTGATCATCGGCGCGGGACAGGCGGGATTGTCCGTGGGCTACCATCTCGCGAAACGCGGACGCGCGTTCGTCATTCTCGAGCGGCATGCGCGCATCGGCGACAGCTGGCGCATGCGATGGGATTCCCTGCGCCTCTTCACCCCGGCCCGATTCGACGGACTGGCCGGGATGCCATTTCCGGCACCGCGAAAGACCTTCCCCACGAAGAACGAGATGGCGGATTATCTCGAGTCGTACGCCGCGCGCTTCGCGCTCCCCGTGCGCACGAGCACGAGCGTGGAGCGCGCGTGGCGAGAGGGAGAGCACTACATGGTCCAGGCCGGCGCTCAGCTGATCGAGGCCGAGAACATCGTGATCGCGATGGCCAGCTATCAGGCGCCGCGCATTCCCGATTTCGCATCATCGCTGAGTCCGGACATCGTGCAGATGCACTCCACCGAGTATCGGAATCTCGCGCAGCTGCGGCCGGGAGCAGTGCTCATCGTGGGCGCCGGGAACTCTGGTGCGGAGATCGGACTCGAGACCGCGAAAGCGGAACGCACGACGTACGTCTCGGGGCGCGCGACCGGCGAGGTTCCCTTCCGTCTGGACACGGCGGTCGCGCATCACGTGCTCGCGCCGGTCATGTTCCGCTTCATCTTCCATCGCATGCTCACGGTCGCCACGCCGATCGGACGCAGGGTTCGTCCGAAGATGATGGGCGTGGGCACGCCGCTCATTCGCACGAAGGAGCGCGATCTGCTCGACGCGGGAGCCACGCGCGTGCCGCGCACCGTGGGGGCGCGCGATGGCAAGCCGCTGCTCGCGGATGGACGCGTGCTCGATGTCGCGAACGTCGTGTGGTGCACGGGCTTCCATCCCGGGCTGTCGTGGCTCGAGCTCCCGATCTTCGACGCGGCGGGCGAGCCTCGTCAGGAGCGGGGCATCGTGGCAGGTGAGCCCGGGGTGTTCTTCGTCGGGCAGCACTTTCAGTTCGCGATGTCGTCGACGATGATCCACGGAGTGGGACGGGATGCCGAGTTCATCGCGGACGCGGTGACGGCGCGCGCGCCAGCTCCTGCACGGCAGACGGTGGCGTAGACCTCGCACGCCCCAGGAACACGGCGCGCGCGTTGCGCCTTAGATCCTCATGCGCATACTCATCGTGGGTGCCACGGGCACCATCGGGCGGCCACTCGTCGCCGCACTGCAGGGCAGACACGAGCTCGTGCTCGCCAGCCGGGCGAAGGCGCACGAGAAGGTCGACATCGCCGATCCTGCATCCATCCGCGCGCTGTACAAGCGGGTCGGCAAGCTCGACGCCGTGGTGAGCGCGTCCGGCGAGGCCAAGTTCGCGCCGCTCGCCACGCTCACCGATGAGGACTTCGCCTTCAGCATCAGGAGCAAGCTGATGGGCCAGGTGAATCTCATCCGGTATGGATTCGATTCGGTGAACGACGGCGGCTCGTTCACCATCACGAGCGGCACGCTCGCGCGCGAGCCCATGGTGGGCGGAGCGGTTGCGAGTCTCCTGAACGGCGGGCTGGACTCGTTCACGCGCGCAGCCGCGCTCGAGGCACCGCGCAACATCCGCGTGAACGTCGTGAGCCCGCCCTGGGTGACCGAGACGCTGATCGAGCTGAAGATGGACCCGACGATCGGATTGCCCGCGGCCGAGGTCGCGCGCGCGTACGTCGACAGCATCGAGGGGAAGCAAACGGGAGCGGTGATCTCGCCCGGCGCGAAGAAGTAGCGCGCGCGTTCATGACTCGTATTCGCTGGTTCGACAGGCGGTTCGATTTCACCTTCCCGGCGGAGCTCCACCCCGAGCTCCTCGAGCGCCTGCGCGGAACGCCGCTCCGACTCGCGGAGCGCGTGACACTCTTCCGGCCGGAGGCGCAGCGGCAGCGGACGGACGGATGGTCCGTGCAGGAGCATGCCGGCCACATCGCCGATCTCGACCGCATCCTCTTCCGGCCCCGCATCGGCGAGCTCGAGCGCGGCGAGGATTCGCTGCGAGCGGCGGATCTCACGAATGCGACCACCGAAGCGGCGCAGCACAATGCGCGGTCGATGAGCGAGGTGCTGGCGGACGTGCGTCACGAGCGCGGAGCGATGATCGCACAGCTCGAGACGCTGGATCCGGCCGTTTTTTCGCGCTCGGCGACGCATCCGCGGTTGGGAGTGCCGATGCGGCTCGTCGACCTGATGCTGTTCATCGCCGAGCACGATGACCATCATCTCGCGGCGATCACGGCGCTGAGCGCCCGCTAGCGTTCCCCCGACGAGAGTCCGCGGACCTCGTTCCAGCGCGACTTGAGCTGCTGGATCCAGGACGGCGCGTTCGGATCCACGACCCTGATCTCGACCGATCCGAGGTACGCAGTACCGGTGACGTGCACGGTGGGAGCGTCTGCGGCCGGCCTGCTCCACTTCTGTCCCTGGATCTCGAAGGAGCCGAGAATCGCGTCGCCATCGCATTCCACGCGCAGATCCGGTGGCACCAGGATCTCGATGCTGCCCATGATCGAAACGACTTCCATGCGCGAGGTTCCCTGTCCGAAGCGAGCGCTCGTGAGGTCGATGGTGACACTGCCCCAGAACGATACCGCGCGAAAGAGGCGCGCGAGTATCCAGTCGCCGGCGCGCGCCTGTGAGGAGAGGAACGCCGTGACGCCGCGTGCCGGCGGCACCAGCTCCGGAGGCACGATCATCTGCGGTGCGACGGCCGGCGGTGCCGCGCCTGGCTGATATGACGGGTACTGAGGTGTCGTCACGATATGTATCCAACGAGACTCCGCACCCCCGGGTTTCGCCGGAGGTCGGCGGGAGGACGCGCCTTCAATCGTAGGCGATGCGTGGGTCCGCGGCCGCGTAAGCCAGGTCGGTGATCACGTTCACGGCCACGAATACCACACTCAAAAACAACACCGTTCCCTGAATTGCTGGAAGGTCCCGGCGCCCGATCGCATTGACGACGTAGCGGCCGATGCCAGGCCAGCTGAACACCGTCTCGGTGAGGATGCTTCCGGTGAGGTAGGAGCCGAAGTCGAGGCCGAGCACGCTGATCACCGGAATGAGCGCATTCCTGAGCGCGTGGTGCAGGAGCACGACCTTCTCGCGCGCACCCTTCGCGCGCGACGTGCGCACGAAGTCGCTCGAGAGCACCTCGAGCATGGACGAGCGCGTCATGCGCGCGAGGAAGGCGATGGATCGCGAGCCCAGCGCGAGCGCAGGAAGCACGAGAAACACCGGGCGCCCGTAGCCGGACGGCGGAAGCCAGTGCAGCACCACGGCGAACAGGAGGATCAGCAGCAGCCCCACCCAGTACACGGGAAAGGAGACGCCGGCGTATGCGAGCGCGAGCGCGCCGCGATCGATCCAGCCGCCCGGATGCCGCGCGCTCAACACTCCGAGCGACACGCCGACCACGATCGCGAGGAGCATGGCCGAGCCCGCGAGCTCGAGCGTCTTCGGGAATCGTTCCGCGATGTCGCGCGCGATCGGCCGGCCGGTGATGAACGAGCGTCCGAGATCGCCGCGCACCACGCCGCCCGCGTAATGCGCGAACTGGCGCGGCAGCGATTCATCGAGATGCAGCTCCTTGCGCAGTCGCACGATGGTCGCGGAATCCGCGCGCTCGCCCACCATCTCGAGCACGGGATCACCCGGCGCGACGTAGAGCAGCAGGAAGGCGACGACCACCACGCCCGCGAGCGTCGGAATCGCGAGCAGCGCGCGCCGGAGGAGCAGCGCGCCCATCAGCGCCCCGGCGTCAGCATCGCACCATCAGTGCGGCGTGACCGTCACGTCGAGGAACTTCTGGCCGTTGAAGATCGTCGGCGCGACGAACCCTTTCACCCACGGCTGCACGGCATAGAGCTCGTTGTAGAAGAACAGGTAGATCATGGGCGCATCCGCGAACTCGAGCGAGTCGGCCTTCGCGTACATCGTCACGCGCTTGGCGGAATCCTGCTCGGTGCGCGCGAGCGAGACGATGCGGTCGTAGGCGGGATTCTCGTAGAAGGAGACGTTGCCGCCGACGCCGCGGTTGGCTCCGTGCAGCAGCGGGTACAGAAAGTTCTCCGCGTCCGGGTAATCGGCGTACCAGTCCTTCACGAACATGTCCGTCTGTCCGTTCCGCGAGGCCTCGCGCGCGGCGGCGCTCTCGCGCTGCACGATCTTCGCCCGGACGCCCACCGCCGCGAGATACGACTGGATGGATTCGGCCACGCGCGCGAACGCGGGATCCTGTGGAAGCCAGAGCTCGATGTCGAAGCCCTTCGCGTAGCCCGCTGCGGCGAGGAGCCTCTTCGCGGCGGCAGGATCGTAGGCGTACGGCGCGCGCGCGGTGTCCGCACCCTCGAGCGTGGGGGGAATGACGCCGGCGGCGAGTCGGCCGCGGCCGCCGAGGAGCTTGTCGAGGATCGTGTGCACGTCGACGGCGTGGTTGAGGGCCTGCCGCACCCGCACGTCCTTGAGCGGGCCGCGCGTCGTGTTCAAGGCGACATACCAGAGCCTGAGCGCTGGGGCCGACGTGAGGAGCGCTTTCTTCTCGTCGGTCTGCTCCCAGCGCGGCGCGTCGGCTTCGGGGACGTAGAGCAGGTCCACGTTCCCGCTCTCGAACTCGGCAACCGCCGTGCTTGGCTCTGGAATGATTCGTATCATGAGCGAATCGAGCTTGGGCGCGCCGCCGAAGTATTCCGCGTTCCTGGCGAGCAGCACGAAGTCGTCGTGCTGCCAGGAGACGAGCGTCCAGGCGCCTGTGCCCACCGGATGCTCGCCGAAATCCGGGGATATTTTCGCGGGGACCACCGATGCGACCGGCATTGCGAGTAACTTTGGGAAGATCGCGAGCGCAGTGTCGAGCGAAATGCGGACGGTGCTGTCATCGACGATGGCGAGCCCCGCGACCGTGGCCGCTTTCCCCGCGGCGAACGCGCGCGCGCCCGCGATCGGATAGAGCGGCCATGGACGCCCGGATTTGTTCGCGGGATCGAGTACGCGGGTGAAGCTGTGCACGACGTCGCTCGCGTGAAGCAGGGTGCCGTCGTGAAAGCGAACGCCCGGGCGCAGATGGAAGAGATAGGTGCGACCGTCCGGTGAAACATCCCACCGGGTGGCGAGCGCTGGCCCGACCTTCGCGTCGGCGCTGAAGCGAGTGAGACCGTCGAACAGATAGGATACCGCGCGGCCGGTCGGAACATCGGTCGAGAGCGCGGGGTCGAGAGACTTTGGATCGTAGCGGTCGCGTGCGTCGACGAGCGTGCGGCGATGCGCCGCTTCACCGCCGCGACACGCGGCGAGCGTCGCGAGGGCGAGGAGAGCGATGGAGGAGAGAGAAGATCGTGAGCGCAACAGTGAGAGCGATGGAGGCATTGCGGACCTGTGCTGGAGCGCGCCCTCGCGTCGCCTTCACGTGGCTACGACGTTGACACAGCGGTACTATTCGGGTGAACTTATCGGGCCCCAAGTGAAGCGTCAATCGTGAGTTACGTCCTGTGCGTCGACGACAATGAGGACATGCGCCTGATGGTGCGTGAGGTCCTCCACTCGGCGGGGCACGAGACCGATCTGGCAGCCGACGGATTGGCCGCGCTCGCGTCGATCCAGGAGCGCGAGCCGGATCTGCTCGTGCTCGATCTCGTCATGCCCGGCATGAGCGGGCTGGACGTGTGTCGTGCCGTGAAACTGAACCCGTTCACCGCGCGCATCCCGATCCTGATGCTCACGGCGCAGGGAGACATCAAGCACAAGGTCGCGGCGTTCGAGGCGGGCGCGGATGACTACCTGGCGAAGCCGTTCGATCCTCGTGAGCTCAGAGCGCGCATCGTGGCGTTACTCAGGATCGTGCGGCGGGAAGGCGATCGAAATCCGACGAGCGGGCTGCCCGGGGGACAGGCGATCGAGGAAGAGATCGAGCGCCGCGCGGAGGCGGGTGAGTCGTTCGCGATCTGCTACATCGATCTCGACAACTTCAAGCCGTTCGCGGACACGTTCGGGTTCTCGATCGCCGACATGGTGATCCGGGACATGGGGCAGGCGATCCGGGGGGCGATCGAGACGACGGGATCGCCCACGGATTTCGTGGGGCACATTGGCGGCGATGACTTCATCGCCGTCACCACGGTCCAGCGTGCGCTGGCGATCGCGCGGGAATGTGCGCTGCGCTTCGTGGACGTGGCGAAGCGCGCGGTGGGCGAGGAGGCAGTGCAGCGCGGGCATTTCACGGGTGTCGATCGGGAAGGGAGGGCGCGCGATTTTCCCATTGCGCGCCTCTCCGCGGCAGTGCTGCAGGTGGGGCCGGATCGCTGGATCTCGACGGGGCACATCGGATCGCTGGCGGCGGAGGTGAAGCGGCGCGCGAAACAGCGGGGGCCGGGTACCATCCTCGTGCAAACAGTGTAGCACACCTCAGCGCCGAGCCGTCCGAACACCGAGGACGGCGGCGCACACGCAAGGGTGCCAATGACGGAAACGAACGGGATGCGCGACGAGTCGATCGTCCGCTACGATGATCGGCAGCCGGTGCGCGGCCGCGAGCTTCTTCCTGCCATCGCCGCGGGACTGGGAGCGGGGCTCGCCGTCTTCTACATCGCGCGCCTGCTGGCCGAGCGTGCGCCGCTGGGGCTCGAGCCGGATGATGCCGCCGTCCGCGACACCGCGCTGGCGCGAACACGCGGGTGATGCGACGGGTTTTTCTCGCCGCCCTGCTGCTTCTCCTTTCCGTCGCTTTTCCCGGCGCTCTGCGGGCACAGGACAATTCCTGCGATCCCGGTGATCTCGAAGTCCGAGCGGTGAACTTCACGGGGAACGAGCACTTCCGAAGCGCAGAGCTCGCGAGCGTCATCGTGACTGCGCCCTCCAGCTTCACCCGTCGCTTCCTCCATCTGCCCATCGGCGCGCGCCGCTGTCTGGACACGCTCGAGCTCTCGCGCGATGCGGTGCGCATCCGGCTCTTCTACCGTCTGCGAGGCTACTACAAGACGGCGGTGAAGACCTCGGTGAAGCCCGCGGGCACGGGTGCCGTCGCGGTTGGATTCGGCATCACCGAGGGCCCGCCCGTGATCATCGACTCGCTGAGCGTCACGGGGCTCGACTCGGTGCCGATCCGCGACCGGCTGCTGCGGGAGCTCGACCATTTCCGGCACGATCACATCTTCACGAAGGTCGAGCTGCAGTCGGTGATCGACTCGGTGCGCGAGCAGCTGCACAACGGCGGCTACCCGTACGCGGCCGCGCCACTGGCCTCGAGCGAGGTCGATCCCTCCACGGACCGGGCGCAGGTCGAATATCAGTTCTTCGAGCAGTTTCGGGGACAGCCGCAGGCGCTCCCCAACCGGCTCGCGCACATCGGCCGGATCGAGTATCAGATTGCGCCCGGCGGCGATTCGGCCAAGATCGACACGAGCACGGTCCGGCGGCTGCTGTCCTTCCACGTGGGCGACGTCTATCGCGAGAAGGATCTCGTGCGCAGCCAGCGTGATCTCTACCAGCTCGAGACGTACAGCCACGTCGACATCGCGCTCGCGCCGGACAGCGCGCAGCCGAACGACAGCTCGCTGGTCGTGCTCGTCCGGCTCAACGAGGGGAACATGACGTCGCTGGGCGTCGGAGCCGGGTGGGCGACGCTGGACTGCATCCGCACGCAGGCGCGGCTCACCGACCGCGATTTCCTCGGCGGCGCTCGCCGCCTCGAGCTCAACGGCCGTCTCTCGCACATCGCGCTCTGTCCGAGCGACGTGCGGAACGACTCCATCAGCAATCGGCTCAACTATTACGCGTCCGGCACGATCCGTCTGCGCGGGCTCATCGGGCCACACACGCTTCCGTCCTTCACGCTGTTCAGCGAGCGCACGTCGGAGTTCCGCGCGTACGTGCGCGAGACTCTGATCGGTGGTGCGGCCGAGGTGGCGCGGGACCTCCAGCCGCGCGACCTGCAGCCCGGCCTTCCGCTCACACTCTCCTACCGTGTGGAGTACGGACACACGACGGCCTCGCCCGCGGTGTTCTGCCAGCTCTTCAACCGCTGTGCGCTCGCGGACATCGAGCGGCTCCAGCAGAACGGGAGCCTGCACGTCTTCGGCGCGTCGATCCTGCGCGACCGCTCCGACCAGCTGCTCGATCCCTCGAACGGCAGCCAGTTGCACATCGAGCTTCGCAGCGGCACGACATCGCTCGACACGGCGAACGGGACGCGGTTCAGCCGCGTCCTCGCGGAGGGTGCGGTGTACAAGACGGTGGGAAGCTCGACGTTCGCCGCGCGGCTCCAGCTCGCCGCGGTGCTCGACGGCTTCTCGGCGCGCGGAGCTACCGCGTACGTTCCTCCGGAAGAGCGACTCTATGGGGGCGGACCCAATTCCGTTCGCGGGTACAGCCAGAATCTGCTCGGACCGGTGGTCTACATCGTGGACACGTTCGCGGTGAGCAGCACGGTGATCGATGGCAATCCGACACAGCTCTTCCGGGCGACGGACCAGTCGCGAGTGCTGCAGTACTCGCCGACGGGCGGCAACACGCTGATCGTCGCGAGCGCCGAGTGGCGGTACCGGCTGCCGTCGTTCGGCGGGCGCCTGCAGCTGGCCACCTTCGTCGATGCGGGGCAGGTGTGGAACCGCCCGCAGCAGAATTTCACGTTCTCCGATCTCCGCGTCACGCCCGGTGTCGGCGTACGCGTGCGCTCGCCGATCGGACCGCTGCGCGTGGACGTCGCGTACAACGGCTACGCATCCACGCCCGGCTCGGCGTACTTCGTCGGAACCGACAACGTGCTTCGATGCGTGAGCCCCGGGAATCAGTTCTCCACGGGGATCGTGGGAACGGGGCAGACGTGCGATCCGACGTTCACGCCCAAGCCGAGTGAGAGCGTGCTGAGCAAGTTGACGTTCAACTTCAGCATCGGGCAGGCGTTCTAGCGCATGTCGCGCCGCCGTCTCGTCGCGCTCATCAGCGCCGGCATTCTGCTGCTCCTGGGCATAAGCGTGGTCGGCGCCATCCTCGCCACCACGCAGACGGATCTCGGCCGCGCGCGGCTGCGAGCGCTCATCAACGCGCAGCTGTCGAGCTCCATGGGCAATCGCGGCACGCTCTACGTGGGGCGCATCACCGGGAGTCTGTTCACGGAGGTGAAGCTGGACTCGTTCGCGATCCGCGATGAGGAGGATTCGCTCGTCGTGGCCTCGGGGCCGATCATCATGCGCTACGATCCGCGCGATGTGCTCGACAAGCGGCTCCTGCTGTCCTACTTCGAGGTGAACCGGCTGAACTTCTATCTGCGCCGGCGCGCCGATCACCAGTGGAGCTTCCGGCACGTCTTCCCGGACGGGCAGAAGAAGGGCGGTCCGCCGCGCGGCAGGTCGTACGGCGACTACATCGTGATCGACAGCACGGTGCTCCACGACGTGACGTTCACGCTCACCGATCTCTGGTCGCCGCCGGATTCGCTCAAGGGCGCGCGCCGCGACAGCGCGATCAAGGTTGCGCTCAGGGACAGGAACCACGAGTACAGGCGCACGCGCGAGGGGGTCAAGCAGACGCGCCGATGGACGCACGGTGAGCTGCGGTCGCCGTACGTGCGGCTCGCGGATCCGGACAGTGTGGGGAAGCTGATCATGATGGGCGACATGCGCGTGAGCGAGAACGATCCGCCGCTCGAGCTGCGCAACGCGCAGGGCCCGGTCAGGATTCTCGGCGACACGGTGTTCTTCGAGCTGCACCACTTCGACCTTCCGGGCTCGACCGGGCACGCGCAGGGGCACGTGTCGTGGGGCGGGCCCGTGCCCACGCATTACGATGTGCACGTGTGGGCGGACTCGCTTTCCATGAGCGACATCGGGTGGGTGTACCCGACGCTTCCGCGCACTGGCAGCGGCAAGCTGGAGCTCACGATCAGGAACAACGCTCGCGACGCGCACGTGCTGGAGTACGGATTGAGCAAGATGGACCTGCGCTCGACCAAGTCGCACGTCACCGGCGCGATGACGTTCCAGGTCGGCTTCCCGGTGCTGGGCGTGACCGGCGTCGACGCGCAGTTCTCGCCGCTCGACTTCGATCTGCTGCGCACCCTGGCCGGCGGCCCCTTCCCGGAAGACTGGCAGGGCACGTTCACAGGATCGGTGCGCGGGCCCGGCGGGCTGCTCACCGATTGGCACGTGGACGACGCGAAGATGACGTTCCACGACAAGCACGTGCCCGGTGCGGTGAGCAGCGCCACGATGCACGGAGCGCTCGACATTCTCGTGCCGTCGAACACGAAGTTCCACGCGCTCGACGTCGACATCGCGACGCTCGACCTGCGCACGATCCAGTATCTGTTCGCGAGCTTTCCCCGGCTCCAGGGCACCGTGTCCGGAACGGCGACGCTCGACTCGTCCTGGCTCGACACGCGCTTTCACAACGCGAACCTCGTGCATCACGACGGGAATCTCCCGATCTCGCATTTCACGGGGGATGGACGCGTGACGCAGGCGCCGAAGTTCACCGCGTTCGACGTGACGCTCCAGGCGCAACCGCTGTCGTTCACGACGTTCGCGCACTCGTATCCGGGGCTCGCGTTCCGCGGCAACTTCTCCGGTCCGCTGCGCATTCGCGGCACGATGGACGATCTCGATGTCACCGCCAATCTGAGCGGCGATGCCGGCACGATGGTGGTGAACGGCAACTTCGATCTCGACACCGCCACCGGATATGCGGGGCGCGGAACGGCCAGCGTCGCGGACCTCGATGTGCAGGCACTGCTGGAGCGGAGCACGCTGCCGTCGACCAGCCTGGCCGGGCGCGCGGCGTTCGACATGCACGGCGACTCGGTCGCCACCCTCTCGGGATCGCTCAACGTCGATCTCGATCAGTCCCGCATCGAGCCGGTGGACGTGACGGGTGCGACCGGCTCGTTCACGTTCGGCGATGGACGCATGCACGTGGACACGCTCAACGTCGTGAGCAGCGTCGCGCACGTGGCCGCCAAGGGGTCGCTCGGGCTCGCGCCGAACGTCGTCGATTCGCTGCACTACGCGGTGGTCATCGACTCGCTCGGCGGGCTCCGGCCGTGGATCCTGCCGCGCGCGGCCTCCGACACGCTACCGCGCGACACGACGGCGCTCACCGAGCGCGACCTCGAGCTCCGCCAGCGTCGCGATTCGCTCGATGGAACCGCGCATGCGGAAGGAGTGCTCATCGGCTCGATCGACACGCTCCTCGCGCGCGGAGTCATCGCGGGAGACTCGCTGTTCGTCTCCGGCAACCGCGTCGCCACCGCGCGCGCGAGCTACGACCTGAGCGGGCTGCCCGCCGACGCGCGAGGCACGGTCACCGCGCGTGCAGACTCGCTCCTGATCGCCACCGTGGCCGTGGACAGCATGCGCGGACAGCTCACCATGCAGAGCCCCTCGCGCGGCACGTTGAGCGTGAACGCCGCGAGCAACCGGAAGACGGGAAGCTTCGTGGTGGGCAGCCATCTGTCGTTCGATCGATCGCTCGACTCGATGCGCATCCTGGTGGACAGCCTCGGCGGATTGATCGACACGCACACGTGGGGGCTCGTGACGCCGGCGACGATCGTTTTCGACACCGTGGGCACGCGGATCGATTCGGTGGTGGCGCGAAGTGGCGAGGGCGGTTCCGTGGTGCTCAAGGCCACGCTCCCCAACACGCGGCCCGTGAATCTCTCAGCACGCGTGGACAGCGTGTCGCTCGCGGACCTGGGCGCGATCGCGCAGCTCGCGACGCCGGTCACCGGCACCGCAACCGGCACGATGGACATCACCGGGCTGCGCACGTCGCCCACGATCACGCTCGGCGCGCGATTCAACGACGTGACGTTCGGGACGGTGGCGTTTCCGTACTTCACGCTCAACGGATCGTACGCGAATCGCCTGCTCGACACGAAGATGCTCGTGTTCCGCCACGACACCGCCCTCATGACGTTCACCGGCTCGTGGCCGGTCGATCTCTCGCTCGTGCCGGTGGAGCGACGGATGCTCGACCAGCCGCTCAAGGGGCATCTCGCGGGCGACAGTCTCGATCTCGGCGTTCTCGAGACGATCTCGACGTCGTTCTCGCGTCCCTCGGGTGCCGCGTCGGTGGCGCTCGACATCGCCGGCACCTGGCGGCACCCGCTGCTGACGGGACGCATGCGCGTACGCAATGGCGAGATGGGATTGCCCGCGCTCGGGACGCGGCTGCGAAAGGTCGAGGCCGACATCGGCTTTCGCCCCGACAGCATACGCATCGACACGCTGTCGGCGTCGAGCGGTACGGATGCGAACAGCAACCTCTCGCTGCGCGGCGCGCTCGTGCTCGGGAATCTGCTGGATCTGTCGGAGAATCTCAGCGATGTGCAGCTGGATCTCTCGATGTCGGCGCACAACTTTCTGGTAGTGGACAAGCGCTCCCTCGCGCGGCTCGAGCTCAGCGATGATGTGCGCCTTGCCGGACCATTCAGCCACATGACGCTGACGGGGAACGCCACCATCGAGCGCGCGACGTTCTACCTCCCGGAGCTCGCGCAGAAGACCGCGTTGAGCCTCGATCCGACCATCGACCCCGATGTCGGCACGCTGGTGGACACCAATCTCGTCGAGGTTCGCCGAACCTTCCTCGGCCAGCAGCGTCGCGATGTGCAGGAGGCGATTCGGAATCTGCAGGTGCCGAGCCTGGAGGTGCAGATCGGCAACGACGTGTGGCTCCGCTCGCAGGAGGCGAACATCAAGCTCGGCGGCGAGGTGGCGATCCGGAAGAATGCCGCGAACCAGCGCCTCGACGGCTCGATCGACGTGGAGCGCGGCACCTATCGCCTCGATTTCGGGCTCGTGCAGCGCACCTTCCAGGTCGACAGCGGAACGGTGACGTTCTACAACGATCCGCAGCAGGCGGGCTCGCTCAACATCTGGGCGACGTACACCGTTCGGCAGGCGAACCAGCTCTCGCAGGACGTGCGGATCATCGCGCACATCGGAGGCACGCTGCTCGATCCGAAGCTCGATCTGTCGAGCGATACGCGCTTCGCGCTCTCGTACACGGAGATTCTGAGCTACCTCGTGTTCGGCCAGCCGTCGCTGCTCGGTGCCGGAGATCAGAACAACAGCGCGCTCCGTCCGGTCGCGCAGGCGCTCCTGCCGAGTGCGGGCGCGCTGATCGAGCGCGCGATCAACTCGCAGATCGGCTTCTTCGATGTCGTGCAGGTGCAGACCGGAAACACGAACAACTACAACGATCCGACGCAGAACAGCGCCGCCGCGAATTTTCTCTCGGGCTCGCGCATCGGGGTAGGAAAGCAGCTGGGCCAGAACGCGTTCCTGACGGCGAATGCCGGACTGTGCTCGCTCGGTCTCACGGGCCAGCAGGGCAGCTTCACGAACTCGATCGGCATCACGCTCGAGTACCGGCTCGCGCAGCATTTCTCGCTGCAGGCGAGCCTCGAGCCGCCGACCACATCGCTCCTCTGCCGGCCCGGTGCGAACACGATCGGCACGCGGCCGCGGCAGCTCGGCTTCGATCTCTTCCGCGACTGGAGCTTTTGAGCGGGCCCGTACTGCTCATCACGAATCCGGCCGCACGCCGCGGCCGCCTGCTCGAGCAGCGTGCACGCGCCGCGCTGCTCGCGGCCGGCGTGGAATTCGATGTCGTGGTGACATCGCATCAGGGACACGCGGCGATCGTGGCGGCGGAGCGCGGGCGCGACTTCGCCGCGGTGCTCACGCTCGGCGGAGATGGGACGGCGATGGAGGTGATCGGCGCCCTCGCGGGTACCGGCACGCCCGTGGGAGTGCTTCCGGGCGGCACGGGGAATCTCGTCGCGCGTGCGCTGCGAACGCCCCGGCGCATCGAGCTCGCCGTGAACGCGCTGCTGCATGGCGACGTCGCGTCGGTCGATCTGGGCTACATCCCCGAGAGCAGACGACGGTTCGCGTTCAGCAGCGGCGTGGGTGTGGATGCGCGCATGATCGAGGAGACGAATCCGGAGCTCAAGCGCCGCTTCGGCATCGGCGCCTACATTCACACCGGCGTGCGAGTGGGGCTGCATCGGCGCCCCTTCCGCGTGCGCGTGGATGTGGATGGCGTCGCGGTCGAGCGCGAGGCGACGTCGCTCATGGTCGCCAACTTCGGCACCGTGCTGGACCGGCTGTTCGTGCTCGGACCCGGCATCCGGCAGGATGACGGCAAACTCGACCTCTGCATCTTCTCACCGCGGCACCCGCCCGACGTCGTGCGGATCGCGTGGCGGCTCTTCCGCCGCGATTTCGGCAGCGACGACACGATGTTCTATCGCAGCGGCCGCGAGTTTCACATCGAGTGCGATCCGCCGCAGCTCTATCAGGCCGACGGCGAGCTGCTCGGTACCACCCCGTACTCGGTGCGCGTGGAGCCCCTCGCGGCGCGGCTGCTCGTGCCCCGCTCGTGATTGACCCTCGGGACGCCCCGAGTACATTCGGAGCATGCAGCTGTTCCGCAATCCAGCACGACGGTGATGCCGTGAGCGAGCGCACCGGCCGGCTCTTCGAGCAGGCGTCGGATGGCATCTTCACCGTCGACGAGGCGGGACACGTCACGTCGGTGAATCTCGTCATGGAGCGCGCGATGGGTCACCGTCGCGACCTGATCGGCACGCACTGCAGCCGGCTCCTCGATGGCACGCAGCAGGACATCGCCGCACAGCTCCTCGAGGGGATGCGCGAAGGCAGACGCCAGCGCGCGGAGATCGCGTTTCGCGATGTCGCGGGACGGCACCGCATCGGCTCGATCACCTGCACGCCGATCATCGAACAGGGGCGCGTGAGCGGCGCGCTGTGCATCGTTCGCGATGTCACGCAGGAGCGCCGCTTCGCCGAGGAGATGCGGCAGCGCGAGAAGCTCGCGGCCGTCGGGCAGCTGGTGAGCGGGGTGGCGCACGAGCTGAACAATCCGCTGGCGGGCATCAGCGCGTTCGCGCAGCTGCTCGGGAGCGCAGGTCCGCTCACGCCGGAGCAGCGCGACGCGGTCGACACCATCCAGATGGAGGCGAAGCGCGCCGCCAAGATCGTGTCGAACCTCCTGCTCTTCAGCCGGCAGCGGCAGCCCGAGCGGTCGAGCGTCGATCTGAACCGCGTCATGGCCGATACGCTCTCGCTGCGCCGCTTCGTTCTCTCCACCGAGCAGATCGAGGTGGTGACGGATTTCGAGCCCGACCTGCCCCAGACGTGGGCCGATCCCTTTCAGCTGCAACAGGTGGTGCTCAACCTGCTGATCAACGCGGAGCACGCGCTCACCGGGCGCAAGGGCAAGCGCAGAGTCATCCTGCGCACGCAGCGCTCGGGCGATCGCATCGTCGCGAGCGTGTCGGACAACGGTCCCGGCATTCCGGAGGAGATGCACCAGCGACTCTTCGAGCCGTTCTTCACGACGAAGCCCGTGGGTGAGGGCTCGGGCCTCGGTCTCGCCATCTCGCATGGAATCATCCGCCAGCACGGCGGTCAGCTGCGCTTCCGGTCACCGGAGGGCACCGGCGCGACGTTCGAGCTCGAGCTTCCGATTCTCGCGGGACAGGCCGACGAGCTGCACGCTCCGGCTGCGACCGAGGCGTTCGGCGTGCCTCGCCAGCGCCGCTTTCTCATCGTCGACAACGAGCCCGCGGTGCGGCAGGCGCTCCAGCTCCATCTGCGCCGCACCGGCTGCTTCGCCGATGCGGTCGGCGATGCGAATTCGGCGCTCGCGCTGCTGGCCACGCGCACGTACGGATCGATCTTCCTCGATCTGCATCTCAGCGGGCTCGCCGGCGAGAACTTGTTCGCGGAGCTGGTCGAGCGCGATCCCGATCACGCGGGACGCGTGATCTTCGCGTCCGGTGATCTCGAGAGCCCGCCCGTGCGCCGCTTTCTCCAGGATTCCGGGCGTCCGTTCGTCGGCAAGCCCTTCGCGCTCTCGACCGTGGCCGCGATGCTGACGCAGGCGGCGACCCGCTGATGGCGACGGTCCTGATCGTCGACGACACGCCGGAGATCACCACCGTCCTCGGCGCGTTCTTCGAGCGCTCCGGTCACCAGGTGGTGCGGGCGCACAGCGGTGAGCACGGCATCGAGTGCTTTCAGCGCACGCGCCCCGATCTCGTGCTGCTCGATCTGCAGCTGCCCGACATGAGCGGCTTCGACGTGCTGGAGCGCATCCGCGAGCACGAGCCCGTGGTCATCATGGTGACCGGGCACGGAGACATTCCGCTGGCGGTGCGGGCGCTGCAGCACGGAGCCGAGAATTTTCTCACGAAGCCGGTGGATTTCGATCACCTGCGCGTGGCTGCGGAACGGGGTCTCGAGAAGGCGCGGCTGCGGCAGCTCGCGCGCTACATGCGCGAGCGCCGCGGGATCAAGGGCGTGGGCGCCCTGCTCGGCACCTCGCCCGCCATGCGCGAGCTCGCCCACCAGATCGAGCTCCTCACCTCGAGCGACCGCACGACCGTGCTTCTCCTCGGCGAGCAGGGCACCGCCAAGGGGCAGATGGCGTACGCGATGCACGCGATGAGCAATCGCGCGGATCGGCCGTTCATCGAGGTCGCGTGCGCGGGTGCGCTCGAGCGCGCGCTCGACGCGGAGCTCTTCGGCGACGAGCTGGGGGGCACGCGCGAGGCGCCCACACGGCGCCTCGGCCTCGCGGAGGTAGCGGACAAGGGCGCGCTGCTGCTCGATGAGATCGCGGCGCTCGAGCTGCCGGTGCAGGGCAAGCTCCTCCGCCTGCTCGAGGCGCAGAAGTTTCGCCGCGCCGGCGGTGTGCAGGACGTTTCCGTGGATGTGCGCGTGATCGTGACCTCCAGCCGCGATCTCGTGGAGGAAGTGCAGGCCGGGCGCTTTCGCGAGGATCTGTACTACCGGCTCAGCGTGCTGCCGGTGGTGCTGCCGCCGCTTCGCGCGCGCGCGCGCGAGGACATGGTGTCGCTGGTCGACCGGATCGCGGGGGAGCTCCGGCGGCAGCTACCGCACGCGCCCGCCGAGATCTCGGAGGCTGCGCTCGAGCAGCTGCTGCGGCACTCCTGGCCGGGGAACATCCGCGAGCTGCGGAACGTGCTCGAGCGCGCGATGATCGTCGGGCGGGGGGCCAGGCACATCGCGATCGAGCATCTGCCGCCCGATGTCCGGCGCTCGGGAGGAGCGGGGCCGGCGAGTCACGTGCCCCGCACCCTGCACGATGTGGAGCGCGTGCACATCGAGCGAACGCTGCGTGCGCACAACGAGAATCGCACGCGTGCCGCGCGCGAGCTCGGCATCTCGCGCGCCACACTGATCAACAAGATCAAGGAGTACCAGCTCGAGCCGCGGGCCCTGACGCACGCGTCTCCGGATTCCTGAGACGCAGCAGGGGTGTCGATCGTTCATATCCAGAGGAGTGCCGCGGGGGCTCTTCCATTCACCGGGGATTACAACGACAGTGACAGAGAACAGCGTCGACCAGGATCGAATGGTGTGCCGCGCCTGCGGCAACGAGGAGCGCGCGTCGGAAGGGTATCCGTGCGCCGATTGCGGGACGTTCGTGTGCCTGCTCTGCACGTTCAGGGGTGTGACGCTCTGCGCGGCGTGCCAGGCGAAACAGAAGGGAGCGGCCCAGAAGGAATGAGCGACAGCCTCGTGCTGCGCGAGCGTCTGGCGCTCGGCGACCGGACGTTCACCGTGCTCGGGGAGCCCTGGTACGATGCGGCGAGCGATGAGTGGAAGGGACGCTATCTGTACGTGCCGCTCGACCGCTCGCTCGCCACGCCCGTCGCATCGACGGCGGTGAAGCGCGCGCGCAAACGCGACGATCTCGTGCGGCAGCTCGGTGCCGCATCCGACCGCGAGCTGACCAGGGCCTTCAACTCGATCGCGATTCCCGGTGCACGTCGCGCGCGCTGATCGCGATTCGGCCGGGCTGGCGGTGACGGCCGAGCCCGTGCTGCTCGTGCGGGCGCCGGTGGCGCCGCTGCACGCGGAGCCCAAGGCATCGAGCGAGCAGGTGAGCCAGTCGGTGGCGGGTCATCTCGCCACGCTGCTGGAGGTGCGCGAGGGATGGCGCCGCGTGCGACTCGGCGATGGCTACGAGGGGTGGATGCACGAAGGCTATCTCGGGAGCCGCGCGCTGAGCGCCGAGGAGTCGCGAGCGTGGAGCGCGAGCGCGCGCTATTCGCTCGGCTGCACGGTGCAGGACGCCGACACCGGTCTGGAGTGCGTGCTGCCGCTCGGGGCGCGGGTCGCCTCGGATGCCACGGTCGTCGCGGGCGGCGCGCTGGATGCGCGAGAGGTTCGCCGTCGCTACCCGCCCGGGCGAACGGCGCTCTGCGCGTCCGTCACGCGCTGGTTCTGGAGCACGTCGTATCAGTGGGGCGGGGTCACTCCCTGGGGCGCGGATTGCTCCGGGATGATCCAGACCGTGTTCGGATTGCACGGCGTGGCGCTCCCGCGCGACGCGCGGCAGCAGGCGGAGCTCGGAAGCGCGCTCGGTCTCGATCCCGCCGGGTGGGAACCGGGCGATCTGCTCTTCTTCTCCGACCGACCGGACGGACGCATCACGCACGTGGCGCTCGTCGCGCCGCTAAGAACGCTGATGCACGTAGCGATCGGACGCGGCGGATTCGCGGTGGAGCACATCGACAACGCGATGGATCCCTATACCGTGGCCCTCATGAGCAGACTCAGGATCGCGCGACGGCTGTTCTAGCCTGACAACGAGGCGCGCGCGAGGTCGTGCGCGCTGCTCCCGACATCATTCGTTCTGCATCTCGCGTTTTCCGTTCGATCCGCTCCCGACTCAGCTCACGAGCCGGTTCGGCGGCACGCCCCCGCCCATCGGCGACATGTCGCTCCGCACCACCAGCCGTACCTCGCCGTGCGCCTCGCCATCGAGCGCGATGCGCATCGCATAGGGGCCTGGTGCATCGAGCGGGAGATCGATCGCCGCGATGAGCGGCATGTCCATCTCCATCACGCCGGCCGGTGGGGCGCCGATGTTCAACTCGCCGTTGGAGGACCAGAGCTCGTTCCCCTGCGGATTGAGCCAGTGCAGCGAGACCGTGTGCGTGCCCACATCCTCCTGGCCGCCCTTGAGTCGCACCACCAGATGCGCGCGCGGATGAATGGTGGGAAGCGTTCCGCACTGCACCGCGTCGAACACTCCCAGGATGTTGAGCTTTCCTTCCTGCGAGATGTTCGCCGCGTCCGCGAAGAGAGCGAATGACAGATGCATCCCACAACTTAGGCTTCGCCTCGCGCAGCGGCCACCCGCTGCAAACCGGCTTCGCCCGAGTCTAGCTTTATGCATGACGCTCATCGACGCGCGGCCTCGCGCCGACTCTCCGCCACGCCACGCGCCGATGTTCGTTCCGACCGATTTCCTCATGGTGCTGATGGTCTGCATCTGGGGATTCAATTTCCCGGTCGTGAAGTACGCCACGCGTCTGATGCCTCCGCTGGCGTTCAACGCCGTCCGCATCACGCTCGCGGCGATCGTGCTGCTCGCGTTCGCGCGCGCGACCGTGCGCGTGCAGCCGACGCGGCGGCAGGTGCTGCTCCTGCTCGCCCTCGGCGTGCTCGGCAACGGCATCTATCAGATGGTGTTCGTCGGCAGCGTGGTGAACACCGACGTCGGCGTCGCGGCACTCCTGCTCGCCTCGAGTCCGGCGTTCATCGCCCTGCTGAGCCGATTCGCGGGGCTCGGTCCGATCTCCTCGCGCTGCGCGACCGGCATCGCGCTCTCGCTCGCGGGTGTCGCACTGATCGCGCTCACGTCGCGCACGGCGATCGACGGCTCGTCATCGATCGAGGGCAATCTCCTGTCGGTGCTCGCCGCCGTGATCTGGGCGGTGTACGTGGTGCTGCAGGCGAAGTACGTGAACGACGTCGAGGATACCGCGGTCGCCGCCTACACGCTCGCCGGCGGGGCCGTGCCGCTCCTGCTCTTCGGCTTTCCCTCGATGCTCGCGACGCACTGGAGCGCGCTTCCCGGCGACGTGTGGCTCGCCATCCTCTACGGCGGGGTCATCTCGCTCGCGATCGCGTCCGTGTTCTGGTATCGTGGCATCCGCATCCTCGGCGCGACGCGCACGGGGATCTATCTCCACCTGGAGCCCGTGTTCGCGCTCATTGCGGCGTGGATCTGGATGCACGAGCATCCGACGGCACTGCAGGGCGTGGGCGCCGTGACCATTCTCGCGGGCGTCACCCTGACGCACACCTGACCAACGCATCGAAAATGAAGCTCGTATTGTTCGATATCGATGGAACCATATTGTGGAGCGACGGCGCCGGCCGCCGGGCGATGACCGCCGCGCTGACCAACGTGTTCGGAGGCGCCGGCCCCACCGACTACCACTACGACGGCAAGACCGATCCCCAGATCGTGCGCGATCTCATGCGCGCGAGCGGTCACACGGACGAAACGATCGACGAGCGCATCGCGCCGCTCATGGAGCACTATCTCGGCGGGCTCGAGCGCGAGCTCGCGGGCGGCACGCGCGCGCACGTGTTCGACGGCGTGCGCGAGCTGCTCGACGCGCTGGAGGCGCGCAGTGACATCGTGGTCGGGCTGCTCACGGGGAATCTGCGCGCGGGCGCCGCGATCAAGCTGCAGGCGGCCGGCATCGGCATCGACCGCTTCCGCGTGTGCGCGTTCGGATCCGACCATCACGCGCGGGGCGAGCTTCCGGCGCTGGCCCAGCGCAGAGCGAAGGAAGATCTCGGCCTCGACATCCCGGGGGATCACATCTTCGTCATCGGCGACACGCCGGCGGACATCGAGTGCGGGCAGGCGATCGGCGCACGCGCGATCGCGGTCGCGACGGGGCGGTACACGCCCGAGGAGCTCGCGCGCCACCATCCGTACGCGCTCTTCTCATCGCTCGCCGACACGCAGGCGGTGATGCGCGTGATCGACGATGCGTGAGGTGGAGCTCAAGGCGGTGCTCGACTCGTGGCGCGATCGGAGCGTGAGGCTCGAGCGCGCCGGCGCGACGCGCGTCTTCTCGGGGCGCATCGAGGATCGCCGCTTCGACACGGCCGAGCGGTCGCTCGCCGCGCGCGACATCGTGCTGCGCCTGCGCATCTATCGCGGCTCGGAGGGCACGCGCGCGGAGCTCGAGTACAAGGGCGCGACCGCGTACGAGGACGGCTACAAGGTGCGAGACGAAGTCGGGAGCACGGTGTCCGATCCCGACGCGATCGCCCACATACTCTCGGGACTCGGATACACGGTCACGCGGGCGATCGATCGCGACATCGAGCAGTGGGATGTCGAGGGCGCGAGTGTGCGATTCGAGCGTTATCCGCGCATGGACGATCTGGTCGAGGTGGAGGGAGCGCCGGAGGCGATCGAGCGCGCGATCGCCGCGCTGGGGATCTCTCGCAGCGCGTACACGGCCGAGCGGCTCACCGATTTCGCGCTGCGCTACGAGGCGCGAACGGGCGGGCGCGCCGCGCTGTCGGACGCGGAGCTCGGCGCCGGCGCGCCAGCGGCTCGCGCCGAATGACGTCCTCTGCGCCGCACCGCGTCGTGCTCGGCGGATTGCTCCGGGGTCGCGAGCTCGACGGCGAGGCCATGCTCTCGCTCGATGCGGAGGCGCTCGCGCTCGATACCGCGCACGGACGCATCTCGCTCGCGCTCACGCAGCTCGAGGGCATCCGCGTTCCGGGCGACGTGGTCGAGCTGTATCTCGACACCGGCGACGTGATCCAGCTCGAGCAGGCGCCCGACCTCGACGATCTCGCCATCGAGATCGCGAACCAGGTGTGCGCCATTCCGGAGATGACGCGCTCGCTCCGCGCGCTCGGCGCCGGCTCGCTCGCCGCGGGCGAGGAGCACGACCGGTTCTTCGGGCCGCTGCTCGAGGCGAGGCTGATCGCCGAGCGCGCGCCGAATCAGGTCGCGCTGCGCGCCGCCTTCGACGCGGGGGCGCTGCGTGCGGCGATCGAGCAGGTGATCGCGGACATCGCCGCCGAGCGATATCCGCGCGAGGCGGGTGAGCGGCGCGCCCTGGTGGCGGAGCTCAACGATCACGCGCACGAGCTGTTCGCGCGCATCGCGACGCTCGAGCGCGCGGAGGCTGCGCTCGGCGCATCCGACGACAGCGAACGGTTCGTGCATTGGCGGGAGTGGTCGGCAGTGCTGCGCGAGGTGTTTCGGAGCGCGGACAGCAGCTGGATCGAGATCCATCCCGTGCTGAGCGAGGATCGTCGCGGCCGGCCGTCGTTCTGGAAGCGGCTGTTCGGACGGAAGAAACAGGCAGAGGGGAAGCCGGCCAGGCGCACGTCGTGATCATCGCGATCGGGATCGACATGGTCGAGATCGCGCGCGTGGAGCGAATGGTCGCCTCGAAGGGCGATCACGCGCTGCAGAAGCTGTTCACGGATGCGGAG
>Ga0070680_100000589_pt1 | contig 25078 bp, 20 predicted proteins | sample KBSC73BmetaG_FD_64672 | JGI IMG/M metagenome (GOLD analysis project Ga0070680, IMG submission 64672) | Corn rhizosphere microbial communities from Kellogg Biological Station, Michigan, USA - KBS C7-3B metaG | ecosystem: Host-associated > Plants > Roots > Rhizosphere | place: USA: Michigan...
GTGCGCGTCTATCCGGCGTTCCTGTACGCGGGGCATCCGCTCGCGTCCGTGAACGGCTCGTTCAACGCGGTCACGATCGAGTCGCCCGCGATCACGGAGATCACGCTGTCCGGCCCGGGAGCCGGCGGGACGCAGACCGCGTCGGCCGTGCTGGGCGACGTGATCTCGGCCATGATCCCGCCGCCGACGCTGCCGCCCCCGGCGCTCGACATCGAGCTGGTGTCCGACGTCGAGTCGGCGTTCTACCTCTACCTCGAGGTGGCGGACCGGCCCGGCGTGCTCGCCCAGGTGGCGGAGATCCTCGGGCTGCAGGGCGTGTCGATCAAGTCAGTCGTGCAGAAGGGGCTCGGCGACGACGCCGTGCTCGTGATGGTGATGCACCCGGTGCTCGAGTCGCGCTTCAGCGCGGCGGTGGAGCTGCTCGGGCGGCTCGACTTTGTGCGCGCGCGGCCGCGCACGCTGCGCGTGATCGAGGAGACCTTCGAGGAGAAGTCGGCCTGAGCCTCTGGCGCTACCGCGACCGGCTGCCGGTGGACCCGCTCGTGACGCTGGGGGAGGGGGATACTCCGCTGATCCCGGCGCCCGCGCTGTCGGAGCGCGCTGGCGCGGAGGTGTGGCTCAAGTTCGAGGGCTCCAATCCCACCGGCTCGTTCAAGGACCGGGGCATGACCGTGGCGGTGTCGGCCGCCGTGCAGGAGGGAGCGGAGGCAGTGATCTGCGCGTCCACCGGCAACACCGCGGCCAGCGCGGCGGCGTATGCGGCGCGTGCCGGGCTCCGCGGGGCGGTGATCGTGCCTGAGGGCAAGATCGCGGCGGGCAAGCTGGCCCAGGCGTTGATGCACGGCGCCAAGGTGATCGCGCTCCAGGGCAACTTCGACCAGGCGCTGGCGCTCGTGCGCGAGCTGGCGCGGCGCCAGCCGATCGCGCTCGTGAACTCGGTCAACGACTACCGGATCGAGGGTCAGAAGACCGGCGCCTTCGAGGTGTGCGACGAGCTGGGCGAGGCGCCGGACGTGCTGTGCATCCCCGTGGGCAACGCCGGGAACATCACCGCCTGGTGGAAGGGGTTCCGCGAGTACGAGGTGGCGCCCAAGCTGCACGGCTACCAGGCCGAGGGCGCGGCGCCGCTCGTGAACGGGGCGCCGGTGGAGAACCCGGAGACGGTGGCGTCCGCGATCCGGATCGGCAACCCGGCGCGCTGGGAGGACGCGATGGACGCGGTCACCGGCTCTCGCGGCGAGATCCGCGCGGTGTCGGACGCCGAGATCCTCGACGCCTACGCGTTCCTGGGCGCGCACGAGGGCGTGTTCTGCGAGCCGGCGTCGGCCGCGTCGGTGGCGGGGCTGCTCAAGCACGGCGCCGAGGGAAAGGTGGTGTGCGTGCTCACGGGCCACGGGCTCAAGGATCCGACCACCGCGATGGGGCAGGCCAGCTCGGTGATTCCGTGCGCGCCGGAGATCGGCGCGGTGGAGAAGGCGGTGTTCGGGTAGTGGCCCCGAACGGCGGGCGCACCGACGAGAGGGGTCACGCTTAATGAACCGGACGCGCGTGGTGCGGGTGCCGGCGTCCTCCGCCAACCTCGGGCCGGGCTACGACGTGCTTGCCGCCGCGCTGGCCATCCACCTGGAGCTCGAGGTGGAGGAGACGGGCGAGTTCGCCGTCGAGACCGAGCTCGAGGGGCTGCCACTCGACCGCTCCAACCTGTGCGTGCGCGCTTTCGAACAGCTCCATTCGGCCGACGGCGTGACATTCCGCGTGCGCAGCGACATTCCCCTGGCCGCCGGGCTCGGCTCGAGCGCCGCGGCGATCGTGGCGGGGCTGGCCGCGGCGGACCACATGTACGAGCTGGACGCCGACCTGCTGGCGCGCGCGACGTCGCTCGAAGGGCACCCGGACAACGTGGCGGCGGCCCTGCGCGGCGGCTTCGTGATCTGCTCGCACGGCGGCGCCGAGCGCTTCGATCCGCCGCCCGAGCTCGAGGGCGTGCTGGCCATGCCGCCGCACCAGGTGCCGACCTCCGAGGCTCGCGCCGCGTTGCCGGACGAGGTGCCGCTGGCCGACGCCGTCGACAACATCGCGCACGCGTCGCTGCTCGTGCTCGGTCTGGCGCGCGCGGACTTCGACCTCGTGGCGCGCGGGCTGCGGGATCACATCCACCAACCGCGGCGCGCCGCGCTCTATCCGCGCTCCATGGAACTGCTCGGGCAGGCCCGCGAGCTCGGCGCGCTCGGCGCGACGATCAGCGGCGCGGGCCCCGCGGTGCTCTTCTGGTCGCACTTCGAGCAGACCGGCGCGCTGTTCGAGGCGCTGAAGGCTGCCGCCCCCGACTGCGAGGTGCGCCGTGTGCAGTTCGACCCGAGCGGCGCGGACGTGAGGGCGCTGGCATGACCGCGGGCAACGTGGAGGCCGCGGGCGGTGTGGTGGTGAACGACGCGGGCCAGATCGCCGTGGTCTACCGGCCCAAGTACGAGGACTGGACGCTGCCGAAGGGCAAGCTCGAGCCCGGTGAGACGTGGGAGGAGGCCGCCGTGCGCGAGGTGTCCGAGGAGACGGGACTCGTGTGCGAGCTGGGAGAAGAGCTGGGCAGCGTGTCCTACACAGACCGTCACGGGCGGCCCAAGGTCGTGCGTTACTGGCGGATGACCGTGTGCGAGGGCGAGTTCGCGCCCAACAACGAGGTGAGCGAGCTGCGCTGGCTCCCGCCTGAGGAGGCCGCGGCCCAACTGAGCTTCGACCGCGACCGAGAGATACTCGCGCGGCTCTGACCTGTTGCTCTGGGCAGCGCTCTGCCCTTAGAGTCGCACGCGGACATGGGCTCGCGGCGTCATCTCCCCGTTTTCGCAATCGTGCTTGCGTGCCTGGCGTTGTGCGGCGGGGCATCCGCTGCGAGCAGCCTCTACGTCACCAACAGCGGCGGCGACAACATCTCTCAGTACGACGTGGGATCCGGCGGCCTGCTCAGTCCCAAGACGCCCACCGCGGTGACTACGGGCTCGGATCCACACGTGATCGTGATCACGCCCGATGGTCGCAGCGCTTACGTGGCTGCGCATGGCGATCCGTCGGTGTGGCAATACGACATCGGGCCGGGCGGTGACCTGACGCCCAAGAGCCCGGCAAGCGTCCCGAGCGCGGGTCTTCCGGGCTGGCTCGCCGTGAGCCCCGACGGCCGCAGCCTGTACGCCGCGGCGAGCAGCGGCTTCGTGTCCCAGTACGACATCGCCGCGGATGGCAAGCTCACTCCCAAGGCGCCCGCCGACGTCCCCGCCGGATCCTCTCCCGAGGGCATTGCCATGAGCCCGGACGGCCACAGCGTCTACGTCCTCAACGAAGTCGCTTCGGGGACCGTCTCGCAGTTCGACGTCGCGCCGGACGGGACGCTGTCCCCGAAGACTCCGCCCACCGCTGCGGCGGGAAACGACCCGGACGGGATCACGATCGCACCCGATGGCCGTAGCGTGTACGTGGCCAACTTCGGGACGGCGACGATCAGTCAGTACGACGTCGCGCCCGGCGGGCAGCTCACCCTCAAGACGCCTCCGACTGTGAACACCCAGAGCGGGGTGGTGGGGCTGACGATCTCACCGGACGGCCGCAACCTTTACGTCCCCGAGTTCAGCGGCACCACCCTCTCCCAGTACGACGTCGGTGCCGGCGGTTTGCTCAGCACGAAGGTGCCGGCCAGCGTCAGCGGCTTCCAGAATCCAGGGGTAGCCACGGTGAGCCCGGACAGCCTCAGCGTTTACGTGGCCAACTACGCCACCTCCGGCTTCGTGTCGCAGCTCGATATCGGTGCCGGCGGGCTACTCAGCCCGAAGAGCCCGGGAACCGCGGCCGCGGGGACGAAGCCGTATCAGGGCATCGCTATCTCGCCGGACCAGGGGCCGGTGGCTCGTTTCTCCGCCGCGCCGGGACGTCCTGGCGCGGCCACCCGCTTCGATGGTTCCGGCTCGAGCGATTCCGACGGCAGGGTCGCCCGCTACGACTGGGACTTCGGCGACGGCACGAGCGCGCCGAACGGCGGTCCCAATCCGACCCACGTGTACGCCAGGGCCGGCACCTACACGGTCACGCTCACGGTCACCGATGAGATCGGCTGCTCGACGGCCATGGTCTTTACGGGCAACACGGCGTCGTGCTCGGGCACCCCAGCGGCGCGGACCTCACAGCCGGTCGCGACCAAGGACACCACCCGGCCCAGGCTCAGCCGCTTCACCCTTGGGCCGAGCGCGTTCGCCGCCGCGGCATCGGGACCAAGCGCATCGAAGGTGAAGGTGGGCACCACGGTGCGCTATCGATCGTCGGAGGCTGCCGTGACAACGTTCACCGTGCAGCGCCCCGCGCGCGGCGTGAAGCGCGGCAAGCGCTGCGTGAAGCCCGGCAAGGGCAAGCGCGGCGGGAAGCGCTGCACCCGCTACGTGCGGTTGCGCGGGAGCTTCACCCACAAGGACGCGGCCGGCGCGAACCACTTGAAGTTCCGTGGCCGCCTGCGCCGCCACAAGCTGAGCCCCGGCCGTTACCGCCTCGTGGCCACCCCGCGCGACGCGGCGGGCAACGTGGGCAGGCCCGCGCGTCACAGCTTCCGGATACTGCGCCGGCACTGAGCAGGGCGCCTGTCGGCGCGCCAATCTGCGCATCGCCGGGCATGGCTCGGGTATGTCTGAGCCATGTTGATCGCAGGCGTCGTCGCAATTTGCATCGTGTTGCTGATCCTGGGCTTCCTCGCGCCGCGGCTGTCGCGCCATCCCCAAAGGGGAGTCAACCGCGTGCTGGGCGGCGGACAGCGAGGCGCCTCGCACGCTCCGGGGCCGCTTGGACGCTGGCTGCAAAAGCCATTCAGCAGCAGTCAGAAGGCGGCGAACAAGAGCGCCTCCGCCGGGCGGCGAGGCCGCGCCAAGGTCTAGCGGCGCGGTACCGTCGGCGGGTGACCGCCCTCCGGCCCGCCACTCCCGCGGATGCGGACGAAGTGGCCGCGCTCGTGAACGACGCGTACGGACACTACGTCGCGCGCATCGGGCGCAAGCCCGGCCCGATGACGTGGGACTACGCGGAGATGATCCGCGACTGGGACGCGACCGTGGCCGAGTCAGGCGGCGCCATCGTCGGGCTGCTGATCGTGGGCCCGACCGACGAGGGCTTCGTGGTCGAGAACGTGGCGGTGCATCCGTCGCAGCAGGGCAAGGGGCTCGGCCGGGCACTGCTCGAGCTGGCCGAGACGAAGGCGCGCGGCGCCGGGTTCGACTCGATCTATCTGTTCACCCACGAGAAGATGACCGAGAACCAGGCGCTTTACGCGCGCATCGGATACGTGGAGTACGAGCGCCGGGTGGAGGGCGAGCTGGCGCGCGTGTTCATGCGCAAGCCGCTCAAGTAGCCGAGCCGGCGCCGTGGCTTGGGGCGTGCGACAAACCGTCTAACCAGGCACTCCCACGACTGCCCAGCGCCGTCCGGCGAAGCGCGCGCCGCACGTGACCACGCGCGCGACGATCAGGCCGAGCAGGCCGCACCACACGCCGATGATTCCCCAGTCGAAGGACAGCGAGAGCAGCGCGATGGGCGCAAACACCGCCAGCGCCGAGAACACCATCGACCACTTGAGGAAACGCGTGTCGCTCGCGCCGATGAGGATGCCGTCGAGCGCGAACGCGATCGCGTTGACCGGCTGCATGAGGGCGAAGATCGGCCAGATCGCGTGCACCCGGTTGATCACGCGCGGATCGCTCGTGAAGGCGCGCGGGAGCACCTCGGTGAGCGCCAGCATGAGGAGCGCGAACAGCACGCCCACGAGCACCGACCACCAGAGCATCCGCACCGAGGCGTCCCACGCGTCGTCCGGGCGGTCGGCTCCGAGCATGCGCCCGACCATCACCTGCCCGGCGATGGCGACCGAGTCGAGGATCAGCGCGATGAACGCCCATAGCTGGAACGCGATCTGGTGAGCGGCGAGCGAGGCCGAGCCGATGCGTGCCAGTACCGCGCTCGCCACCAGGAACGAGAGGTAGAGCGAGGCCGTCCGGACGAAGATGTCGCTGCCCACGCGCGCGAGCGGGCGCATCAGGTCGAGGCGGGGGCGCCGCGTGGTGGCGGGCGCGCGCATCAGCTCGATCGTGAACGCGATGCCCATCCCGGCCTGCGCGATCACGGTTCCCCACGCCGAGCCGGCGAGGCCCCAGTGGAAGCCGTACACGAACAGCAGCTCGAGCACGACGTTCACCAGGTTCGCGATCACCACGATCACGAGCGGCGTGCGCAGGTCCGAGAGGCCGCGCAGGTAGCCCTGGCCCGCCAGTGCGATCAGCGCGAACGGCAGTCCCAGCGCGCCGATCCGCAGGTACAGGACGGCGAGGCTGCCGGTGTGGTGCGAGCCGCCGAGGGCGTGCACGGCCGGCACCGCCAGCGCCAGTCCGAGCACGAACAGCAACGTCCCGATCGCCGTGGCCAGCCAGAAGCCCTGCGCGGCCATCGAGCCCGCAACGTCCTCGCGCCCGGCGCCGTGGTAGCGGGCCACCTGGGCCGTGGTCCCGTAGGTGAGGAAGTTGAAAATCGTGAACGTGCCCGTGAGCAAGGTGCCGGCCAGCGCCAGCGCCGCCAGCTGCGGTGTGCCCAGGTGACCGACGATCGCGGTGTCGACCAGGATGTAGAGCGGCTCCGCTGCCAGCGCGCCGAGCGCCGGCAGGGCCAGCCTGAAGATCTCGCGGTCGTGGGGGGAGCGGCGAAACACGGCTCGCCACTCTAAGAGCAGTCTCACCACGAGGTAAGAAGGCCAACAGCGCCGGAGGGGTAATTTTGAAGTGACAACTCTCTCCCGGCGATAGGAGGTCCTATGGCTTACAGGACACGCGTCCTGGTGGTGGCCAACCGGACTGCCGACTCGGAGGGCCTCGCGAAGGCTCTCTCTGATCGACCGGACGCGGCACACGCCACGTTCACGCTGCTCGTTCCGGCGAGCGGCCGCGGCCCCGACAGGCCGCACGGACTGGAGATCGCCCGCTCGCAACTCGAGCAGGGCCTGCAACGGCTGAAAGACGCCGGGCTCGAGGTCACCGGGATGGTCGGCGACCCGGACCCGATCGTCGCCGTGGCGGACATATGGAAGCCCGGCGAGTTCGACGAGGTGGTCGTGTCCACCCTCGAAGGCGAGGCGTCACGCTGGCTGGAATACGACCTGCCACATCGCGTGACCCGCCTCACGGACTGCCCGGTGCAGCACGTGGTGCCCGCCCTGGTCGAGCGTGAGCTCGCGCGCGAGCGCCTCCGCCCGCTGAGGACCGCGCCGCAGCGGTCCCTCGGGCCGTTCGCGGGACCCGCGGTGTAGCCCGCCGCCGGCCGGCCTAGAGCTCGGGCCGCCGCCCGGCCCAGCCGGTCTCGGCCTCGAGCTGACTGGCCAGACTGAGCAATGCCGCCTCGCCGACCGGCTGGCCGGCGAACTGCACGGCCACCGGCAGACCATCCTCGCCGTGGAAGAGCGGCAGTGAGATCGCGGGCTGGCCCGTGACGTTGAACACCGCGGTGAACGGCGTGAACCGCCCCGTGCGCGCGAACTCGCCGAGCGGGTCGTCGCCATCGGTCTTGATGTCGCCGACCTCGAGCGGGCGCTGCGCGAGCGCCGGCGTCATCAGCATGTCGAACCCGGAGGCGAAGTCGATCAGCTCGCGCGTGTACCTCTGCAACTGCGCCAGCGCGGCCATGTATTCGATCGAGCTCTGGCCGAGCCCCCGCTGGAACATCTCCCACGTGAGCCGTTCCATCTGCTCCGGCTTCGGCTCCTGCCCGGTCACCATGCCGCCGAAGGCAACGCCCAGGCCGATGTTGGCCGCGTACAGGACCGTGAAGAGCGCGAGCATGTGGGTGTCGTTCTCGCGGCCCCAGGGCGGGTCCACCTCGGTCACCTCGTGACCGAGCCCGGTGAGCAGCTCCGCGGCGTCGCGCACCGCCTGCAGGCAGACCGGATCGATCTCGGCCTTGATCGGCGGCTTGGTGATCAGCCCGAAGCGCAGCTTGCCCGGGTCGCGCCCCACCGCGTTCGCGAACGGCTCGTCCGGCGGCGGCGCCCAGGTTGCGTCGCCCGGCTCGTAGCCGGCCAGCACGTCAAGCGTGCGCGCGCAGTCCTCGACCGTGCGCGTGAGCATGCCGTCGGTCGAGAGGATCGCATCGCCCAGGTCGGGCCCGCGCGAGATGCGCCCGCGGCTGGGCTTCAGGCCAACCAGCCCGCAGCACGCCGCCGGAATGCGGATCGAGCCACCGCCGTCGCTGCCGTGGGCGATCGGCACCATGCCGCCGGCCACCGCCGCGCCCGAGCCTCCGGAAGAGCCGCCGGGCGTGCGGTCGAGGTTCCACGGGTTGCGCGTGGGCCCGTAGCGCCGCGGCTCGGTGACCGGCACGATGCCGAGCTCCGGCGAGCTCGTCTTGCCCATGATCACAAAGCCCGCTTCGCGCAGCCGCCGCACCACGTACGCGTCGTAATCCGGCGTGTAGTCGCCGAACAGCTCCATGCCCTGCGACATCACCATCCCGGCGACCGGGGTGGCCAGGTCCTTGATCGCCACCGGCACACCGGCGAACGGGCGCTTGTCGCCGGCGGAGATCCCGTCGGCCGTGGCCAGCGCGCCTTCGCGATCCACGAGCGTGAACGCGTTCACCCGCTCGTCCACCTCGTCGATGCGCGCGAGCGACGCCTCCACCAGCTCGCGGGCGGTCACCTCGCCTGAGCGAACGAGCGCACCAAGCTCGCTGGCGGGACGGAAGAGGAGGTCTGTGAGGTCGCGCGTGGACACTGGTCGGCTGGCCAGACAGCCGCGACAGACTACCGCTAGGCCGGTGGCGCCACCGGCGCAAGCTCGCGGGCGAGCGCTCCGGCGCGCTCGCCTTCGGCCTGGAACCCCAGCCGCTGGAGCACCTCGGCGGCCAGTGCCACGTAGTCGGCGCCCAGCTCCGGCCGGTAGTCGAGGATCGACACGCCGCGCTCGGCCGACTCCGCGTAGCGGATGGAGGCGCGGATGGCGGTGTCGAAGACCTTGTCGTCAAAGCGGTCGCGCAGCGACTGCAGTGCCTCGCGCGAGTGGATCGTGCGCAGATCGGCGATGTTCAGCACCACTCCGAGCCATTCGAGCTCGGGGTGCAGGCTGTCCTTCGCCAGCTCGATCACCTCGAGCGCCTGCTCCACTCCCTGCAGCGAGAAGTACTGGGCTTCCGTGGAGAGCAGTGCGTAGTCGGCGGCCACCACGGCGTTGACCGTGAGCAGGCCGAGCGACGGCGGGCAGTCCACCAGCACCACGTCGTAGCGGCGCTTGACGTCCTTCAAGGCGCGCCGCAGCGTCATCTCGCGGCCCATCTTCCCGCTCAGCACGAGCTCCGACTCGGCGAGCCCGAGGTTGGCCGGCAGGATCGTGTCCTCATAGATCGCCTCGGACGCCTTGGCCTGCCCGGCGAGCACGTCCGCCATCGTGGGCGAGGCGTCCGGCGGCACGTCGAAGTAGTCCGAGAGGTTGCCCTGCGGGTCGAGGTCCACGGTGAGTACATGTAGTCCCACGCGCGTGAAGACATCGGCCAGCGTGCGCACCGTCGTCGTCTTGCCGGTGCCCCCCTTCTGTGACAGAACCGCGAGCGTGCAGGCCATCGGAGCTCGCGACTATAGTTCCCCGGCCCAACCGTCGCGCACCCGCTCGGAGAAGGTGCAGGAACCGGAAGGAGGAGCAGAGTGGCTGAGCCGTCCAGCCGCGTCGTTCGGTACGTCTCAACGCAGGGGTACAAGCCTCGTCGTGCGCCGGTAACCGTCGAGGACAGGGACGCCTGCGCGCTGTACGCGGCCGTCGAGAAGGACGCCACCGCCCGCCACGAGCCCATCCCCACCGCGCTCGGGGCGCTCGAGAAGATGCTTCACCGCGCCGGCAACGTCGATGGCGAGGGTGACGGCTGCGGCGTGCTGCTCGACATCCCGCGCAAGATCTGGGCGGAGGAGATCCGCGGCGGCGGCCACGCCTCCCACCTGGCGCTCGACCCGTTGTTCGCGGTCGGCCACATCTTCCTGCCTCGCAAGGGCGCCGCCACCGAGGACACCAAGGAACGCGCGCGCGACATCATGGGCCGCTTCGGCCTGCGTCTGCTCGCCGAGCGCGAGGGCGTTGTGGACTCCTCGGCGCTCGGCCCGACCGCGCGCGAGGAGGAGCCGATCTTCTGGCAGGTGGGCGGCCTGGTCGGCGAGCCCAAGCTCTGCTTCGAGATCATCATCGCGCTCGAGCAAGAGTTGGACGTGCACGTGGCCTCGTTCTCCACGGACACGTGCGTCTACAAGGTGATGGGCGCGCCGCAGGTGCTCGGCAAGTACTTCCCCGACCTGCAGGACAGGCGCGCGGAGACGGCCGCGATCATCGGTCACAACCGCTACTCCACGAACACGTGGCCGTCGTTCAAGCGCGTGCAGCCGTTCGCGATGCTGGGCCACAACGGCGAGATCAACACCATCGCCAAGCTGCGCCAGGAGGCGCGGATGCTCAACGTGCCGATCCACCCGGACGGCTCGGACTCGCAGGACCTGAACCGCACGGTCGAGTCGCTCGTGCACCGCGGCGGGCTGTCGCTGGTCGAGGCGCTCGAGCTCGTGCTGCCTCCGATCGTGAACGAGGTCAAGCAGCTGCCAGACGAGCTGCGGCCGTTCTACATGTACCTCCGCCAGGCGTTCGGGCCGTTCGCGCAGGGCCCGGTGGCGCTCCTGTCGCGGCACGGGGACGAGCTCGTGTTCTCGGTCGACGCCCTCGGCCTGCGGCCGCTCTGGCTCGTGGAGACCACCGGCTCGTACACGTTCTCGTCAGAGCCGGGCGTCGTGCCGCTGGAGGACACCGCCGAGGAGCCCAAGCCGCTCGCTCCCGGCGAGAAGCTGATGATCTCGCTGAACCGCAAGAAGGCGGAAGCCAAGCTGCGCCAGCACATCCAGCTGCAGTGGCTCACGTGGGAGCGCTGGGTGCAGCGCACGGGCAAGGACCCGGTGCACGGCTACGCGCAGATGATCCCGGTGGGCGGACCGCCCGAGGGCCCGGAGATCCCCGGCTACACGGCGGCCGGCCCGGCCGAGCCGGTCAAGGTGGAGGACCGCGTGCTGGGCGGCTTCGGCTGGCAGCGAGACGACATGAAGCTCGTGCAGCAGATGGCCGCCACGGGCGCCGAGCCGATCGGCTCGCTGGGCTATGACGGGCCGCTCGCCTGCCTCTCGCCCGAGCGCCAGAACCTGGGGGACTTCTTCAAGGAGTCGGTCGCAGTCGTCACCAATCCGGCGATCGACCGCGAGCGCGAGGTGGAGCACTTCTCATGCCGTGCGGTGTTCGGGCACCGCCCGGGCGCTTGGGGGCTCGACCCCGAGCCGCGCACGATCGAGACGGCGTTCCCGATCATCCTCGGCGGCCACGACGGGCTGGCGCCGCTGTCCGACTCGGTCTACCGCGAGGTGGCGAGGGAGCACAAGACCTACCTGCTCGAGGACCTCTGGGAGGTGTTCCGCGGGCGCGCGAAGGTGCTCGACATCTCGGCGCTCGAATCCGAGAACACGAAGGGCGCGATCGAGCGGCTCAAGCACGAGGCAACCACCGCCGCGCGCGAGGGCGCCGAGCTGCTCGTGCTCTCCGACCGCACGGCGTACGACGGCGACCGCCGCTATCTGGACCCGCACCTGGCGCTCGCCGCTGTCGATCTGGCGCTGCGCGAGGCTTACGTGGAGGCCGCCGAGCCCAACCTGCGCCGCCGCTGCGGCCTCGTGCTGCGCTCGGGCGCGATCCGCAACGTGCACGACGTGGTGCTCGCCCTCGGCCTGGGCGCGGACGGCGTCTGCCCCTACGTGATGCTCGAGGTGGCGTGCGTGGACGACTACCGCACGGACATCGACAATCTCGGCTCGGCGATGCGCAAGGGCATCGAGAAGGTGATCTCCACGATCGGGATCCACGAGCTGCGCGGCTACGCGCGCCTGTTCTCCTCGATCGGCCTGGCCCCGGAGCTCACCGCGGTGTTCGACACGCCCGCGTACTTCGGCTCGGAGAAGGGTGGCACCGGCTTCGCCCAGCTTGACGCGGACGCCGACGAGCGCCAGCGCATCCTGGCCGGCGAGGATGAGGGCGGCAAGCCCGCGAAGACGTTCCGCTTCTACCCCAAGGTCTACAAGGCGGCGATCGCCGCGGCCAACGGGGTCGGCAGCTACGAGGACTACTCGGAGAAGGTGCGCGAGCTGGAGCTCGAGCAGCCGATCTCGCTGCGCCACATCCTCGACGTCAAGTCGGACCGCCAGCCGATCGCTGATTCGGACCCGGGCGTGGGGCTGCACTCGTACCCGATCGTGATCTCGTCGATGAGCTTCGGCTCCCAGGGCGAGACCGCCTACCGGGCCTACGCCGAGGCCGCCATGCGGGCCAACATCATCGCGATGAACGGCGAGGGCGGCGAGATCCAGGACATGTACGGCAAGTACCCGAAGTGGCGCGGGCAGCAGGTCGCGTCCGGGCGCTTCGGCGTGACCAGCGAGATGGTCAACTCGTCCTACCTCGTGGAGATCAAGATCGGCCAGGGCGCGAAGCCCGGCGAGGGCGGCCACCTGCCGGCCAAGAAGGTCACCGAGAAGGTCGCGCAGGCGCGTAACGCCACGGTGGGCACGGACCTGATCTCGCCCTCGAACAACCACGACCTGTACTCGATCGAGGACCTCGCGGAGCTGATCGACGAGCTGAAGACCGCCAACCCGGACGTGCGCGTGTCCGTGAAGGTGCCGGTGGTGCCCAACGTGGGCACGATCGGCGTAGGCATCGCCAAGGCGGGCGCCGACATCATCACGCTGTCCGGCTTCGAGGGCGGCACGGGCGCGGCCCGCTCGCACGCGCTGCGGCACGTGGGCCTGCCTTCCGACATCGGCACGCGCGCCGTGCACCTGGCGTTGATGGAGGCGGGCATCCGCAACCGCGTCGAGATCTGGGCCGACGGCGGCTATCGCCACGGCTGGGACATCGTGAAGCTGCACTGCCTCGGCGCGAACCGCGTGGGCTTCGGCACCCTCGCGATGGTCTCGCTGGGCTGCACGATCTGCCGCGGCTGCCAGCTCGACACCTGCCACGTGGGCATCGCCACGCAGATCGAGACGAAGGAAGAGGCCGACATGAAGGGCCTCAAGAAGTTCACGCCGCAGGAGTTCGAGCGCTCGGCCGAGTCGTGCACGCGCTTCTTCTCCTCGATGGGCGAGGAGGTCCGCCAGATCTGCGCTTCGCTCGGCTACGAGCGCGCGCAGGATCTCGTGGGCCGGTCCGACCTGCTCGTGCAGGCGCGGCATCGCGACCACGTGGACGTGAGCGAGATGATCAAGCCGCTCGAGGAGTTCCTGGATCTGGAGCCGCTCGACCTGCCGGCGCCCGAGGAGGAGCGCTCGGAGCCGGGGCTCGTGGTGGCGCGGCCGATCCGTATGAAGGCCAAGGAGGCATCGCGCGAGGTGGCCGCGCTGGCCACCGAGGTGTGCTCCGGAACGCTCGTGCGTCGCTCCTACCCGCGCCTCGCCACCGCCGACGACCGCGTGCTCGGCACCGAGCTGGCCGGCGAGCTGGCCCGCGCCCGCATATTCCAGCCGGAGACGGCGCCCGCGGCGTCCGAGGACACGCTCGCCTCGCTCCACTTCGACGGCGGCTCCGTGGCCGGCCAGGGGCTCGGCGCGTTCAACGTCTACGGCGTGGACATCACCGTGGAGGGCGGCGCCCAGGACGGCGTGGCTAAGACGATGCTGGGCGGCAAGGTCTCGATCATGAAGGGCAAGAACCGGTTCGGGAGACGGGTGAACGGCTCGGTGGGCAAGTCGTTCGCCTACGGCGCCCAGCGCGGGCGCCTGTTCGTGCAGGGCAATGCCGACTCGCGCTTCTGCATCCGGCTCTCAGGCGCCGACGTGGTGATCGGCGGGGAGCCCGAGATGCCGCTGGCCGACGAGCTCGGCTGCGTGGCGGACCGGGCCAACATCAAGGGCTTCGCCTTCGAGTACATGACGAGCGGACGAGCCGTCGTGCTCGGCGACCCTGGCCCCTGGTTCTGCGCGGGCCAGACCGGCGGGCGCGTGTACCTGCGCGTGAACGACGACTGGGGCCTCGACCGCGAGGCACTGATCCGCCGTCGCGGCAAGGGCGCCAAGGTGTCGCTCGAGGACCTCGACGCGGAGGGCGTGCTCGACGTCCAGGAACTGCTCGGCCACTACGCGGAGGAGCTGCGCGCAACCGGCCAGCCCGACGAGGCGCTGCGAGTGATGGACCTGGCAGGCGATCCGCAGAAGAACTTCGTGATGTCGCTGCCGCAGAAGGAGCAGACGGATCCCTCGGTTTCCACCGAGTGATCAGTTCCCAGTTCCTGGTTCCTAGTGCCTGGTTCCCAGTAGGCGGCTCAGCAGGCTCGGTGGGCGCGGCTGGGTCTTTCGCCACTCGTCGCGGCTCGGTAGGCGGCCTGCCTTCCGTGCCGCTGCTGCGCACTGCGTGTGGGCGTGGCGGCGGCGTGACGTGTCGCCCTCGGGGGCTATCAGCACGTGCTCGGACATCGAGGCCAGGTAGTTCCCGCAGAAGGGGCAGCGATAGGTGGCCGGCTTGCGGTTCTGAGCGCGGCGGACGGTCCACCAGTCGGCCTTCTCGAGTTTGGCCATCCCACCGCGAGATCCTAGAAAGCTCGAGGGCCCCGATGTCCGGGGCCCCAAGCTCACTCTCCTCCTCAACCGGCGCGTAGCCGTCAGGTCACTGCGCTGCTGATCCCCTCGGGCTCCCCGCTGAGAGTCTCACCGGTCAGGCTGATGAAGTAGAGACGGAAACGCCCGATAACGATCTCGTCGCCGTCCTGGAGCTCGTGCCAGTCGATCCGCTCGCCGTTCAGGAACACCCCGTTCAGGCTGCGGTCGTCCAGCACGCGTACGCCGCCGTCCTCGCGGTGCAGCAGAGCGTGCCGCCGCGAGACCGTCGGGTCATCGAACCGGATGTGAGCGGCCAGGCTGCGGCCGATCCTCGTCCAGCCCTCCTGGAGCGCGACCACTCGCACGCGGTCGTCTTCCTGGAAGGCGACGTAATCGCCATTGCCCACGAGCGCGTCGCGGGCGTCCTCGAGCCATTCCGGCGTCTCCACCTCGTGGCACCCGATCGGCTCAAGGTCGTTGTGGTCCTCGAAGATCGAGGCGCGTCTGAAGCGCCCTCCATGACAGTGGGGGCAGGCTGGTATCTCGTCGCGTTCGTGGAGGGCTATGCCGAAACCGCACGTTTCGCAACGGAACGATCCGGCCCCCGCCAACGTGCCGGCTGTGAATGCATCCATTCTCACTCCCTGCTGGGTGATCGTGCGGATGATAACGAGTAACACGCCTCCTCCACAAGGCCAAAAAAGCCCGGAAACTGCGCAAAAACGTGAGAAAAAGCGTCTCAGGCCTACCCAAAAAGGGCTATTTCGACTGACCCAGACAAACCAGTCCCTGAAAGCCTCATTGCGGGCGGAGGGAAAGGGCACAGCTCCGCCGAAAGCTGGGGTATGGAACTCGCGTCCCTCATTCTGCGTCGCAGTCTCAGCGCTCTCGGACACGACCGTTCGAGCTGCTCGCGCTGCCGCCGCACACCGGTCGCCGGCGAGCTGATCCACGTGTTCGCGTCCGAGAAGAGGCTGTGCGCGCTCTGCCTCGCGCGGCTGCCCGAAGGGGAGCGCGATCCGCTGCGCTCCGAGCGCGTTCACGCCGCCGATCGCCACATCGCGGTCGTGCCGAAGGCCGCCTGACCGACCGCCTTCCATAGAATCCCGGGCCGCATGCGTCCCGTCCGGGCACACGTGACCATCTCCGCGCCGCGCGAGCAGGTGTACGACTTCGTCGCCGACCTGGCCGCGCGCGTTGCCTGGTGCGACCACTACCAGCGCGACTACCGGCTCACCCGCCCGCGCTCATCGGGCGTAGGCGCGGCGGCCCGCTACCAGGCCAAGGCGCCCGGCTTCAAGACCTGGGTCGAGGTGTCGGTGGTGGAGGCCTCGCGTCCTCGCGCGATCAGGGAGAAGCTGCGCCTCGGCCGCCTGGGGAGGACGCCGGGGTTCGTGGAGTACACGCTCGAGCCGGCGGGGGCGTCAGCCACCCGCGTGGAGCTGGTCCTGTGGACCGAGCCGGCCACGCGCCTCGACGCGCTCAAGGAGAGCTTTGGCGCCCGCGGCTGGCTCAAGCGCCAGGTCAAGACCTCGCTGTCCCGGCTCCGCAAGATCTTCGAGGAGCAGCCCGACGCTCCGCTCGCCCGCGCGACCATCGCCGGATACGAGCCCGCGAAGGCCGCTCGCTTTGGCAGCTTCTGATGGCGGCCCGGCTCGTTACACTCCGCGCCCGATGAAGCGCCTTGCACTTGTCGCCGCCCTCCTCGCGCTGGTGGTGCCGGTCCTCTCCGGCTGCACCAAGCACCACGAGAGCCCGGAGCCCGAGGGACAGCCGATCACGGTCGACGGGCTCAGCTACAACGTCTACATCACTCGCCAGCTCAACCTCCGCGATCCGGAGGATCACGACTACTTCAGCGGTCCCGAGGCACCTCCGGGGTTCGAGTACTTGGGCGTCTTCATCCAGGTCTGCAACGACGTCAACCACACTCACGGCGGTGCGTCCACGCCGGTGAACAGCTTCCGCATCATCGACACGCAGGGCAGGCAGTACCAGCCCACGCCGCTGCCCGCCGGCGACGTGTTTGCCTACAGGCCGCGGCCGCTCAGCGCGAAGCAGTGCGTGCCGACCCCGGGCAGCGCGCCCGCCGCAGGGCCTATCGGCGGCTCGCTGCTGCTGTTCAAGGTCCCGGTGGAGGCGCTCGAGAACCGCCCCTTCAACCTCGCGATCGGCCCCGGGCCCCTCCGCGAGGACCGCATGATCGAGCTGGATCTCTAAAGACCGGCGCTGAGCACCTGGGCGGCCGCCGGGGCCGCGGTGTCGCCGCCCGCTCCCGCTCTCACGAGCATCACGCAGACCGCGATCCGCGGGTGGCTGGCCGGGGCGAAGCCGGTGAACCAGGCGTCGGTCTTCGAGCCGGGCGGCTCGGTCTCCTCGGACGGCGGCGGCTGCTCGCCGGGCTTCGGCACCGTGGACTCGAGCTCCGCCGTGCCGGTCTTGCCGGCCACGGTGGTACCGGGGATCGCGGCGCGCACGCCGGTGCCGTACTGAACCACGCCGAGCATCAGCGTCTTCATCTCCTTCGCGATCTTGCGCGAGATCACGCGCATGGGCTTGCCGGGCGGCTTGCCGGGCACGAGGGTGGGCTGGTGGCGGATGCCGCGCGAGGCGATCGTCTGGGCAACGGAAGCCATCTGCAGCGGCGTGGCCAGTACCTGGCCCTGGCCGATGGCCGTCGAACCGAGCGCCAGCGGCGATCCGATCGACTCCGCCGCCGGGATCGTGCTGGGCAGCGCGCCGGGGATCGAGGGCTGCTCGTTCCAGCCGTAGCGCTCGGCGGTGGCAACGAGCTTGGCCGCACCCACCTTCACCCCGAGCGGTGCGAACACGGAGTTGCACGACTTGGCGAAACTCTGGGCGAAGGTGCCGCCGCAGAACTCGCCGTTGGCGTTCTGGAGATCGACGCCGTCGATCACGGCCTTCTGCTCGACGGGGAACTGCGTGCCGAGCTCGGCGTCGTGGTTTTCGAGCACGGCGCTGGCGGTCACGAGCTTGAAGGTGGAGCCGGGCGGCTGCGGCGCGGAGAACGCCACGCCCGCAAGCGCGCGCACCTCGCCGGTGCGGGCGTCGAGAGCGGCCACGCCGCCGAAGCGCCCCGCCAGCGCCGACACGGCCGCCGCCTGGATGCCGAGATCGATCGTGGTGCGCACCGGCTCGGCGGCCCGAGGCGCCACCTGTGCGAGGACCTTGCCGCCGGCCGTGAGCTTGCCGCCGGGCTGCCCCGCGAGCTGATCGTCGAAGGCGCGCTCGAGTCCCGACAACCCCACCGGCGTGCCTGACGGGAAGCCGCGGCTGAACACACGCTGGCGGTCGGCGGCGGTGGTGGGCGGGCCGATCGAGCCGGCGATCGACTGGGCCACCGAGCCCGCCGGATACTGGCGCGCGTCCGCCGGGCCCTCGGCGATGGTCTTTCCGCCCACCGCCTCGATCTTGGCCCGCCGGGGCGCAACGGTCGTGCGCTCGAGCTTGGCCCCGCGCGGCACGCCCGGGAACACCAGGTTGCTGCTCCACGCCAGCTTGCCGTCCTTGGTGTGCAGCACGAGCGGCGCATGCACGGTGCCGAAGATGCGGGTGGTCACCGTCATCGGCACGCTCACGATCCCGTTGCCGTCGTCGTGCGGGTGGCCGGCGACCATCCGGACAGTCGTGGCCAGGTCGCGCGCCTCCTGGTAGTCCTTCACGAACTCGGCGGGCTTGGTGCGGTTCTGCGCGGTGCCGGTCAGGTGCTCGTACATCGCCCCGTAATCGCCGCGCTCCCAGGCGAGCGTGAAGGCTCGCGCGGCCTTCTCCGACTGCGACTCCCGGGTGGCGCCGTACACCAGCCCGAGCACGAGCGACACGAGCGCGGACACCACGATGGTCACCGCCGCGACGCGCCTGCGGCGCACCATCCGCCTGTGCGCGGCGCGGGTGCGGGGCCGGGGTTCTGCGAAGACTTTCATCAAGCTGGGAATAACGTCTGAGGCGCCTCGTGACGACCCTTGACTGGATCATCGTGGCCTTCACGATCGTGATGGCGGTATGGGGATACCTGCAGGGCCTCGTGGTCGGGGCCCTGTCGCTTGGCGGATTCGTGGCGGGTGCGTTCATCGGCTCGCGAGTCGCACCGCTTCTCTTGTCGGGCGGCTCCGAGTCGCCTTACGCGCCGCTCGTGACCCTGGTGGTGGCGGTCACGCTCGGTGGCGTGCTGGCCACGCTGCTCGAGACGCTCGGCTTCGGCCTCCGGCGCAAGATGGGACGCACCCTCGGCAAGGTGGACGGCGCGGCGGGGGCGGTGCTCGTGGCGGCGTTCGGGCTCGGGCTCGTGTGGGTGGCCGGCGCGGTGGCGCTTCAGACGCCGGGCGCGCGCCATCTGCGCCGCGACATCCAGCGCTCCTCGATCCTGCAGGCGCTCAATGACGCCCTGCCCCCCAGCGGCCCGCTGCTCAACGCGCTCGCGCGCTTCGATCCGCTGCCGTCTTTGAACGGGCCACCCGCGGACGTGCCCGCGCCGAACTCGCGGGTCGCGAGAGACCCGCAGGTGCGGGCGGCGGGAAACAGCGTCGTCCGGGTGCTCGGTACGGCTTGCGGCTTGGGCGTCCAGGGCTCGGGATGGGTGGGGGGGAAAGGGATCGTAGTAACCAACGCGCACGTGGTCGCGGGGGAAGACGACACAACCGTGCAACTGCAGGGGGCCGGTCCCCACCTGCCCGCGCACGCGATCTGGTTCGACTCGCATGACGACATCGCGCTGTTGCGAGTGCAGGGCCTCGACGCCACGCCGCTCCGCACCAATGAGAGCGCCGGATCCGGCACCTCCGGGGCCGTGCTCGGCTTCCCGCACGACGGCCCCTATGACGTCGAGCCGGCGCGCCTCGGCTCCACCACGGACGTGCTCACGCAGGACGCCTACGGCCGCGGACCGGTGCGGCGGAAGATCACCGCCTTTCGCGGGCTCGTGCGCTCGGGCAATTCGGGCGGGCCGGTGGTGGATGGCGACGGCCGCGTGATCGCCACCGTGTTCGCGGCCAGCCTCAGCCCCGGCAGGCGCACGGGCTTCGGGGTGCCGGACTCGGTGGTGCGCGACGCGCTGTCGAGGGCGCGCGGCACGGTCAGCACCGGCCCCTGCGCTCGCTAGCGGCGCCGCAGGGTGACGGTCGCGCGCGCGGCGGCTCCCGGTCCGCCGCCCGAAGGGCTGAACTGCTCGGCCAGCGAGACCTTCAGCCTCCTCGAGTGAGCCAGCAGCCGCCTGCCGCGGCTGCGCAGGGTGAGCGCGAGCGCGGCGCGGCCGCCGTGACCGATCACGCGCGAGCCGCGCGCCAGCACGACGCCGCGCGAACGCAGCGCCAGCGTGATGCGCCCCGCCGCGGGCCAGTTGAGCCTGAGCCGCAGCTTGTGCTGCCGTGCCAGCCGAGCTGGATCGAGCCGCCGCAGGGTCCTGGCCAGTGCGCCCAGGCTGAGCTTGGGCGCGGCGACGATCGCCGCCTGCACCTGTGCGCCCGGCGGCTGCGGCACCGCCCATGACACGAGCGCGGGCGAGGGGTCTGTGTTGCCGTAGGGATCGGTGGCGTGGACGGCGAGCGAGTGGCTGCCGGGCGGAAGGCCGCCCACCGCGGCGGGGCTCGTGCACGCGCTCCAGCTCGTGTCGTCCAGGTTGCACTCGAAGTCCGAGCCCGCCTCGGTGGAGGAGAAGGTCACGCTGCCGGGCGCCGCGAGGACGGCGCTCGTGTCTGGCGGGGTCGTGTCGATGGCGCGCCCGAGGAAGGCGTCGTACGCCGGCTTGTGCGTGTAGTCCTGGAAGACGAGGCCCAGGTGGTTGTCCCAGCGGTCGGTCGTGTTCGACTGGTCCGAGCCGTCGTGCCAGAAGTACTCGGTGAGCCCTCGCACGTTCAGCTCCTCGTGGCGGGCCACCAGCGCGGCCATGAGCGCGTCAGTGTTGGCCGCCTGTCCCGCCAGGTCAGTCACGAACTTGTTCGGCTTGCCCGCGCTGGCCCATCCCCATTCGGTTGCCCAGATCGGCGTGCCGGAATCGCCATTCGCGTTCATGATCGCCCGCACCTGCTCCACCAGCCCAACCGCGTTGGCGGGAGTGTCGTCGTAGAGGTGAAGCGCGATGTCGTCCACCACGCCCTTCACTCCCGCGGCGTACATGCCGCTCACGTAGTCGGTCATCGGGATCGCGCCCTTCAGCGAGCTCTGCGGAATGCCGGCGGCCACGATCTCGGCGTTCGGGTCGGCCGCGCGGATGGCCGGCGCGGCGCCTTTCAGCAGGTCCACGTACTCGGCCGGGCTCGGCGTCGCGCCGCTGCCGCCCCAGTAGACGGGCAGCGCCGGCTCGTTCCAGAGCTGCCAGGCGGTGATCGGCACCTTGGGGACCGTCGCGTTCGCGGCCCAGAAGCTGCCGTCAGGTCCGTAGCGCCCGATCAGCGTGGCCACGAAGTTGCCGAACTCGCCGGGATCGGCCGGCGGGCAGTTGCGGTAGGTGTCCTTGTCCGGGCAGTTCGAGGCCCAGGGCGGGCTCCACAGCACGACGGGCAGCACCTTCATCCCCGCCCGCGCCGCGCTCGCCACGAAGGCGTCCAGGTCCGCGAAGTCGTAGGTGCCCTCGACGTGCTCGATCTGATCCCAGTCGAACAGCTGGCGCAGCAGGCGCACGCCCGCGGCTCGCTGGTCGGCCATCGTGGCGTCGCGCTGGGTCGGCGTCATCGGCACGAGGTCGGGCGAGGAGACGCCGAAGAAGTCGCCGGGCAGTGGCGCGGCAGCCGCGCGGGACACGCACGGCAGCAGCGCGGCAAGCGCCAGAACCGCGATCGCGAGCCGCCTCCGCATCGGAGCGAGCCTAGCCCCTCCGGCCGGCCGTGTCATGCAGCGGACATGCAAGGCGCGTTGCCGGTGTCCATCACGCATTCCGGCGTCTCAAGCACGCAAAAAGTCTGCCGATCAGATGGAGCATGCAAGGACTTCTCCGTCTGGCGATTGCAACCTCGCTGTGCGCGCTCGCCATCCCCGCGTCGACAGCCTTCGCTCAGGCCGATTCCAACCGCACCACCTTCCTTCTCTCGCGTGCATTCGACGGCGGTCTGCCGAATGGCGTGTCGCGTAACGCCGCGGTGTCGCACGACCAGCGCATTGCCCGCGACATCGCCTACGAGTCCGACGCGACCAACATCGTCCCGGGCGACACCAACGCTATGACCGACGTGTTCGTGGTCCACCGCGCCGGCCCATGGGGCCACAACGGCACGCCCTGGACCATCGGCGGCACGGACCTCGTGTCACGCGGCCTTGGCGGCGCGCCGGCCAACGGCCGCTCCTACCGTCCTGTGGTCGACGGCGACTCGCACCACGATCCGAGCTGCGTGGCCTTCGTCTCCGACGCGTCCAACCTCGTGCCCGGCGACACCAACGGCAAGGCCGACGCCTTCGTCTACAACCTGAACAACCACCGCATCACGCGCGTCTCCACCGACGCCCACGGCCGCCAGTCGAACGGCTCGACCTACGAGGTCTCGGTGGACGGCGACTGCGAGCGCGTGGCCTTCGTCTCCGACGCGACCAACCTGGCGCTGAGGAGCACCAAGGTCCTGAACTGGAAGACCGCGACCACGAACCGCTCGCCGGCCGGCACCCGCCAGGTGTACGTGAAGGTGCTGCGCGCGAGCGGCCACGACGGCGGCTTCCGGGGCCTGACCTTCCTGGCCTCGGCCAACGGTCACCGCGCGGCCAACGGCAACTCGTGGCACGCGTCGTTTGCCCGCGCGGGCAAGGCCCTCGTGTTCTCTACCGACGCGAGCAACCTGTCGCGCGGCGACCGCAACCGCACGACCGACATCTACGAGCGCACCTTCAACCGCCACTACGTGCACATCAAGCACCACGGCGTGCAGGTGCTGCAGTTCGCCACCAAGATCGTCTCGGCCAACGGCCGCGGCCAGGCCGGCAACGGGCCCTCGCTCAACCCGACCGTGACCGACGACGGCCGCTACGTCGCCTACGAGTCCACGGCGAACAACCTGGCCGGTGGCGACACCAACGGCGTCTCCGACGTGTTCGAGGCCAAGGTCGATGGCCGCCACCCGCGGCAGTACATCGTCTCGAAGTCAAAGTTCAGCGGCCTCGGCGACGGCGCGTCCAACCACCCGGTCATCTCGGACGCCGGCGAGTTCGTCCTCTTCGACTCGATGGCGGACAACCTACGCCCCTCGGGCAACGTCGCCACGGACACGAACGGCGTGCGCGACGTGTTCCTCTGGAACCGCCCGAGCGGGAACGTGTCGCTCGAGTCGCGCAACGCGGTCAACGGCTACCTCAACTTCCCCTCGCAGCACCCGGCCACGAGCGCTCGCGGCAACTACGTCCCGTTCGAGTCGGCCAACCCCGGCATCGACGTGACGGCCGCCCGCGCCGCCGCCGCCGTGACCGACGTCGCCGCCACGATCCCCGCACTGATCGACCCCGACGTCATCGCCCCGACGGTGCCCACGGTAGAAGTGCCGGGTCTGGCAGGCCCGAACCCTGCGCTGGCGCAGATTTACGTCAGGTATCTAGGGCCCCAGTAGCGGGCCCGTCCACGGTCCACAGACCACAGTCCACAGGGCTGTTTCTGTGGACTGTCGACGGTGGACGGTGGACCTTTCAGTAGACGCCCATCCCACCGGGCCTCTATGTTCTTTGGCCGCCTATGGCCAAAACACTCGTTGTTGCCGAGAAACCGTCCGTCGGCCGCGATATTGCGAACGCGCTGCCGGGCAGCTTCAAGTCGGCTAAGGACAAGACTTATCTGGAGGGCGACGACCACGTGATCACGTGGGCCGTTGGCCATCTCGTGGGGCTGGCCGAGCCCGACGCCTACGACCCGAAGCTCAAGAAGTGGCGCTATGCGGACCTCCCGATCGTGCCCGAGAAGTTCAAGCTCGTGCCCAACGACGAGCGCGCCAAGAAGCAGCTGAACGCGATCCACCGGCTGATGGCCCGCGACGACATCGACCTGATCGTGAACGCCTGCGATGCCGGGCGCGAGGGTGAGCTGATCTTCGCGTACGTGTATGAGACCTCCAAGGTCAAGAAGCCGGTTCAGCGGCTGTGGCTCAACTCGATGACGCGCAAGGCGATCGAGGAGGCCTTCCAGCACCTGCGCCCGGGCGAGGAGATGCAGTCGCTCGAGGCGGCGGCGCGCTCGCGCTCAGAGGCGGACTGGGTCGTGGGGATGAACGCCACCCGCGCGGCGTCGATCCGGTTGCGGGCGGCGTTCGACGGCGCCGTGTCGCTCGGCCGTGTGCAGACGCCCACGCTGGCGCTCGTGGTCAAGCGCGAGCAGGCGATCAGGGACTTCAAGCCCGAGCCGTACTGGCTCGTGGAGGCGCGCTTTTCCGCGGACGAGAAGCGCCGCTACCTCGGCCGCTTCCTCGGGGGCAAGCGCATCCCGGAGGAAGAGGCCACGAAGATCGTCGGGGACGTCGAGGGGCAGCCGGGCGAGATCACCAAGCTCGAGAAGAAGGAGGAGCGCGAGAAGCCGCAGCTCCTCTACGACCTCACGTCGCTCCAGCGGCACGCCAACACCCTCTACGGCTTCAGCGCGCGGCGCACGCTCGCTGCCGCGCAGCGCCTGTACGAGGAGCACAAGGCGATCACCTACCCCCGTACCAACTCGCGCTACCTGAGCGGGGACCTGGTGGCGGAGATCAAGCCCACCGCCGAGCTCGTGGGCCACAACCCGGCCTACCGCAAGGGCGCGGAGTACGTGGCCTCGCTCGACTCGCTGCCGCTTGGCCGCGTGATCAACGACGAGAAGGTGACCGACCACCACGCGCTCATCCCCACGCGCTCGGAGCACGACCTCTCGAAGATGGGCGGCGACGAGCTGAAGGTCTACGACCTGGTGGCCAAGCGCTTCCTGGCGATCTTTCACCCGGAGGCGGTGTTCGAGCGCACCCGCGTGGAGACGACCGTCGCCACGCACATCTTCCGCACGAGCGGCCGCGTACTGCTCGAGCCGGGCTGGAAGGCCGTCTACGGCGCCGAGGCCGATTCGCAGGACGGTGCCGAGGACGACACTGGCGGCGACCAGCTTCTCCCCAAGCTGGAGAACGGCGAGTCCGTGCAGACCGACTCGGTCGAGTCGCTGCGCAAGGAGACCCAGCCGCCGCGGCGCTTCACCGATGCATCGCTGCTCGGCGCGATGGAGACCGCGGGCAAGGAGATCGAGGACGCCGAGCTGCGCGAGGCGATGAAGGACTCCGGCATAGGCACGCCGGCCACGCGCGCCGCGATCATCGAGCGCCTGATCAACGTCGGCTACATCGAGCGCGAGGGCCGCGCCCTGGTGGCCACGGAGAAGGGCATGCAGGTGATCAAGCTGCTCGGCACGCACGCCCTGACGTCTCCCGAGCTGACCGGCGAGTGGGAGCACCGCCTCGGCCTGATCGAGCAGGGCGAGGA
>Ga0070680_100000590_pt1 | contig 25076 bp, 21 predicted proteins | sample KBSC73BmetaG_FD_64672 | JGI IMG/M metagenome (GOLD analysis project Ga0070680, IMG submission 64672) | Corn rhizosphere microbial communities from Kellogg Biological Station, Michigan, USA - KBS C7-3B metaG | ecosystem: Host-associated > Plants > Roots > Rhizosphere | place: USA: Michigan...
ATTACAATGGGTAATGCATAATGCAATGCCCAGGCAATCTGCTGATGAAATGCCTGGTACTGCTGGCTTTCAAAGCTCCGGTCCCAATAAAAATCAAGGCCAATCTCCCCAATGGCTGCAAATTTTCGAAGGGCAAGGGAAGCCTCCACCCGCTTCAATTCCTCCGGAAAATCCGCCTTTACGGAACAGGGGTGCAAGCCCTGCATCGCAAAGCATTTGCCCGGAAACCGGCTTTCCAGATCAAATAACAGGGGCTCATTTTCCCGGTCAATGGCCGGAAGGTAAAATCGGGTGACGCCGGCCCTTCCCGCTCTTTCCATAGCCTCATTTATATCGGCTTCGAACGCCGGCAGATATAAATGACAATGGCTATCAATCAGTTCCATAATTATAGATTTTTTAAAAATCCGGGTGGCGAATTAAGATAAAGTATTAAATTTAACAGCCTAAGTGCAAACACTTAGTCTCCCTTTTTACCCCCTTTTTTACCGTTTTTATAAACCATGCTCTATTCCCTGAATGGCTGTATCGGCATGGTTATCTGTGAAATATGTTTGGTGAATCAAAAAAAGTTCTACCTTTAAATCAGTTTTCATAGGGTACGGATTAAAAACGGGCCAGGGTGTCTACCCCGGCCCAATTTTTTTTACCCAATTGCTTCAAACAAATATCCCTGCGCCGAAAAATATTCCATCACCCGCGGTAGTGCTTCCCGGATTACTTTAAATGATTTTGCACTATCGTGGAATACCACGATACTTCCCGGCCCGGCTTTTTTTATTACCGTTTCCCCAACTGTTTTCCCGCTGACCGCCGGATCAAAATCCCCACTCAGGACATCCCACATGATGAGTTTATATTTCAGTACCTGCGTGAGATTTTTAATCTGAAATGCAGAGATCCTGCCATAGGGCGGACGGTATAAATCCGAATCAATCAGTTCCCGGGCTTTCTCTATGTCGGCCAGGTACAATTTGTCCGGAGTTTTCCAGCCATTCAGATGATTCATGCCGTGATTACCCACCCGGTGCCCTGCATTCAATATGTTTTTATATACATCCGGCTCGGCAATCACATTCTTCCCGATGCAGAAAAAAGTTGCCTGCGCATCGTATTTCTGCAACAGATCCAGTATAAAGGCCGTAGCACCCGCGTGCGGACCGTCATCAAAACTCAGGTAAATGACTTTTCTGTCTGCCGGCATCTTCCAGATCCCGGAAGGATAGAGCTTCCTCAACCATCCTGGAGTTTTGCTGAAATAAAACATACCGCAATTTAATCAGAAGCTGTTGATGTGGATCACTTCTCCGTTTTGGCGGAATATTTTCCCATTCTCCTTTAAAAACTTTTCCTGGCTGATTTCATCGGTGAGGAGTTTATCCATATAGTTTTTTACTTCTTCATTCGTAATGGTTACCGGCTTACCGGAATAAAGAACCTGATCTGTATACCCGATCAATACCGGATCGAGCATATTGTAAAAAAGATTGCGGCTGGCAAAAATATCAGAGCCGATCACCTGATCACCGGACATGCATACGATTCCCACGATCGTGCTGTCCCCCGCTTTAAAATGGTCATGGAAAAAATTAATATACTCGTTCTGGAGGGTTTGCATTTTCTTATCGCCATTACGGGAAAGATAAGCGAGGCTTTTACTTCTGATATGCTGACTATCCAGCTGACGGGACACTTCCTGCCAGATCAAAACCTGGTTGCGGTTTACATCCAGTACTTTTCTCAAAGAGGAATTTGCAAAATTTTCGTAACGGAATTTTCTTTCCTTGTCACTCCATCGGCCTTCTTCCACACACATAACCGAGATATACTGATCCCGGCCATCAGGCACCAGTACCGTATCCCGGGTTACCATACGGTCCTGCCGTCCGCCCGAGAAAATTTCACCGGAAGCCACATAGATCGGCTGATCGGAAACATTCCGGATGCGCATATAATGTACATTCTCCGTGGATGCCGTTCCGCGTTCGGAAACCGTTGCCAGTCCCTCTTTTAAGGCGTGATTAAGAGATATGATATGGGACGCCGACTCGCCAAAACCCTTTTGCTTCGGGCGTATCGGAATGATCTTCAGATTCCTGAATTCCACCGCGCTGTCATAATCCACGTACAGCGTTTGGTAAGTCAGTTGCTGGGCATGAACAGGAACCCGCAGGACCAGCAGAAATAATGCAGAAATAAGAAATTTCACCCGTGAATATACAATTTGAATCAGCAACGCGCAACAGAAAAGCAGGGATTAACATTTATCTTTGCGGTCCATGGAGAAAAAAATCAGGGTGCGGTTTGCGCCCAGTCCCACAGGCGGTTTACACCTCGGCGGCGTTCGCACCGTATTGTATAATTATCTGTTCGCCAAACAGCATCAGGGCGATTTTATTTTGCGCATTGAAGACACGGATCAGTCGCGTTATGTTCCCGGGGCCGAAGAATATATCTATGAAACCCTGCAGTGGTGCGGACTGGAACCGGATGAAAGTCCCTTGAAAGGCGGTCCCTACGGTCCTTACCGGCAAAGCGAACGCAAAAAAATTTACCGGCAATATGCAGAACAACTGGTAAAAGCCGGTCAGGCTTATTACGCCTTCGACACGCCCGGTGAACTCGAATCCATGCGGTTGAAACAGCGCACGCCGGAAAATCCCTCCCCTCAGTACGATCACCGTACCCGTAAACACATGCGCAATGCACTCACCCTAACCCCCGAAGAAACGGAAAAACTGATTGCAGAAGGTATCCCCCATGTGATCCGCATCAGGATACCGGACAATGAAACGATCCGGTTCAACGATATGATCCGTGGGGAAATCAATTTCGACACTGCTCTCCTCGATGACAAGGTATTGCTCAAAACAGATGGCATGCCCACCTATCATCTGGCCGTGGTCGTGGATGATTATCTCATGCAGATCACGCATGCCTTCCGGGGCGAAGAATGGCTGCCCAGCGCTCCGCTGCATATATTGCTCTGGAGATATTTATTCGGTGAAGATCAAATGCCGCAATGGGCCCATTTCCCCCTGATCATGAAGCCCGACGGCAAAGGAAAACTGAGCAAGCGGGATGGTGCCCGGCTGGGGATACCCATTTACGCCATGGACTGGAAGGATCCGGCTTCCGGGGAGTCCATTCCCGGTTTCCGGGAAACAGGTTTTATACCCGCGGCCTTTGTGAACATGCTGGCTGTGCTGGGTTGGAATGATGGCACCGAACAGGAATTGTACAGCATTGCAGAACTGATTGAAAAATTTTCTGTTGAGCGGGTGCATAAGGCGGGCGCCAGGTTCGATTATGAAAAAGCAAAATGGTTTAACCACGAATGGATCAAAAAGCTTTCCGTTGAAGAGCTGTTGCCTTTTGTAAAAAAGCTCCTGGAAGAAAAAAACCTGCCCATTGCCGATGATCAGCTTCTCCTTTCTGTGATCAGCCTGGTCCGCGACCGCTGCAGCTTAATCCCCGATTTTTACCCGCAGGCGAAATTCTTCTTTGAAGCCCCGCAGCAGTGGGATCTACAGGCTGTAAAACCAAAATGGAATGATGAGAAAGCGGATTTTTTCGGGGATTTACTTGAGCAACTGAAGAATTTGCCGGATTGGACTGCATTTTCCGTGGAAGCGGCATTTAAAGAACTGGCTGTCGCGAAAAATATCAAGGCCGGTGAACTGCAGCTTCCACTGCGCATCATGCTGGTTGGTGAAAAAATGGGACCCCCTGTTTTCGAAATTGCTGCAACACTGGGCAGGGATAGAACTATTGACAGGATTGAAAGGCTGCTGGACCGGATCGGAAAGACTTAACCTGCTCAAATGCAAAAGATAAAAAGGCTGCTTTATTTTCTGGCTTTCCTCAAACTCATCCTGCCTTTCCTTTTGCAAAATCCCGTCTACGAACCGCACCGGGATGAATTTCTCTATCTCGCAGAAGGTAACCACATGGCTTTCGGATTTATGGAAGTGCCACCGTTACTTTCTGTGTTTGCCTGGCTCACACATCTTGCCGGAGCTGGCATGTTCTGGATCAAAATCTGGCCCTCCCTGTTCGGCGCGCTGAATTTTATCCTGGCGGGGAAAATTGTTCTTTCGCTGGGCGGGAAGGCCTTTTCCGTCTTTCTGCTCTTCCTGAGTTTTATTTTCAGCGCTTTTCTGCGGGTGCATTTTCTTTTCCAGCCGAATTTTCTGGAGATCTTTTTTTACAGCCTGATTGGCTATGGCTTGATCCGTTATATACAAACTTCAGAAAATAAATGGCTTTATATCACCGGTACCGCCATGGGACTGGGATTGCTGAGTAAATATTCCGTTGCTTTTTATATCGTCTCCGTGGCCGTTGCCCTTTTGCTCAGCCGGCAGAGAAAGATATTCCTTAACAGACATTTTTATTTTGCACTGGGCGTTGCTGTTATACTCTTTCTGCCCAATTTCATCTGGCAGTATACCCATCATTTTCCCGTGCTGCACCATATGGGCGAACTCACCAGAACCCAGTTGCAATACGTTAGCTCTTCCTCTTTTCTGAAAGACCAGATCCTGATGTTCTTCCCCTGCTTTATGGTCTGGATTGCCGGATTGATTTTTATGCTGACCACCCGGTCCGGCAGGAGATACGTTTTCCTGGCCTGGGCATATTTCGGGGTGATTGCCATCCTGCTCTATTTTCATGGAAAAAGTTATTATGCGCTCGGGCTTTATCCACTGTTGCTGGGCTTTGGATCTTTTGCTATAGAAAAATGGACTGCCGAAAGGTTTTATTTTCTTCGCTACCTCATTACAGCCTGGGCCGTTCTTTTTGGTTTGTATTCTTCCGTTATCCTGCTGCCCATGCAGCAACCTGCTCAGCTGGCCAAAACTTATGTTAAAATGCACGCCGTTAAAACCGGCGCCCTGCATTGGGAAGACCTTCGGGATCACCCCTTACCCCAGGATTTTGCCGATATGCTGGGCTGGGAAGAAATGGCGCAAAAAACAGGCGCTGCCTACAATAGCCTGAAGGAAGATGAAAAAAGACAAACCATCGTTTTTGCCGACAATTACGGAATGGCCGGCGCCATTAACTTCTACAGGAAAAAATACCATCTCCCCGAAGCCTATAGCGACAATGCCAGCTTTCTCTACTGGCTGCCGGATCAGATGCCCATAAAAAACCTCGTGCTGATCACGGATGATCAGGAAGAACTGCAGCATGCTTTCATACAGGATTTTTCAGAGGCCATACTTTACGACAGCATTACCAGTCCCTATGCCCGGGAACGCGGAGACCTGATCATTATTCTGAAGGGCGCGAATGATGCGTTCCGGAAATTTTTTAAAGAGAAGATTGAAGAGGATAAGAGGAGGCTGGTGGAGCATTAGCTGACGGTTAACAGATGACGGTTGACGGACTTTAAGCGTTACTTCGTGGTAGAATATTCTCTTTATGATCCACAAAAGTCCGTCAACCGTCATCCGTCATCCGTCAACCATTATTACGTAATTTTACCATCATGAACAATCCCCGCCCCATCAGGGTCCTTGTCGCCAAAGTAGGCCTCGACGGTCATGACCGGGGCGCAAAAGTAATTGCCACTTCACTCCGGGATGCAGGCATGGAAGTAATTTACACCGGGCTCCGGCAAACTCCGGAAATGGTGGTGAATGCAGCGCTCCAGGAGGATGTGGACGCCATCGGCATCAGCATACTCAGCGGAGCGCAGATGACCGTTTTTCCAAAGATCCTTAGCCTGATGAGGGAAAAACAAATGACGGATGTGCTGCTTACAGGAGGAGGCATTATTCCGGAAGATGATATGAAATCGCTTCAGCAACTGGGGGCAGGCAGGCTATTTGCACCCGGAACCGATACCCGGGAGATTGCGGAATATATCCGCGAATGGGTAGCGGAGAAAAAACGAAGTGTCAACACCTGAAAAAACGGAATATGTACCAGACATTGATCACCGCTCTTGCTGAAAATATTTTTACCATCACTATTAACCGGCCGGAAAAATTAAATGCCCTGAACAGCCTGGTGATCCGGGAACTGGGAGAAGCGGTTGAAGAGGTATATCAGCATGCGGCCATCCGCGCTGCCATCATTACCGGCTCCGGCAATAAGGCCTTTGCAGCCGGCGCGGACATCAGCGGTTTTGCAGGATTAAGCAGGGAGGAAGGCCGGAGCCTGGCCAAAGAAGGACTGGAAGTTTTCTTTAAAATCGAAAATGCTCCCAAACCCATTGTGGCGGCCGTAAACGGTTTTGCGCTGGGTGGTGGCTGTGAGCTCGCGATGGCCTGTCATTTCAGGCTCTGCAGTGATCTGGCGCAGTTCGGTCAGCCGGAACTGAACCTGGGCCTGATCCCCGGCTACGGAGGAACCCAGCGGCTGACCCGGCTGATTGGAAAAGGAAGGGCAATGGAAGCACTGCTTACCGGAAACCTCATCAATGCATCACTTGCGCTGCAATACGGGCTGGTCAACTACGTTACTTCTCCGGAAGAATTACTGGAAAAAACAAAAGTGATCCTGAACCAGATCACCAGCAAATCACCACTCGCCATTGCGAAATGCATCGCGGCTGCCAACGCGGCAACAGGAAACGAAGAGGGATATGCGCTGGAAACAGAAAAATTCGGGGAAAGTTTCGGCACAGATGATATGAAAGAAGGTATCCTGGCTTTCCTCGAAAAGAGAAAACCGGTTTTTAAGGGATCCTGAGAAACAACAGCCCCGAGACCCCGTTAAATTAAATTTTGAATATGTACGTCGGTCCGCCCCTGAGCGATAAACTGCACTGGTATAAAGATGCCATTATTTATGAGCTTCATATCAAGGCCTTCCGGGATGGAAACGGAGATGGCATCGGCGACTTCGAGGGTCTGTTGCTTACGCTCGACTATCTGCAGGATATCGGGATAACAGCCATCTGGCTGCTGCCCTTTTATCCGAGTCCCCTGAAAGACGATGGCTACGATATTGCGGATTACTATCAGATTCATCCCGCTTACGGCAATATTGCAGAGTTCAAACAATTCCTGAACGAGGCCCATAAACGGAACCTGAAAGTGATCACCGAACTGGTGATCAACCATACTTCCGATCAGCATCCCTGGTTTCAGAAAGCACGAAGGGCGCCAAAAGGATCGCCCGAAAGGGATTTTTATGTCTGGAGCGACGACCCGAATCAGTACAAGGACGTACGCATCATTTTTCAGGATTTCGAACCCTCCAACTGGAGCTGGGATGCCGTTGCGGAACAATATTACTGGCACCGTTTCTTTTATCATCAGCCGGATCTGAATTTTGAAAATCCCCTGGTGCAGGATGAGATCCTCCGGATCATTTCCTACTGGTGCGGGATGGGCGTGGATGGCTTCCGGCTGGATGCCGTTCCTTATCTTTTTGAACGGGAGGGAACCAATGGGGAGAATCTGCCCGAAACCCATGTGTTTCTGAAAAAACTCAGGAAGCATGTGGACGAACATTTTCCCGCAACGGTCTTTCTCGCGGAAGCCAATATGTGGCCCGAGGATGCCGCTGCCTATTTCGGAAACGGCGATGAATGTCATATGAATTTCCATTTCCCTTTGATGCCCCGGATGTTTATGGCATTGCAAAGGGAGGACCGCTATCCGGTCACGGATATTTTTGATCAGACGCCGGCCATCCCCGATACCTGTCAGTGGGCGATCTTTCTCCGGAACCACGATGAACTCACCCTGGAAATGGTCACCGATGAAGAAAGGGATTACATGTACAAAGTATATGCAAAGGATCCGAAAGCCAGGATCAACCTGGGCATCCGGCACCGGCTGGCGCCCCTGCTGAAAAACAACCGGCATAAAATAGAATTGCTGAACTGCCTGCTTTTTTCCCTGCCCGGAACACCCGTCATTTACTACGGGGATGAAATCGGCATGGGAGATAATTTCTACCTCGGCGACCGTGACGGCGTGCGGACCCCTATGCAATGGTCGCGCGACCGGAATGCGGGATTTTCAACAGCCAATCCGCAACAACTCTACCTTCCGCTGATACTGGATCCGGAATATCACTACGAATCGGTGAATGCTGAAACGCAGCGTCTGAATACTTCTTCCCTGCTCTGGTTCATGAAGCGGATCATCAATATGCGCAAACGGTATAAAGCGTTCGGCCGCGGCAATCTGAACGTATTGAATCTGGAGAACCCGAAAGTTTTCGCTTTCACCCGCACCTATGAAGAAGAAACCATACTGGTGCTGGTGAACCTGTCCAAGTTTCCACAGCCTGCAGAAGTGGATCTTTCCGATTATAAAGGATATAACCTGATTGAAGTGGTGAGCCGGAACAAATTTCCCAAAGTAAAGGAAGACGGTTACTATTTTTTTACCCTTGCCGCCTACGCGTTTCATTGGTTCGCCCTGGAAAAAACAAAGGATGAAATTCAATCATCGGCCACGCTGCCCTTTCTGGAAATATCCGGGTGGGGGGAAATGCAGCAACTGCCAAATATTGAGCAACTGGAAACGCTGATCCTGCCGCGATATCTCCCGAAAACAAAATGGTTTAACGGGCTCCATAAAGCGCTATACAGCTTAAAGATCAGCAATCACGAAACGATAACTTTCAGTGAGCATCCGGTATTCTGGATTCTTGTCGACGCGGTTTATCAAAGTGGATTGCCGGAAACTTATCAGCTGCCCCTTCGGTTTGTTTCGGAAAAGGAAGCTGAAAAGATCCGGGAAACAAATCCAAATGCCATACTCGCCATTATGGAATGCAATAAGAAAAAGGGATTTCTCTGTGATGCATTCTTTACCAACTCCCTGCAGCAGGACCTGATCAATCACATGTCGGCGCAGCAGGAAGTACCCCTCCGGCTCGGACGGATGGATTTCTACGGCAATGAATCCCTGAAAGAATACCGGAAAGAATCGGACGAAGTCAGAACGCGCATTCATACCTCCGATGAGTCAAATACTTCCATCACCTACGACAACCGCTTTTTCCTGCGGATGTACCGTAAAATAGATATTTCGATTAATCCGGATCTCGAGATCACCCGCTTCTTAAGTGAAAAGGCAAAATTCAAATATATGCCCCGGTTTATCGGCGCCATTGAATGGAAATATGACCAAAAGGCAATCGTACTGGGCATTATGCAGACCATGATCGAGAATCACGGTAACGGATATACGTATATGCGGGAAAGGGTAAACAATTTTATTGAGCGGGTCATGGCCAGGGAAAGATCCCAGCTTAACCCCTTTGAATTTATCGGCACCCTGGTGAATCCGGTGGGCTTTGAACAGCTTCCGGAACATCTGCAGGAACTCGTCGGCACCAATGCCGCAGGCGAGACCCGGCTGCTGGGAAAACGAACCGGCCAGATGCACCTGGCCCTGGCATCGGCATCCGGGGAGGACGAGGCTTTCCGGCCGGAGCCATTCTCCCTGCATTATCAGCGTTCGCTGTATTCGCATATGCAGTCCCTGCTCCGGGAAGCCTTTCAGAATCTGAACCGGTACCAGAAAAAGGCAACCGGTGACCTGGCAAAAAAAACAGAACTGATCCTGTCGCAACGAAACGTGCTCGTGGATGAAATGAAAAAAATTTATGCAAAAAAACTGGATGTGATCAAGATCAGGATCCATGGGAATTATAATTTATCCCAGGTGTTGCTTACCGGAAAGGATATGGCCATTCAGGATTATGGCGGGGATGCAGCCCATAGTTATAGCGAACGCAGGCTCAAACGGGCGGCTTTCCGGGATGTGGCATCCATGGTCACTTCCATTTACGAAGTCACACTGGAATCCTTCCTGAACAACGACCACATCTCCAAAGAATCACATGCCGACCTGCTTCCGTTTTCAACCTTATGGGCACACTATATCAGCGGCATCTTTATCAATTCCTGGAAAGAAACGGTAAAAGGAAGTAAACTGATCCCTGCCGATCCGGAAGATCTTTCCATGATGCTGCAGAATTACCTGCTTCTTCAGATCCTGAAAAAATTAAACTACGACGTAAATTATCACGAAGAAAACACCCCGGTGTCATTGGATATCATCTTATCGCTGTTGAAGCTGGACAATCAGCCGCAGCACGCCGTTGCAGAAGCAGTCGGAGCTCCGCGCTAAAATCCGGTGACCGGATCCTGCCTGCCATACAGAAAATCCCACATACAGGTAATTGTCCGGCATCGCCGATTGGAATAATTTGGGGCCGTTTAAACCTGCTCCATGCTTGTTAAAACTTACGGAAGTGCCGTTTACGGGGTTGATGCCATTACCATTACTGTGGAGGTAAATGTGATGAAGGGGAAAAATTATTTCATTGTCGGTTTGCCGGACAATGCCATCAGGGAAAGTCTGCAGCGGGTGGAAAGCGCATTAAAAACCAACGGATACCTGATGCCAAGAATTAAACTGCTGATAAATCTTGCGCCGGCCAATATCCGCAAATCAGGATCGGCATTTGATTTACCTATTGCCATTGGAATTCTGGCAGCCAGCGGGCAGATCAAAAACCAGGCTCGTTTGAAACAATTCCTGATTATGGGTGAATTAAACCTGGACGGGAGCATTCTTCCCGTAAAAGGCGCGCTGCCGATGGCCATTCAGGCAGACCGGGAGAAATTCGCCGGATTCCTGGTGCCGGGAGCGAACCGGTACGAAGCGGCCATGGTGCGCAATCTTTCCATTTATCCGGTATCCCATATCCGCGAGGTTGTTGACTTTCTTGATGGCAGTAAGAATATACCGGCTCTTCAAACCGATCCGCGTCTTGATTTTTTTTCCGGACAATTTGATTTCGATATTGATTTCAGAGATGTTAAGGGGCAGCAAAATATAAAGCGGGCGCTGGAAATTGCAGCTGCCGGAGCGCACAATGCCATTCTGATCGGGCCGCCGGGATCAGGAAAAACCATGCTGGCGAAAAGATTACCAACTATTCTTCCGCCACTCAACCTGACGGAAGCGCTGGAAACGACAAAAATTTACAGTGTGGCGGGTAAACTTCCTTCAGGTTCCATGCTGATCGCCCGCCGTCCCTTCCGGTCGCCGCATCATACTATTTCGGATATGGCCCTCGTTGGAGGGGGTGGAATTCCGCAACCCGGCGAAATTTCCCTCGCTCATAATGGCGTCTTGTTTCTTGATGAATTGCCTGAATTCAAAAGAACGGTTCTGGAAGTAATGCGTCAGCCCATGGAAGAAAGGAAAGTGAATATCAGCCGCGCTAAAATGACCATCGATTTTCCCGCCCGCTTTATGCTGCTGGCATCCATGAATCCCTGTCCCTGCGGCTTTTACAATCACCCCGACCGGGAATGCAGTTGTCCCCCCGGAGCCGTTCAGAAATACCTGAACAGGATTTCAGGCCCGCTGCTCGACCGCATCGACCTGCATGTGGAAGTGACCCCGGTCAGCTATACGGAACTGACTACGATAAACACAGAAGAACCTTCCTCCCTGATCAGGAACCGGGTTATGCAGGCCGGAAAGAAGCAATCGGAAAGATTCCGGAATCATCCTGGAATTTATGCGAACGCGCAAATGGACAGCGCGCTGCTTAAAAAGATTTGTGTGCTGAATATGGCCGGCTCGGCCCTCCTGCGATCTGCCATGGAGAAGTTAAATCTCTCCGCAAGGGCATTTGACCGTATTCTCAAGGTTTCGAGAACCATTGCAGATCTGTCAGAATCGGAAGAAATTAAAACGGAACATCTGGCCGAAGCCATACAATACCGGAGCCTGGACAGGGAGTCCTGGGCGGGCTGATCATCTGAGATTCTCAACCAGGAACTTGGCGTCCATATGGCTCATCCGTTCGAGGCGCTTCAGCTTGAAGGTCCTGAACGAAAAAACACATTTCAGTATCTGACGGGTAGTAAGCCGGAGAATCTTGAAATCCAGTGCAGGACGGGCATTACGGATGTAAAAGGCATCCCACTGGTAGCGATGGAAAATACTGTAGAAATTATCTGTCCGTCCCCTGTATCCCTTCACCTGCGCCATGCCGGTAATACCGGGCTTGGCGCAATACCGGAGCGGATAATTTGAAATTACAATGCTGAATGCCTGGTCGTCTTTCTTCATAAAAGGACGGGGCCCGACAACGCTCATGTTTCCGATAAGCACATTCAAAAATTGCGGTAATTCATCGAGACTTGTAAGACGTAAATAATGACCGAGACGGGTGATGCGCGAGTCATTGAACGTGGCCTGTTTGGAATCCGAGTCCTCATTCACAACCATTGTACGCAATTTATAGCAACGAAAGGGGATGCCGAGAAAACCGATCCGGGTCTGAACAAAAAACACAGGTCCTTTGGAATCCAGCTTGATTAATATGGCCAGTATGGGAATTAGCCAGCTGAGAACCAGCGTGATAAGGAGAATTGAAGCGAATATGTCAAAAAGACGCTTTCCCGTCTGAAATAAAATCCCACTGAACCGCGCCTTCACCTTTCTTTTCTTTCTGGAGATATGTTGAAAATGCGTAATATAACTTTTGCTTCGAACTCCGGTGGTCATAAGATATCAGTTTTATACGATCAATAATTACTTCCCTTTCATACGGACTTAAGGCAAATTTCCTGCCTTTCCCTGCCAATACCTCCCTTTTTCCCTACTTTAACAATTAATATGCCCATTTAAACCTTGACGACATTCCGCTGCAAAAGGATGCTTCACGGAATAAAAAAATTTTATATAAAGAATTCAAACGGGGTTATTTGTTTTTTATTGCAAAAGAATGGGAACTGGTTCGTTTTTAAAAATAATATTTTGTTTTTTTCAAATTATAAGTGCAAGCACTTAGTTGTTAATTGCAAATGCGGGTCAATAAGCTTTTCAACAGACAAAAAATTGCAGCATAGTGCTGCCTCATGTCCTGCTGATAAATATCCCGCAGCATTTGGCTGAAGGAACTTACCTTGTGAAAATTTCCGCAGGATCAAAAGAGTTTTCCGGAAAATATTTTCCCGGAACAGCGCAGGTGGACTTTACAGAACGCATCCTTTAATAGTTAATATGAAAATTGGCATCCTGGGGACAAGGGGCATCCCTAATCAATACGGTGGATTTGAGCAGCTCGCTGAGTACCTGTCCGTCGGATTGCTGGAAAAGTCTTTTGAAGTTTATGTTTACAATACCCATAATCATTCCTACCAGGAAAAAACATGGAACGGCGTAAATATCATACACTGTTTCAATCCCGAAGACAAATTAAAAACGGCCGGTCAGTTCATTTACGACCTCAACTGCATTCTGGACGCCCGCAAGCGGGGGTTTGACGTTTTGCTTATTCTTGGGTATACCAGCATTTCGGTCTGGGGAAGATTATTTCCAAAAAAAGCCGCCATCATTATCAATATGGACGGCCTGGAATGGAAAAGAAATAAATATGCCGGGAAAATCAGGAAATTTCTGTTCTATGCAGAGAAACTGGCGGTAAAATTCTGCGACTATTTTGTTGCGGATTCCCTTGCGATTCAAAAATACCTACAAAGCAAATACGATATTCCCAGCACGTTTATTGCTTATGGCGCCGATATGCCGGGCGCGGCCGACGAGGCAGATCTTGCGGAAAAGGGCCTTATCCCCTTTGGGTATTTCCTGATCATTGCCCGTATGGAACCGGAGAACAATATCGAAATGATGCTCGACGGGTTTTCGGCAAGCCGTTCTGAGAAAAAAATGATCCTCATCGGGAATCCAACTAACCAGTATGGCACTTACCTGCAGAACAAATTCCGGTCCGACAAAAGAATAATTTTTTTGGGTGCCATATACGACAAGGCAAAACTGCATTCCCTGAAGGCTTTCTCCGCTATGTATTTTCATGGTCACAGCGCCGGTGGAACGAACCCTTCGCTCCTGGAAGCCATGGCCAGCGGAGCGCTGATCGCCGCAAACAATAATGAATTTAACGCTTCCCTGCTGCGAAAGGATGCTTATTATTTCCTGGACGCGGATGAAGTCAAAAAGCTGGTGGAAGACGTTACGCACGGGACAAAGGAAAATACGATGATTGAAAATAATATCAGAAAAATCCGGGAGGAATTTTCCTGGCCGAAGATCATTGATCAGTATGCCGAGTATATAATTGCATGCTACAGCGATAAAAACTCATGAGGGTATACGCTAAGGCCGTCAAATAACAAATTCGTATGCATTCACCTGTTATCTCAATTATTACCATCGTATTCAACGGAGAAAAGCACCTGGAGCAAACGATCTGCAGCGTCCTGAATCAGACCTACCGAAATATCCAATACATTATCATCGACGGAGGTTCAACAGATCAGTCGGTAAACATTATTAAGAAATATGAAAGAGATATTTTTTATTGGATCAGCGAGAAAGACAGAGGCATCAGTGATGCATTTAATAAGGGAATCGCCCGGGCAACCGGCGATGTGATTGGCATCATCAATGCCGATGACTGGTTTGAACGGGATGCGTTCGAACGGGTTGCCGCCCAAATAGCCGGCGCCGACATCTGTTATGGAGATATCCAGTTATGGAAAAACGAGAAAAAAGAACTGATTCAAAAAGGAAATTTAGAATTGTTGAGCAGAGAGATGACAATCCATCATGCCACGGTATTCGTGAAAAGGGAAATATATGAAACCTATGGAGGATTTGATCCGGAATACCGCTGTGCGATGGATTATGATCTACTGTTGCGATTCCGAGTAAATAACTGCCGGTTCATTTACATCCCGCATGTGCTTTCCAATATGCGCTGGGGTGGCTTCAGCGATAAATTCTGGGCACTGGGTTGCCGCGAAACACTTGAAATAAAAAACAAATATTTGCCCGAAAGGAAACTAATCAATCAACTCTACTATATTAAGCATATGGCTGCGATACGGATCGCCAAAACCCTGTCCAGGCTTAACCTCGGATTTGTTACGCGGATTTATCGAAAGTTATTTTCACCTATCAAAAAAGAATACAACGATTAACCTGCCGGGATTGTGGATTGGGTCCCTTTGTACATAACCAAAGGAAAGAATACAAAAAGAACAATACCATACTGCGTTTTTAGCGGCGCATCCGTAAAACAAAAACAGAGCAGGAGAATTACAAACACCCGGAAGGACAGATGGCCGGATTTCACTGCCATCCGGAGCAGGCCAGCGCAGGCCAGGATAAAAAATGCCAGTCCAAAAAGGCCTGTTTCCAGGATCGCCTGGAGGAACTGATTGTGCGAATGGTAGCCGAGATAACCCGTTTTATTGCCCGGCGTTCCTCCCGTAAACAAATTTTCGCGCTTGTACTTTTCAGCCAGCGCATCCTGGCTGTCGCCAGGGCTTACTCCGAATATCCAGGCATGCTTTTCATTTAAAATCTCATATACGAACCGCCAGGACAGCAACCTGAACTGAACACCGGTGAAGTAATCTCCCGGATTAAATTTTTGTTGCCGGATCAATGCAATACCTCCATCCGTTTCAACCTGCAGTCGTTTACTGAATGGGGTATGGGCCAGGAGCAGGCCCGCCATCAGCGCCCCAATCAAAAAAAGTCCTGCAAACCGGTAGGTTCTGCGTTTGACAAGCGCATCGGTAAAGGCAAAGATGTACAGGATGTACAGAAAATAAATTATTATCACCAGTTTGGAGGAGAGCAAAAAAAGGAAAACGGAAAAATAGATTATCAGGAAAACGATCCAGGTTTTATTCTTCAGGAAAAGGAGACTGGAATATTCATCTACCAGAAATAAAATACCAAAGAAAACGATCACGGAGAACTGAATGGCGTGATCTGAATACAAACTTACAAGCGGATGATAGAAAAATACGCCGGCATCGTGATGCTGGAAAAAGGATATCGTGGCCCACGCGATAGCAAGGATTGTTGCGGACAACAGGATATAGACGAAGCACTTCATTACCCTTCCATAGGATTGCCTGTTCAACAGACCGCTGTATAGCACCCCCACCGGCAAAACAATGATTCCCAGATTGGTCTGAAAAATAGAGGTGCCTTCCTGCTGGTTTCCGGTATACAGCAGGGCGATCGCCTGCATGACAAAAAATAAATATATTCCAGTGGTAAAAAGATTAAAAAAGGAGGGGTTCCACCATTTTCCGCTGTACACCCTGTAGGCCAGCAGGGCATTGGCGGTCAACAGGATCGTAGATAAGCCCACAAAAAAGCGGATACTGAAAATAAAGCTAAATAAGAAAAGAATCAGCAGCAGTTCGTTCAGCCGGTTCAGTATTTTGCTCTCCTGAATTCTTTTCATAAAAGGATTACTCAAATATACAGTCATAAGCGTCAATATATACTATTTCCGGCGGGGAAACCGTCCGTCTTATGTAGTCTGTCAGCCGAGCTGAAAACAGGATTACGCCAGCAGAACATTTATTCATAATAGATTTAATTTGTTATTTTTGGCGAATTGGAAAAATTACCCCTGTAACCATAACTGCCCCATCATTCGAAAGATATTGAAATGAGTGAAGAAAACATAAAAAGAGAAGACGAAATTGTCTTACCCCCATTAAAAAAAATCACGGTTCAATTCCTTCGTTTCATTTTCTCTATCGTTGATTTATTGCTGGAAGTGGTCAGGAGAAGCAAACTCCTTCTGCTAATAGGTCTCGTTGCCGGTCTGGCCGCGGGGTATTTCTTTTATACTTCCAGGACGGCCTATTTCGAAGTTTCGATGATCGCGGAATCTTCTTCGATATACCGGAAGACCCTGGCGGAAATGATCAAATCCCTTAATGACCTGGTTGCTTCACAATCTTATAGCAAATTAGCCTCAGAACTTCGCATCAGTGATCCGCAGGCCAGACAGATTAGTCATATAGAAATGACCAGTTTGCTCAACGAATCGCTGGAAAATGACACATCCACAAAATTTAATGTGCCATTTAAGGTCATCGCCCGCATCAAACAAACTGAGCTGACGGATACCTTTCAAAATGCAGTTATTAACTATCTGGATAATAAACCATTGTTTAAAAAGGTCAAGGAACAACAGGTTAAATACTATAATGAAAAACTGGATTTTATCGATCGGGAACTTGCGAAACTGGATACGCTGAAAACAGAGTATAATCGCTTTTTCGCTTCCTCTAAAATTACAACCACGTATTACAGCAATGATGTTGATCCATCCAACATATACAGACATTCGAATGAACTGTTCAATGAAAAAGGAGCTATTATGAGCTGGCTGATCTCGGATTCAAAACCCATCCAGGTTATTGACGAATTCAAAAGCCCTTTGTTGCCGCAATCCTACTCCCGTTTCAAATTGATGACCTACGGGGCTTTATTCGGCCTGGGCATTTGTTTCCTCTTTGGTTTGTATAGGTACCTGTACCGGAAAACCTGGAACAATCAGCAGTAACTATCACATAAAAATCCGGACCCGAAATCCACGGTCACTTTGGTAACCTTGAAGACAACCCTTATTCCGGCCAGCCAATGAAAGTATTCAGGTCATCGGGGAAATGGATAGCAAAATACAAAAACAACTTGTTGGTTAACAGGTTGTTCGCTGTCCTGAGCATTGATATCCTGGTCAAGTTGGCCGGCATCATTCTGCTGCCGGTTTATCTGCGGCTGATGACCCAGGAGGAATATGGGTTATACAGCTACCTGCTGTCCATTATTTTTACATTCTCCGTGGTGTTGAATTTTGGTTTATACATCCCCTTAAGCAAATACTATCATGATTTTGAAAATGAAGAAGAGAAGGGCCGACTTTTGTTTACCGTCTTTTGTCTTCTGGCCCTGATACTGGCTTGTGTCATTTTCCCCATTTATTTTTTCAAGTGGGATTATGCCCTGGTAAGAATTCTTTTTAAAAACCAGATTGACTATGCGAATTACCGCGGCTCCGTGTTACTGGCATTAATCGTTTGTATTGGAAATTTCATGCTTACCAACTTTCTGTATACCTCAGAGAAAATAAGAAATCTCAAACAATATAATTTCCTGAGGGTAGTCTGCATAAACATTTCGGCAGTCGTATTTCTGTATGTCCTGAAAAACCACGATAAAGTCAGAGTCCGCCTTGAAACCACTTATATTGTGGAAGCAATCCTGTTTTTGGTTTTTATTTACATCTTTATTAAGGAAGTCAGAGCGCGCTTTAGCAGGAAAATTGCGCTTGCCGGACTTAAACTGGCTCTTCCGGTGATGCTTTCCGCAGTTTTCGGCATTGTCATCAATTTCAGCGATAAATTCTTCCTGGAAAAATACGGCTCCTTTAAAGAGATGTCTTATTACTATCTGGCGGTTTCCTGTGCCGGGGTTATTCCCCTGATCTTTAATTCGTTTCAGAATGCGTGGCTCCCTATTTTTCTAAAAGAAAAGGATCTTAGAAAAAATGTTATCAAAACCAATAAACTCATCTTCCGGATCTTTATCATATTTGCGATCCTGTCCTGCTGCATCCAATTCTTTGTGTGGATCGTACTTTCCCTGGGAATTATTCAAAGCAAATACCATGAAGCCTTATATATCCTCCCGCTTCTCTTAACCTCCCAGATTTTAACGGCGCTTACTCCATTGTACACTAATTACCTTGTTTATTTTGAAAAAACGCATGTGGTGTCCGTTACCGGATTTTTCATTTGCTGTATCAGCCTCGGCCTGAGCCTCCTGATTATTCCACGCTGGGGGGTGTATGGCGCCGGCGCGGTATCCATTGCCTCCAATGGCTGCTATTTTATCATCTACTATTTTATTATAAAGATCTATATTCAGAAAAAATTAGACGTAATCCCAGTTACAAATCCATAACAACTTTTCCATGTCAACCGCAGATCCGATTATCTATCTGAAAAAATCATTGAAATCGCTTTGGAATAGCCCCCGGCCCAAAAGCCTGTTTTCATTTGTCCGGTATTACCCCGCATGGCGTGAACACCTCAGACCGGGCCGGAATTCGGTAGATGACAAAACCCCCTGGATATGTTTTGCCGCCATCGGATTCCTGAAAAAAATAGTTCGCCAGGATATGTGTGTGTTCGAATATGGTTCCGGCGGATCAACCATGTTCTGGATATCCAGCGTGCAGGAGCTGATTTCTGTTGAGCATGATTTATCCTGGTACAGAAATATGAAAGAAAGGCTTGACAAGCAGCCATCACGGAATTTTCAGTATATCCTGGCAGAACCTATTCCCGATCTCCAGTTCGGAGAGAAACAATTTGAAAACCCAGATGACTTTATCTCCAGCGGTCCGGAATATGCGGGGAAAAATTTTGAACAATATGCAAGATCCATCGATGCGTTTCCGGATAATTATTTCGATATCATCATCGTAGATGGGCGCGCCAGACCTTCCTGCATTAAGCAAGGCATACCGAAGTTGAAAAAAAACGGATGGCTGATCATCGACAACACAGAAAGGAAATATTATATGGCACCCTTTCCCTTCGACAGAAACTCATGGAAAATATCGAAATTTGCGGGACCCGTGCCTTACGGGAGGGATTTTTCGGAAACCAGTTTTCTAAAAAAGTTGATTTAATGACATTGTCTCCCATTGCTTTATTTACATATAACAGACCCTACCATACAAGGAAGACCGTCGAGGCACTCCAGCAGAATAAATTGTCATCCCAGAGTGATCTTTTTGTTTTTTCCGATGGTCCGAAAGATGAGGTTTCCGGCTCCCGGGTGCAGGAGGTGAGAAATTATCTCAAAAATATTAACCATTTCAAATCCGTCAGCATCATCGAAAGAGAATCAAATACCGGGCTGGCAGCAAATATCCAGGGAGGTGTTCAGCAAATCCTGTCTATGTTTGGAAAAGTGATCGTACTGGAAGACGATCTGCTGACTTCCCCATTCTTTCTCGATTTCATGAATGAGGGGCTGCGTATATATGAAAATGATGAAAATGTGATTAGCATCCATGGTTATCTGCTCCCCGTGAAAGCAAAATTACCAGATACTTTTTTTCTCCGGTGCGCAGATTGCTGGGGCTGGGCAACATGGAAAAGAGGGTGGGATCTTTTCCAGCCTGACGGCAACCTGCTTTTGAAAAGACTTATCGAATCCAAACAAACGAAGCAGTTTGATTTCGATGGAAGCTATCCTTTTACGCAGATGCTAATGGACCAGATTGCGGGTAAAACAAATTCCTGGGCCATTCGCTGGTATGCCTCTGGATTTTTAGCGAATAAGTATACACTTTATCCCGGCAAATCCCTCTTGTCCAATATAGGAGGCGATGGAAGCGGGACCAATAACGGGTTTGAATATTCATCACCTCCTCCCTTAGATCCTGATCCGGTAAAAATATCAAGGATCGAAGTATGTCAGAACGCCGAGGCTTATCAGGCTTTTGTTGCATATCACCGAAAAACGATGCATCCGTCCTTATGGAATAAGATCAGGCGCAGATTAAGAATGGCACTAAGCAAATACCAGAAGACTTATTAAAGCATTAAATACCTTGATATCATTACCTGCCGGAGTCTACTTTTCAATATAAACGAATGGAAATAATAGATAAAATCATGCGTTCGGAATATTTCAGCGATCAGCCACCGGTATTGATTGATATCGGCGCATCGGGCGGAATCAATTCGAAATGGAAATACATCGCGAAATATGCATATTGTTTAGCATTCGACGCAGATGACAGGGAGTTTCATGTAACAGAGCAGGCCAACAAGGCTTATAAAAAACTGATCACTTTCAACCGCATTGTTACTGCTGAGCAAATTGGTCAGACTGATTTTTATCTTACCGCCTCTCCTTTTTGTTCAAGTTTACTAAAACCGGCTAAGGAAAAACTCGAACCTTGGGTATTCAGCCCGTTATTTTCTGTGGAACGAGTCACCCGTTTGCCGGCAATTACTTTACAGGACGCTCTGCAACAAGCCAATATTGATTATGTTGACTGGTTTAAAACAGATACGCAGGGAACAGATCTCAGGCTGTTCACCAGCCTTCCGGCCATTCTGCAACCCGGGATACTGGCGGCGGAATTTGAACCTGGTATCATAGACGCCTATGAAGGAGAAGATAAACTATCCGCAGTTATGCAGGAGATGCGTAACAGGGGTTTCTGGCTGTCTTCAATGGCTGTAAAAGGTGTGCAGCGCCTCCATGCCAGTTATACGGCCAAATTCGGTTCTTTCATGACGAAAAGAATACTACGGAAAACACCGGGCTGGGCTGAAGTAACCTATCTCCGGCAGCCGGCTGTGGATCATCAACGGCAATTCTTATTACTATACGTTTTTGCGCTGCTGGAGCGCCAGTACGGTTTTGCGCTTGAAATCATAGAAATTGCGCTGCAGAGATATGCCGATCCCCTTTTTCATGACTGCAAAAAAGCAATCTGGAAAAAGATTGCGGCAGAAAAGCGAAAAGCACCGCTGGTTATTTTAAAAAGACAATTCAACAAGCTATTTTCTTCAATAATCGATTAATTATTTCACATTTACATTTGAGTTAAAATAAAATAAACAGTATGCCGAATAGGATTTTATGCCCTTCCTGTGATAGTGAAAATATAACAAAGGCTTCTACAATTAATACCGATGATATTATCGCGCTGTATAAAAAAAACGGCATTCTTACCGCAGAGCTATTCAAAAAAACTCCGACCATCCTACTCCTGCATTGCGTTAACTGCGACCTTAAATTTTTTAACCCACCCGTACCGGGGGATGAGAATTTTTATAATCAGCTGCAAAATAAAGACTGGTATTTTCTCCACTCAGATAAAACGGAATTCAATTATTCAAAAAAATTTGTCGGGGAAAATAATAAGGTTTTGGATGTAGGATCAGGCAGAGGCGTTTGGTCAAAATATGTAAACGAGGTGAACGGCACATTGTACCAGGGAATTGAATTTAGTTCTAAATCAATAGAACTGGCTGAAAAGGACGGCGTGAATGTAATCAAGGAAAGTATTGAAGAGCACGCCCGAAAATCGGCAGGCAGCTATGATGTGGTTGCCGCATTCCAGGTATTAGAACATATCGAAGCCATAAGAGAATTCTTCGCAGCCTGTGTGACCTGTGTAAAGCCGCGTGGAAAACTTATTATTGCGGTACCCAACAACGAGGGATTTTTAAAAAAAATGACCAATAATTGGCTGAATTTACCACCTCATCATATAAACCACTGGAATGAACGCTCCCTGGTTAAACTGGGAGAAATTTTTGATTTAAAACCAGTAGCCATTTATAAAGAAAAAGTAACTCCGGTACATAAGTTGCTTTTTTATAATGTACGGATCTTTTCCAATCTCAGCAGGATGATCGGGTATAAAACTGGAATTGTCGACCGCTCTTTAAAGTTCAAAGTTCTCAATAAGATCTCTTACTGGATAGCCAAAATAGTGATGCCGTTCTCTAAAGCCGATCTAAAGATCGACGGGCATACCATCATAGTTGTGTATGAGAAATAACATCTTGCTTAAATTAGAAAAGCATTTTGAAAATGACAATCAGAAATTTCAACGTTTTTAAATGACTAATTTTTGTACCCTGTTCGATTCAAATTATTTAACCCGAGGGTTGGCCCTGAATGAGTCACTGGACAGAGTTTGTCCTACCTACCACTTATACGTGGTAGCCTTTGACAACGATACCTATGAATACCTGCTGAAAACCTGTTTACCCAACCTGACCCCCATCTCATTAAGGGAATTTGAAGATGAGAAATTACTTGCAATAAAACCGTCCAGGTCCATTGCTGAATATTGCTGGACCTGTACGCCTTCTATTATTCTGTATTGCATTGAAAAATACCAATTGCCTTCCTGTACCTATGTGGATGCCGACATGATCTTTTACGATAATCCGCTCATCCTGATTCAGGAAATGATCAATGAATCCATTTTAATTACTGAACACCGATATACGCGGGATTATGACGTTTCTGCAACGCATGGGAAATATTGCGTTCAATTCATGTATTTTAAAAATGACGAACACGGATTAACCGCCCTCCGATGGTGGCGTGACCGTTGCCTGGAATGGTGTTTTGCCTATCTGGAAGACGGAAGATTTGGCGACCAGCTATACCTCAACGACTGGCCTGAAAGATTTCCGGGCGTACACGTACTTCAAAACCCGGGTGGAGGATTGGCTCCCTGGAACATTCAACAATACCGGCCGGAACAGACGGACGGCAAAATTTACGTCTTGGATAAAAAGAAGGGCGGCCGCCATGCCGTGGTTTTTTTCCATTTCCACGGACTGAAGTTTTTTTCAAATGAAAAAGTAGCCTGCAGCGGTGCCCTGTATGAACTGGACAAAGACGTGAAGAACACTTTTTATTTTCCGTATATCCGCCGTTTGCTGGAAATCGGAAATCATGCAGCCCGTTCCGGTTTCAGCCGGGACCCGCAGGGCGCGTTGCAACCCGCTCCTTCCCGTTGGGAAACTTTTTTTGAATACCTGAGAAATATTCTGTTCCTGATGACAAAAGGAAATTTACCGCTTTTCAAAAAAGAGCTTTTCAGCGTTCGCCTCCACAACCACATTTATAAACTAAACAGGATAAAAAACACGAATGGCTTACCTGATTGATCTGAAGACATTTATTGATAAAAGGGGAAATCTCACCGTTATTGAGAAAACCATTCCTTTTGAAATAAAGCGAATATTTTATATTTATGGCGTGGACGATTCGCAGCGGGGCGGACACCGGCATAAAACAACGGTCCAGGCAGCCATTTGCCTCAAGGGAAGCTGCCGGATTCACAATCACGACGGAAAGAAGGAAAGCTATTTCATCCTGGATCAACCGAATAAATGTCTTATCCTGGAAACGGGCGACTGGCATGTCATGGATGAATTTTCCCCGGATGCCATGCTTATGGTTCTTGCATCGGAATATTTTGATCAGCAGGATTATATCTTTGAACCCTATACGAAATGATGGAATACGAAGACCTCGGAAAGGTTAATGCGCCCTATTTTGCCGCCTTCGGAAAAGTATTTGATGAAGTGCTCCGGAGCGGCTGGTATATTCTGGGTAACCACGTAAAAACTTTCGAAAGGGATTTTGCACTTTATTGCGGCGCTTCTTTTAGCTGCGGTGTGGCCAATGGCCTGGATGCCTTACTGCTTGCCTTAAAGGCCTGTGCCTTTGAAAAAGGCGACGAAGTGATTGTTCCTTCAAATACGTATATCGCAACCATTCTGGCCATTCTTCATGCAGGCTTGCGGCCCGTTCTTGCGGAACCCGACATTTTAACCTACAATATCGATCCCGATAAAATAGAAGAGAAAATAACCGACCGCACCCGGGCTATCCTGGTCGTGCACCTCTATGGTAAGCTTTGTGCGATGGACCGGATCATGCCCCTCGCCGGAAAAAAGAATTTAAAGGTAATCGAAGACTGTGCCCAGGCGCACGGCGCCTCCTTCAAAAATAAAAAAGCCGGAAGTTTTGGGGATCTGGGCGCATTTAGTTTTTATCCGACAAAAAACCTGGGCGCGCTGGCCGACGCCGGAGCAGTAACCACATCCGAAGAATTGCTTTACCAGTCGGTTCACGGCTTACGCAACTATGGATCCAGGATAAAATATCATAATGAAAGCATCGGCTATAATTCCCGTCTCGATGAAATTCAGGCCGCCTTCCTTTCTGTAAAGCTTCCCTATCTGGATCAATTGAACCAGCATAAAAAAAATCTGGCCGGTTTATATTTGCAAGGCCTGAAGAATGACTTCATCAGGCCAATCGTTCAGGAAGACTATTCAGATGTATACCATATTTTTAATGTCCGTCATGAACGCAGGGACCTGCTTAGGGAATTTCTGGCAAAGAATGAGATAAAAACCGAAATCCACTATCCCATTGCGCCGAACCAACAACCTGCCATGAAAGGTATACTGGACAAAGAGCCTACCCCGATTGCAGATGAAATTCACCGGACGACACTGAGCCTGCCCATTTCCTTCTTCCATTCTCCATCCGATATCGAAAGAGTCATTGAGGTTATGAACAGGTTTTAGCGAAAAGGATGCCTTGCATGGGGCAAACAATTATTCCGCTTGTAACAAAAAGTGTAGTTTCGGCCAGAGAAACCGGGCAAACCCGTTGAACATGGCAAAACCAATCAGCATTAATAAATATTTACCCCTT
>Ga0070680_100000592_pt1 | contig 25020 bp, 21 predicted proteins | sample KBSC73BmetaG_FD_64672 | JGI IMG/M metagenome (GOLD analysis project Ga0070680, IMG submission 64672) | Corn rhizosphere microbial communities from Kellogg Biological Station, Michigan, USA - KBS C7-3B metaG | ecosystem: Host-associated > Plants > Roots > Rhizosphere | place: USA: Michigan...
AAAGTACGTGGCTCACGACAACAACCGAGATGGTCTTGGTCTCGCCCTGGCGTTAACGCGCAACCAGATGAGCACGTTCCTCGAGTACCATCCAACGATTCTTCACGACCTGCACGAATCCGTTCCTTATCTCTACACGATGACGGGAACCGGCCCGTATAACGCGTGGCTCGATCCGCTGGCAATTGATGAGTTTCAGTTGCTCGCCTATCACGAAATCGAAGAGATGACGAAACGTGGCGTGCCCGGCGTTTGGACGCACGGTTTCTATGACGGTTGGGCGCCAAACTACATGCTCTATATCGCAACCGGTGCAAATGCTATCGGGCGTTTCTACGAAACCTTTGGCAACGGCGGCGCCGACACGCGCGAGCGGACACTCCAGGCGAACGACACGAGTCGTGTTTGGTATCGTCCCAATCCACCGTTCCCGCGCGTGATGTGGTCGATGCGCAACAACATCAACATGCAGCAGTCTGCAATCCTGTTTGCCATGAACTTCGTGGCTAATAACACAGAGCGCTTCCTCAACAATTTCTATCTCAAGAGCAAACGCTCAGTAGACAAAGCATCGAACGAAGGCCCGGCTGCTTACGTCATTCCGGGTGATACTCCTCGACCAGTCGAAGCTGCTGACATGGTGAACCTGATGAGGCTTCGGGGAATCGAGATCTACAGAGCTGACAAGGAGTTCTCTGTGAAGGACCAGAGGTATCCGGCGGGCTCTTACATAGTTCGGATGGATCAACCGTATTCGCGGATGGCCGACATGTTGCTCGACACGCAGTACTACAACGTTAGCGATCCAAGTCCCTACGACGATACTGGCTGGACAATGGGTGCGATGCGAAATGTCAAAACAGTTCGCGTCGTCGACAAGAGCATTCTCTCCGTTCCGATGACCTTGCTAAAGAGCGATGCAAAAGTGACCGGACAACTCAGTGGTGGTGCAGCACCGGTTGCCTTCATCATCAATCACAACACCGACAACACCCTTGCGACTCTGCGGTTCAGACTGAAGGACGTCAAGATTGGAGCCGCTGAAGATTCGTTCAAGGTTGGAGATCAGCAGTTCAATACTGGCTCGTTCATTGTGAAACTTGACGGCAATCCGTCAGACGTTCGCGCGCGGCTCGAGGCGGCCGTGACTGAATTAGGCTTGAAAGCAGTCGGCGTCGATAAATTGCCGGAAGTGAAGACCCACGAACTGGCTGTGCCGCGCATCGGCATTGTTCACACGTGGACAAACACACAGAACGATGGTTGGTTTCGCATTGAGTTTGATCGGTTTCAGGTTCCTTATAGTTACATTTCAGTGCAGGTGCTGCGCGACACTCCCAAACTTCGCGACAAGTTTGATGTGCTGATCTTTCCGCCAGTCGGAGGTTCAGCACAGAGTATTGTGAACGGCATACCCATGAGAGGCGACCCGATTCCATGGAAAGCTTCGACACTGACACCCGCAATGGCCAATTCACCGGATCAAACTGACGACATTCGCGGCGGCATCGGTCTTAACGGCGTCGCGAATCTGCAGAAATTTATCGAGGAAGGCGGGTTGTTCGTCACTGTGGGCGGCGTCGCGAGTATTCCGATTGATTACGGAATTACGACCGGTGTGTCCGTCCAGGCAGCCGATAAACTCCAGGCTCGCGGATCGCTTTACAATGCCACGTTTGCAGATCGAAAGAGTCCGATTGCTTACGGCTATAGCGAAGGCCTCGGTATTTACTTTAGCCAGGCGCCATTGTTCCAGGTTGCTGCGGCAGGTGGTCCAGGTGGAGGCTTTGGTGGCGGTGGAGGAGCTGGTGGTGGCGGTGGTCAAGGTGCCAATCGTGCATCCGGACGTGGCGGTGTGGGCGATCCTGACGTTATCCAGGCGATGCCTCAACCACGACCTGCTGATCCATCGGATCGTACCAGCGCTGATCAAGCGGCCGCCGATCAACGTGAGAATCTTTTCTTCGTGCCACCACAACTTCGCCCTCGCGTCGTTCTTCGTTTTGGTTCAGACGAGAAGACTCTACTAATAAGTGGAATGTTAGCGGGGGGATCCGAATTAGTGAATAAGCCTGCCGTCGTCGATGTTCCAGTTGGACGCGGTCATGTCGTAATGTTTGCAACCAATCCAATGTGGAGACATCAAACACAAGGAGAGTTCTTCCTGTTGTTCAATGCCGTGCTCAACTACGACAACCTTGGCGTTGGACGTTCAGAGCAGGGCGGTGGACAACGACCGCGTCCGAGTGCTGACTATCAATAACTGAAATCATCCGCAGATTACACAGATTACGCCGATTCTGTTCTTGAGCTGTTCCGGCTTCATTCTGTGTAATCTGCGTAATCTGTGGATAAATTTAGGAGACGATTAGAATGAGACACTCCGTTCTTGCATTTTTGCTTTTACTTGCCCTCGCAGTACTTCTCTCAGCGGCTGCCTTTGCATCCGTCAATCAAAACGCAAATAGTTCGACCACCACAAACAGGAACCAAAACGACTCCAGACAAATAAGTGCACCTACCCCGGATTTTTCAAAGAACACCTGGGAACTGCCGGACAATGCTGACAAAACCAAGAACCCGGTTCCCACCTCTGAAGAATCTATTGCCAAAGGTAAAGAGCTTTACCTGGAGCGGACCAAAGGCAATTGCATCTTCTGTCACGGCGAAACAGGTTCGGGTAACCAGGAGAACTTACCACGTCTGCGACGCAAGCCCGCCGATATCTCCAATAAGGAACGCATGTCGTCCATGACTGACGGTGAGGTTTTCTGGAAGATCTCAAAAGGAATAACGGGGATCATGCCTGCAGGTGAGAAGCGCTTGACAGAAGAGGAACGCTGGCACGTCGTCAATTACATTCGCACGCTCGCGAAAGAACCAGCAAAGCCTTAGCGAAAAGTCCGACGAACTTTAAGTTTGTCGTTGGTGCAGTACCAGCCCGGTAGGTACGAAAGGCTGTTAGCCTGTCGTGGTTTACCTTCACGCTTGTGGCCGAAGATCACCGACAGGCTAACAGCCTATCGCACTTAATCAGAGCTTCCTTTAGTTCGTTCGGACATTTTAGAAGTACCGTTCCGCGTAATCCCTCAACTCTTGCAGGGACGCAGCCGCGGTCAGCTTAAACACTTTCACGCCACAGCCATCCGGGATCCGCGGCGCCATCAACGAGTCGGTGATGACAAACGCCGCGGAACGCAATCCTTTTTCCCAACCGCGCTCGCGCGCATCTCGAAAACTGAGGGCGTCCGGATCAAGTCCCGCGGCTAACAACATCGTTCTTGCCCAACGCAAAAACTCGGGCCAGCGGGAGACGATTGCGACGAGCGAATCGGATGCGGGTCGTGTTTGCCCTCGCATCGACTCCACCACGGATGCTGAATGGATAACTAATAAGTCAGAGTTAGGATCCAATCGTTCACGAACGTTCTTCGAGTGACCATATAGCACGACCGGCACAGCTCCTGTCAGAGCTGTTGGGTTTTGCAAGTCATCTGGCGATGCGACTAATACTTTGCAACCCGTTACCTGAGTAATCTCAGCCCCAAGTATTTCGGCAAGTTCCTGATCAGGTTCAATCAGCAGAAAGTGATCGGGAGCCTGTAAGGCAAATGAGCGGCGAAAGGCAGCTTGAATTTCCGCCAACGAATAGCCCAGCGCCCGGGTCGATCTCAAAAACCGTCCAAGCACCTGGTCCAAAGCAAGTTTGCCATCCAGCTTCTCAACGTTTTGCGGCCGAACGTAAACGCCACTGCCCTTTCGAAACTCCACCCAACCCCGGCGGGCGAGTTCGCGATAAGCAGCACTAACCGTATTTGCGTGCACGTTATAACGTCGGGCGAGATCGCGAGTGCTGGGCAGGCGTTGCTTCGCTTTCAGATCGTTGCTGACAATACCCAGAACAATCTGAGTCACCAACTGCTCCCGAATCGGCACTTCACTGTTTTTGGAAAGCCAGAATTTCATGGACGACGACGATAACAGAGTCATTGCTGATTTCCGATTGCCAATTCCCGATTTGGTCTTTGGTTTTCGGCCCTTTATATGCGGAATTCGAAGGTTTGGCAGTTTCGCAACCCTTTATGATCAAGGCCAAAGACCAAAGGCCAAAAACCAAAAGAGCAATCGGCAATTGGCAATCGGAAATCGGCAATGTTAAAAAGTTTCCGTGGAGACAAGCTCAGCCATCGCCGTCTTAACGGCAATGATTACCCCTGCGGTTCTCATTTCGGCGTGTGGCAGCATGATTCTTTCCACTTCGTCGCGGCTGGGAAGGGTGGTGGATCGCGTCAGGGCTTTGTCTGATCGTCTCGAAGGGATGACGACTGAGGAACAACGGAGGGCTGACAGTACGGAAAGGCAAGAGGTAATTTTCAAGCAGTTGGATAAATTGACGAGCAGGGCGCGCATCCTTCAGAGATCGATGGTTGTGTTCTATCTGAGTCTAGGTTTGTTTGTGGCCACAAGTGTGGCGATCGGCATCGTGGGGTTTGCCAGCAACCAGCGCTACAACCTGATTCCGGTTATCCTGGGTATTGGTGGCGCGTGTTTTTTGTTCTACGGGAGCATCCTCTTGATATTTGAAGCGCGACTCGCGTTGAGTACGATTCATCATGAGATGGATTTTGTCTGGCAACGTTCAAAGAAAGTTGCGCCGCCGGAGATCGTGGAGCAACACAAGCCACACTTCGTACATTTTAGGCGCCACGAATAACTTTGGAGTGCGGTGGCCTGCCACCGCTTTGGTACGGCGGTACTTAAGAAAATAGTTAGTTACGTGTTTGAGAGAGGTCCAGAGCCGATGGTTCACTTTACCAAAGCGGTGGCAGGCCACCGCACTCCAAAGATCGAGGCTTCTTACTTACGTCTATTGCGCGATGGCGTGTTAGCGCAGAGGGTTGAAGCTCTCGAAAAACTTCTCGAAAGCTGCACTGTTTGTCCTCGTGACTGTCTCAACAATCGACTCAAGAACGAAATTGCTGCGTGCTACTCAGGCAGGTTACCGATAGTCTCGTCTTACACGGCCCATTTTGGGGAAGAACCTCCGCTCGTGGGCACAAGAGGCGCCGGAAACATTTTCTTCGGAAACTGTAATTTGCGTTGCGTCTACTGTCAGAACTATCAAATCTCCCAAACACACAAGGAGCAGCTTAAGAACGAAGTCACTCATGAGCGACTCGCCGGCATGATGCTGGAATTGCAAGCCCGCGGCTGCCACAACATCAACTTCGTTTCACCGACGCACTTTGTTCCGCAGATGGCTCGCTCCATTCTTATCGCCGCAAACCAGGGATTACGTTTACCCATTGTGTACAACACAAACTCTTATGATGCGGTGCCGGTGTTGAGGCTCCTCGAAAACGTTGTTGACGTTTACTTGCCGGACCTGAAATACGCAGATGATGAGTCGGGCTTTCTTTATTCCAAAGTCAGGAGTTACAAGGAGTACTCGCGGCTTGCATTGAAGGAGATGTACCGCCAAACCGGCTCGGATTTGATCATTGACGACAATGGGTTACTGAAGCGTGGTTTGGTCATCCGATTGCTGGTATTGCCAAACGACGTAGCGAGTGTTGAAGAATCGGTTGAATGGATCAGAGATGAACTGAATCCGCGCGTGGCAATCTCGTTGATGGCACAGTATTACCCAACCCACCAGGCTGAAAGCAACAAGCGATTTATCTTGCTTTCGCGACGCATTCGGGAATCGGAGTGGATGAAGGCGACTTCAGTACTCGAGAAGTTAGGAATGGAGGAAGGCTGGGTCCAGGAGTTCGATGGCGCTGCGTATTACTACCGACCGGATTTCACTGATAATGAGCGGCCGTTTCGAGATATAAGAGACTTTGAGTGATTCGATCTTCTTTGAAACCCTCTGCGCTTCCTTTGCGTTCTCTGCGTCTCTGCGGTTTTTCGGGTGACGCATTAGTAGCACCGCAGAGACGCAGAGAACGCAGAGGAAGCGCAGAGATTTTACAAAGACCAAAGACCATTCACGCTTCATACCTCGCACTCGGACTTCCTGCCGGATAAAACACACCGAGCAAGCGCAGTTCATCAGTCCCGGTATTTTCGACGCAATGTACTTGTTTTCGTGGGAGGTAGACACAAGATCCTGGTCCAATGGGAGTATTTGTTTGTCCCGCCCACATCCGTCCCTGACCGCGAAGGATGAATAACACTTCTTCGTAGTGATGAAAATGATCGGGTGCGCGACCAGGCGGTATCGAACCGACGAATTGCGTGACCTCGTTGCTCCCAACTTCGTCGTCAACGAGCACGCGATACCAACGATCGGCTGTAGGTATTGCTGCTCGATCGGTTAGGCGAACGCCAGGAAAGGAAGTTGGGTTTTTATCATTCGCAGACTTCGGACACTGCACGCTTACAAAAGTTACCGGCACGCTACTGGGATTCAATACGAGCAGTGTTTTCCCGGCTGCCAAATAGAATCCGGTTTTCGGCTCAAGATCAAATCTGAGACCGTTAAGTTGAACAGTGCACCGTGAAGTCGTCTCTCGATCTTCTTCACCCGACTCCAAATAATAAAAGACTTCATCGACCTCGTCGTTTCGGATCAAAGGTGAACGACCTTCAGCGAATTCCATAATCTGAAGTGAAACTGCTTTCGCACCCGTTGATGGGCCAATCTGCCGCCACAGCTTCATATTGCCGGCAATCTCAGGAGCGTCTTCATCCATCGCTGAGACCCGACAACCACCTTCTAACTCGATTGCCATGGCTTTTCTCCTACGACTTTGACTGGAGGTGGTGCGTGGTATGCTCAGTTATCGAAGGCACCGCAGTTTTTGCCGACGATAGCTCGTTCGTCATTGTTCGGGACTGTGGCAGGTCTTTTTGGATATTTGAATCCAGAAGCATTTGTGAAAGCGCTTCTGATTTTTGACCGGGCAGCTCTTTTGCGGGAACGCTAAATACCAGCCCGTTTAGAATCAGGCCCAGGCCTACAAAAAGAGTGATCAATCCGGGAGAAACAAAAGGCCAGAAGTCCGGATCAGCCAGCGCCATCACTACTGTGACGATTGTGAGTGCGAAGCCCACGGTTGCAGTTATCACGCCTGCGCGAATACGCCGCAACCTTCGTTCTTCGGGTGATTCAAAGAATTTCTGCAGCGGCGGGAGGAGATGGTGTGCAACGTGCTCGAGGTCTTTGCCCGTCTCCAGCTCACGGATCTTCTCAGCAAACGCCTTGCTGATCTGCTCGCGTGCGGAAACAGCTGATGCTGTTATCGCGTCGGGTCGTTCGAGTGTTGTGCGCACCAGACGCAGGTCGGTGCCACACGCGCGACAGTATTGACTTAATTGTCGTTCTTCAGAACCACAGGATGGGCAATACATGATGCGGGATTATACTGCTCAGATGGTGCCTTTTGTTTAGTACTCTGTACTTGCTAACGCTCAACTTTCACTCCTCGCCAAAAAGCTATGTAGTCTTGAATTTCGCTGGCAGCTGGTTTTGTTTCAGGGTAATACCAGGCGGCGTCTTTGTTGACCTCGCCGTCTACTACGATGTTGTAGTAACTTGCGGTCCCTTTCCAGCCACAAATCGTATGAGTGTCGCTCTTCTGGAAGTATTCGTTGTTAATCGCACTGCGAGGGAAGTATTGATTGCCTTCCACCTCGATTGTCTGATCGCTTTCAGCTAAGAGTGCACCGTTCCAGGTTGCTTTCATTGATCCACCTATCGTCCACAGATTACGCAGATTACATAGCGCCGCTTAGGCCGTAACCAAACACTCGAATGCGTTCGCGGGCTTCGCCGCACTCCTTGCGGAAAGCCTCTGGCTTTCCCTTAAGCCGTTATAGTTTGCGGCTCTGCCTCAGCGGCATAGCCGCATAATTCCAAGAACCGCGTACGGAAAGGCAGAGCCTTTCCGCAAGGAGTGCGGCGGAGCCGCCAGGAAAACCTTGCTCAAAAAACAGGAACTGGTTCGTTTGTGTCACAGATTCTAGAAAAGATCGTGCCCGCAATCGTAAAATTCGAATCCGTGTAACCTGCGTAGCAAACCAACAACTTTTCCGTTTTTTAGCAAGATTTTCTGGACCCGAAGGGACCGAAGTTAATAGCCGTGGGCGAGCGCTTTGCGCGAAGTCCCACGGGAGTTAAGCAGCAAGGATTGAAGACTCTGAAAAGGGTCAAACAATCAGTCCGGTTACACCCTTTCAGGGTCGGCAGTTGTAACCGATTAGTTCCGTGGGCTGCGCGCAAAGCCGCTTACCCACGGCTATTGACTTTCATCCTTTAAGGATGGTTCGGTTGCGGCCTAAGTCGCGCTGCGTAATCTGTGGATGCATCTACGGCAGTATCCCGTCCGGAACCAACCACGGATGCAGGTCGAGCGCAAGTCGGCCAGCCTGCACTGCGGGATCGGTTAAAGTTAAGGTACGTGCTTCCTCCAGCGAATTAACTCGAAAAACAAAAATGCCGCGCAGATTTCCGTTATCTCCAAACGGCCCCGCAACTACGAGCTTTTTCATCTCCGCAAGCCGTCCGATGTTAGCGAGATGCGCTTTCTGGATCTCCTCCGTTTGTGGTGTTTTTTCCGGAGTCCACTTTTCACCGCGAACCAGAAATGCGAGATAGGCGGTCATCATCTTCTGAGGTGTTTCAGTCTTCTTCATTACGTCTTCGGACCACCACGGATGTAATTCCGGCACGACGTGTTGCGCCACTACTGCGGGATCTGCCATCACCAAGCTCTTAGCTTCGTCGGCGGACTGCGTGCGAAAAATGTAAACACCGGCGAAATCACTATCGTCTCTGATTGGCCCCGCGATTACAGCTTTCCCTGAGCTCAACAGCGACAGCACATAATCAACATGTTGCTTATGAACGGCTGAAGCAGTATCCGGTGAGGCCGACCACTTGGGACCCCGCTTCAGAATAGCCATCTGAAATTGAATGAGCTTCGCTTCAGGCGTCGTGGGTTGTTGATTCTGAGCAATTACGGATGTTGGGCACAGGGCAATAATCAGGAAGAAGAGTGCTTTGTTCATAAGTCTGCTATAGGTCCTATAGCTCCTATAAGTCCTAATTTTCTGATGTGGGAAGCGGCCAGATTCTAACATTGGCGGCGCTCTTTGTGTTCAGGCGAGCGAGCGACTATTCTCTCAGCTGCATCCAAGCGGGTGGATTTTTAAGACCAAACTCTCCATTCAAAAGTCCAAAGTCCGGAATAAAGTCACTTTTGAGGTATACCGTCATGCGAAAGATCCCGGTCCTGACGCTGATCATTGCAATCATCCTTTTGGCGTTCATTTCTGCCACTGCTCAAGACCCGGCTGCTCAACAGCCAACCGAGGACGATAAAGCAAAAGCGCAAGCGGCATTGGAGAAGAACGCCTATCGACTCCTCGATCAAGTGATCGACGAGGCTCAAACGCTCCGTCTTCCTGAAAATCGTGTGCACATTCAAATAAGTGCAGCCGATCTCATTTGGAATCGGAATCAGAGCCGGGCACGTTCACTGTTCGCATTATCTTCAGACGCAATCGTGGAGCTGATGCGCAGCGCGCCGGTGCCTACGAACCAGCGTGGCTTTCCAAATCAACGTTGGTTCGGTCTTCGTCAGGAACTCGTACTCACTGCTGCTCGGCACGATGCCCAGCTTGCATATCAACTGCTCGCCGCAACGAAGTCGCAGTCTCCGCCTGCATCGTCTCAAGACTCACGCAATCCCCGCATGCTTTTAAATTCGGATGAGAACCTCGAGCAGGCTTTGCTGGCCCGAGTCGCAGCTCTGGACCCAAAGCTTGCAGCGCAGAACGCCGATCAAATGATGGAGAAGGGGCAGTTTCCACGCAGCCTCGGCGAAATTATCAATCAACTTCAAAGGCAAGATGCTGACGCGGCTGCCAAGTTAGCGGACAAAACAGTAAAGCGAATTCAGTCGGCAAATCTCCTGACGAACAACGACGCCAGTATGCTCGCTCAATTACTTCTAGCTCCTGGGCCAAGATTGCCTCCGCCCGCCGACACCAGCTCGACGACTGATGCGAAACCTCAGACCCAACAGTCACGGGCACCCGCGCTTGATACATCGCTGTACACCGATTTGTTGTCGACGGTGATTGATTCAGCGCTGAAAGTTAACGCGCCAACTCAAAACAGTCCAAGGCCGGTTCAGGGCCGTGCTGCTGTACGCGGGCCGAGTGCACAACAACAAAACAATCAGCCACAACAGCCAACTGAGGAACAAATCGAACTGAACAATGGTCGACGGCTCCTCGCCGGTTTACAGATGTCATTGCCTGCAATTGATCAATACCTTCCGAGCAAAGCAAGCGCAGTACGGCAGAAGCTTACCGAGTTCGGGTTTGGTGACCAATCACGTGCTAACTTTGGTCAAGCGATGAACATCCTCCAGCAACCGAATCCTACTTCGGACGCATTGCTTCAGGCTGCCCAGGTAGCCCCTGCCCAGTTGCAGTCACGCCTTTATGGGCAGGCCGCCAGTAAGGCGATGGAAGAGGGAAACACCGATCAGGCGAGGCAGATCGCCACCGATCACTTGCAGGGAAGTCAGCGCGATTCGATGATCCAGCGAATCGAATTTCGTGAGCTGGTGAAGAAATCAGATGGCCTGAGACTCGATGAAATTAGGCAGAGCGTTTCACGACTCGCGAACGACAGTGACAAGGTTTCGTTACTGATTCAGATCGCGAATGATCTTCAGAAAGACAATCCAAAGGCGCAAACGCAGGTACTGGAAGAAGCCCGGACGGTCATTAACCATCGCGCCGCAAACTACGACCAGTTTGAGGATCAACTTCGAGTTGCGCGTGCGTTTTCTACGGTTGATGCAGCGCGAAGTTTTGAAGTACTTGAAACCGGAATTGGACAGTTGAATGAACTGTTGTCGGCAGCTTCGGTCTTGAGCGGGTTTGAAGTGAACATCTTCCGAGATGGTGAAATGAATGTGAGTCAGGGAGGCAGCGGGCTTAACTCTACGATTGGCCGTTATGGTCAGGAGTTGGCGTTGTTAGCAAAGACTGATTTCGAACGGTCGGAGACTCTGGCCGGCAGGTTTCAATTCACTGAACCGAGGATCATTACCAGACTGTCGATCATTCGAGGGGCGCTCGGAGTTCAATCATCACCACCGGACATAAACGTGGTGAATCGCAATTTCGCTGCTGGCACGACTATCGTGGGCCGACCGAATTGAGTCATGTCCGATATGCTTTAGCTTGTCGTGACGCGACCAAACAAGCCCCGGTCAATCAAAAACTCCTCTTGATATGCCGGGTCTCGGTTGGTTGCGCCACGACAAGCTAAAGCATATCGGACATTTCCCTAGCACTCCGATTGCTTACCTCACCCACCCTATACAACTGTGCATTCTTTTCAATCACAGCACGTGCCTGCATTGGACGGCATCCGGGGTGTCGCAATTATCCTCGTCATCATTCATCACCAACTACTCCCGCTCTCACTCAACGGCGGGTTTCTCGGCGTAGATTTGTTCTTTGTACTCAGCGGATTTTTGATTACCGGACTTTTGTTGAAGGAGTTTGAAGCAAGCAACTCGATATCATTAATCAATTTCTACGCGCGTAGAGCGCTACGCCTGGCCCCAGCTTTGCTCATCTATTTGATCGCCGTTCTCATCGTTACCTACAACCAACATCCTGAAGAATTCGCACGTGAGGTTAAGCTCGTAGGTTTATCACTGGTCTACCTTACAAACTGGAGAATGGCGCTTGGATGGGATTATTCATTAGACCCAACCGCAATTATGTGGTCATTGTCTATCGAGGAGCAGTTTTACCTTGTGTGGCCACCGCTGTTATTTCTTCTGCTGAGCTTCCGGGTCAAACGTTTACATATCGCCGTTGCTCTTGGCTTGATTGTGGTTGCAGTTGCTCTACATCGTGCGACACTTTGGACCAACGGCGCGGAGCTGAATCGAATGTATTACGGCACGGATACGCGAGCTGACGCTCTTTTCGTGGGTTGTCTCAGTGCGTTCCTGGCCCAACGCAGGCTTCGGGCGCGACTCCAATCAACGCTACGCATCCTGGGTTTCGTTGCTGCGACTTTCCTGGTTTACTTGATAAGTACCGTATCCTTCACCGGACAATTTCTTTACAGAGGTGGCTATACTTTGATCGCGCTGGCCACCGGACTGTTAATTTGGAGTGTCAATGATTCTGAACACACCTGGCTAGCGCGCGTGCTTGCGTTTTATCCGCTGCGTTGGTTTGGATTGATCTCCTACAGCCTTTACCTCTGGCACTGGTTGTTATTAAGAAATGTTAGCTTCTACTATTTCGTTGGCGAATGGGACGCGTGGGCAAAATTCATCGCCGCGCTCACAATTGCCGCATCGTCTTTCTATTTGATTGAGAAGCCTATTAACAAACTGAAAAGCAGATTCAGTTACTCGAACGGTCGTATCCGAGCAGATGCAAAACAGCAATTGCCTCTGGTAGGTCCATTCGTTCAGCCTTCGGAGCAAAACACTTGAAGTTAACGGAAACCAACAACAAACCAATGCCACCGCCAACCGCTCCATACGACCCGCTCGATCCGGATCAGGACCCGATTCCTCTGCCGCCAGACACCGATCCGGAACCTGAGCCAGTACGCGAACCTGATCAGCCGCAACCCATAACCGATCCACAACCATCTGAACCAACGCGGCTCGTTAACTCGTGTTCGACAGGCCGTCAGGCTGTCGCGCCGGCCTAGACACCGCACAGACGCAAGAAGCCACACGACAGGCTAACAACCTGATCGTAACCATGATGACGAAATTTGTTCAGTGAACATCAACTCCCTTTTCTTCATTGGTTCTTCTCTTTGGTTGCTGCGTTTTTTTCGACGCCTGGGTGTTTTTGGAATTTTCCTGTTCAGCGTCCTTGACTCGTCTTTTCTCGTCTTTCCATTCGGAAACGATGTTTTGCTCATTGCTTTGACTAGTTCAGAACGCAGCAGCGTTGGTTGGATTGGGTATGTTCTGGCTGCTTGTGTCGGTTCGATTCTTGGAGTGTTGACGGTAGATTTGCCAACCAGAGCCGCTGGTGAAAAGGGACTGCGACGGTTTGTCTCTCAACAGAGAGTGGAACAGCTCAAGAACCAGTTGGAGACCAAAGCCGGCATAACAATTTTCCTGGCGAGTGTGTTACCGCCGCCGTTCCCTTTTACGCCAGTGATCATGACTGCTTCGGCTTTGCAGTATTCGAGACCAAAAATTCTCGGCATTGTCTTTGGCGGGAGACTCTTACGTTACACGGTGGAAGCGATTCTCGCTTTATACCTGGGCCGCCGGTTGATTCGATACATAAATTCGGAGGTCTTTAGTTATTTTGTATATGGACTAATCGCCGTTGCCCTGATTGCCAGTGTGCTCTCGGTTTTGAAGTTGATGAGCAAGCGAAGAATAGCAATGGCCCAACAAGGCCAGCGATAATGCCGATTGCCGATTTCTGAATGTAACTTCCTACAAAAACAAGTCCTCAATCGGCAATCGACAATCGACAATGCTAGAATCCCACTCCAGAATCTCACGAAGGGAGCAAGAGCATGCCGGAAAAAAGGGGAGTGCAGGCCACGGAAGAAATCAAGGCAGAGTGGTCCCATGCCTACAAAATCTACCTCAAGGCGCCTGGAGACCGTTACGACAAGAAGAAGGACCGCACGTCTCGGATCGATTTCGTTGCTCAGGAGATGAAGCTAACTCGCAAGCAGGCCAAGCGCCGGATCAGGAATTATGAGGCCTGGCAACGAAACATCAAAAAGGGAATTGTGAGCCCTTAAAAACTAAACTCGATTGCCTAAACCTCACGCATTCATCTGAAGCATTGGTAGCTGGTTTATATGTTTAGGCGATGTTCCGCGGCTTTCCTGGTTCACGTGCGATGACATCACAGTTCGCACGATCGTCTGTCTTTGCTCTCTTTCTTGTCTCCCTTGCCATTTTTGGCTGCTCTAATCCACTTGGCAGGTTTACGAAGCAATACAAGTGTGTACTGCCAGGCAAGACCGAGCCGAAGACTGCTTACGACTTTGTCGAGCGCGGAATGGAGCATGTGCGTGCTGAACAGTTCGATTGCGCGCTCGGTGCGTGCTCTGAGGCAATACGACTCGATTCTCGTTTGGCAACGGCATATGCCTGCCGCGGAGGTGTTCTCAGTAATACCGGTGAGTTTCTAAAGGCGCTTCAGGATTTCGATCAGGCGTTGAGCCTGCAGCCTGAAAATGGAGACTTCTATTACAGTCGCGCTCAGGTACACGATCGGTTGGGAAACACCGATCTGGCACTCGCAGATTTAGCTAAAGCTGTTGCGCTGATTAAATCGGAATTCGGTCGCTCTGTTGCCTTCGCGTTGAGAGCTCGGATCTATCAGAAGTCCGGCAAACTCGACGAGTCGATCAAAGACTACAGTGAAGCAATTCGGTTGGCCCCCGACTTTGCGTACCATCATGCGAACCGCGCTGAGGTCTATTTCGACAAGAGGGAATTTGAGAAAGCGATCGCTGATTACTCTGAAGCAATTCGGCTGGATCCGAAGAATCCATATTTCCGTCAGGATCGTGCGAAGGTATTTCACGCAGTTGGCAGAGAAGACCTGGCAGTGCAGGATGAAAGGGAATAGAAGTGCCTCGTGAAGTTTCACCCCGGTGGGGTTCAACTGATTCCATATAGGTGATGTGACAATCGATGTTTAGATTCTGCGCTTCCTCAGCGTGCTCTGCGTCTCTGCGGTTTTCTGGGAGCGCACATTCCTCCACCGCAGAGACGCAGAGCACGCTGAGGAGGCGCAGAGAACTTCTTTAACATCTATTTTGCCAACTGCCTGGTTAACATCACCAACTCCTCCAACAACTGCCTGATCAACTTCTTTACAGCATCGTCTGTAAGATTCCCCTGAGTATCAAAATGTTTGTGAGCCTGAGAGATCATCACTTCGGGTTGATTCACCGCGAACATATTGAGAAACACAAACATCTGTCGAAGGTGATACTGCGCTCGTGCCGTTCCCAATGTCCCAACTGACGCACCCATGATAGCAACTGGCTTCCTGGTCCAGGCGCTGTCGCCGTACGGTCGTGAGGCCCAATCGATAGCATTTTTCAAAACGCCAGGTACGGAGTAATTGTATTCAGGAGTGACAAAGAGAATCGCGTCGGCGTCGCGAATGAGTTGTTTTAATTCGACAACCTGGGCCGGTGGATTAGTTTCGTCATCTTGAGAAAAACCGGGGAGGCCTTTGATGTCAAACGTCTCGATAGTAGCACCTTCAGGCACAAGACTCTGCGCGGCGCGTAAGAGAGCTCGATTATATGAACCTTCACGTATGCTCCCAGCGATTCCAAGAATTCTCATTGGTCTTGCCTCCGATTCTTAAGACAATGCCGATTTCCGATTTCCGATTGCCAATATGAAAGATGAGCAGCTCTCAATCGGCAATTGGCAATCGGAAATCGACAATCATTTCGTTCCCTTCAGTTCCTTGTACATATCCTCCACGTTCGGCGTCGCGAAATTTTGAAATGCGAATGACTTGTATTTCTCCGGTCGCTTCATTTGCTGTTTCGCCTGATCTACGGTCAAGCCTTCGGCAATTGCCTGCTTCACACGTGAACGAAGGTCGTCAAGGTAATCGCGAAATTCACGGACATCTTCAGCAGTCGCAACTTCACCATGCCCGGGTACAAACTTTGCGGCTGGATGCTCTTTCAAAAGCGTGTCGAGCGACACGATCCAATCACTAACGGTCGCATCCACAAGATTCGGCAATGTCTTTCGCCAGCTCATGTCGCCCGTGAAGACGACGTTAGCGTCGGGTACGTACGCCAGGATGTCGCCTCCCGTGTGACCTGGCAGAGTGAATAGGATTACTTCGCGTTGACCCAAATGCAGGTGCACGGTGCCGCTGCCAAAAGTCACCGTAGGATTCGTCAGCTTGATGGTCAGCAGTGCATCTATTCGACGAAGTTGTCGTTCAAGTTGCACATGTTTGTCGGTCTGATCCGATGGAGTTTCCGAGAGTGCCTTAGCAGCATCGTTGCGTCTTTTCTGCAACTCTTCAGTTGTGGGAAGGAAACGACGATTCTTGGTGGTTTGCCATAGCATGACGTTGTCGTGTGCGATTATTGGAATCGAACGCGACGCAAAGACCTGGTTGCCGCCGGAGTGATCCAGATGGTAATGGGTATTGAGTGCGTATTTGATAGGCTGCTTTGTCTCGGCGCTTATCGACTCGATTAACTCTTCAGCAGCTTGAGGCGTGAAGAAAGTGTCAACAACAAGGACACCATCGTCGCCGGCAATGAATCCCGCGTTCCCAGAGGCAAGCCCACCTGATTTTGCAACTGCCGCATAAACTCCATCGGCAACTCTCACCAGCGTGAAGTCGTCTTCGGCTTTGATCGAAATCGTTGAACCAGGCTTCGGTCCTGATGATAAGAAAGCGAGTAAGAGAATCGCTAAGAATAGAGTCTTCATGATTAAAGTGTTCGTTAAATAGCACACGTTGGCCCGGATTGCGAAGTCTGCTCAGTTTCAATCTCTGCTCTACCTCTACGTTTTCAGCGCCTCTGCGGTGCATCAAATGTATTACCCCTAAAACCGCAGAGACGCAGAGGACGCGAAGGTAGCGCAGAGAAACCTTCATCACCGATTGAACCAGCAACGGTCCATTGGTTATATTGGGCCTTCCCCAAACTCCCCAAGGCAACGTTTATACGGAGGTCAAGAGCGTGATTCACACTCGCCAGGTGTTTCTGGGCGCCTTTCTGTTTTTGAGCTTAGGACTAATGCTTATGTCGTCTTGTACTAATGTTCCAAACACTGGAGGAAACGCGAATGCCGACGAAGCTGCCAAATTCATGGCGAACGTCGAGAAACAGCTGATGGAACTCAATATCAAATCTGGTCGCGCGGATTGGGTGCGAAGCACCTACATTACTGACGACACGGAAAAAATATCAGCTGACGCAAACAGGGACTTAATAGCGGCGACAACCGACTTTGCCGAACAAGCAAAGAGATTTGATGGCGTGGACCTTCCCGCCGATCTCCAACGCAAGCTCAAATTACTAAAGCTCTCCTTAACTCTACCCGCGCCAAAGAACGAAGCAGAGCGTAAAGAGCTGACTGAAATAGCAGCGCGAATGGAAGGCGATTACGGAAAGGGCAAGTATTGTCCCGAAGGCGATAAGGGAAAGTGTTTGAGCTTGCCGGATCTCGAAGAGATCATGACTAACAGTCGCGATCCTGAAGAGCTGAAGAAAGCCTGGGTTGGTTGGCATCAGATCGCAGTTCCAATTCGCAAAGACTATGTGCGGTTCGTGGAGCTCAGCAACAAGGGCGCACAGGAAATGGGTTTCAAAGATACGGGCGCTATGTGGCGTGAGAAGTACGATATGCCACCTGATGCATTTGCGGTTGAGATGGAACGACTTTGGCAGCAAGTTAAACCTCTCTACGATTCTCTTTACACATACACGAGACGCAAACTCTCGGAGAAGTACGGTAGCAACGTGGTGCCGCTGGACAAACCGATTCCTGCACACCTGCTTGGAAACATGTGGGCTCAAACATGGGGCAACGTTTATTCGATCCTGGCGCCGGCGAACGCGGATCGTGGTTACGATCTCACCAAGATCTTGAAAGGACGAAACACCGACGCAAAGCAAATGGTTCGCTATGGTGAAGGCTTCTTTACTTCACTTGGCTTCGAACAATTGCCGGCAACTTTCTGGGAGAGGTCGCTTTTTGTTAAGCCGTCGGATCACGAGGTGGTCTGCCACGCCAGCGCATGGGACATTGATTACGAGAAAGACGTCAGACTCAAAATGTGCGTCAACATCAATGAGGAGGATTTCAGCGTCGTCCATCATGAATTGGGGCATAACTATTACCAGATGGCTTATGCGAACCAGCCGTTTCTGTTTCGTGACAGTGCGAACGACGCTTTTCACGAAGCGATTGGCGACACGATTGCGCTTTCTGTGACGCCACCTTATCTGAAACAGTTGGGATTGATTGATACTGTTCCGGAGCCAAGTTCCGACATTGGGTTCCTGCTCAATCGTGCTCTGGACAAGGTGGCGTTCCTGCCTTTTGGATACCTGGTCGATCAGTGGCGCTGGAAAGTGTTTTCCGGAGAAGTAAAGCCCGAGGACTACAACAAAGCGTGGTGGGAGTTGCGTGAGAAGTATCAGGGCGTTGCACCGCCGGTGCCACGAAGTGAACAGGATTTCGATGCGGGCGCCAAGTACCACGTGCCGGCGAATACTCCGTATGCTCGCTACTTCCTCGCCGCGATCCTGCAGTTTCAGTTTCATCGTGCATTGTGTCGCGAGGCCGGGTTCAATGGCCCGCTCTATCAATGCTCGATCTATGGCAACAAGAAAGCCGGGGAGAAACTGCGGACGATGTTGGCGATGGGATTGAGCAAGCCCTGGCCCGAAGCGTTAAAGGCCATGACGGGCGAAGATAAGATGGACGCCACAGCGATCATCGACTACTTCGCGCCGTTGAAGACGTGGTTGGACGATCAGAACAAGAAGATTTCAGAATAGGTCGAATAGGTCCTATACGTCCTATTCAATCTTCAATCTTAAATTTGAAATCTTAAATCAGGAGATCCGACGCACGTTCGCATCTTTGAGCTGATAGTGCGGCACCTTCGTTTCTGTGATCACTTGTGAAGACCAGAACTTCTCGAAGATGGATGGTGGCCAGACGCGGTGGGATTCACCCTCACGTATCGTCGCGTGATTGACTCGCATGACGTCCATTGCCGTCAGGCGAGGTACCAGGGTTACGGATAAGGTTGCAGTTGGTGAGATCGATTCGAGCCAACCGTTAAAAGATTTGCGCAGCGTACCAGGTTCCACGAATTGAGACTTACCGGTTTGGACTTGCACTGCTGGTATTAGCGAAAGGTGATGTTGTTGTTTCCGGGCAAATACTCTCACTTTCATTCCTCCCGTATGATAAACAACGTTCAATAGGAATCAGTTTCCAGTTTTTGCCGCCAAAAAGTCGAATGCCACGATGCTCTCTAATGAGTAGTCGTGGCATTCGCGGATCGTACGACAGGCTGTTAGCCTGTCGTTGCAGCCAACTATTGGGTCGCTTCCCTCCAGGGAGGGCCGACAGGCTAACAGCCTGTCTTACGACGCTTACTTACCAGGGCCATATACGGCCGTTGCCCCATCGTCCATTGTTGCCGCGTCGGTTGTTCCCACCGTAACGGGAGTAACCCTCACGATAGCCTTGGGCAAATGCGTCACGGAAGACCTGTTTGTACTGGCCTCTGTTCCCATAACGCGAGTTGTAGCCGTCGTCCCCGTTCTTCCAGAAGTGTGATCGCTGAGGATTGTAGCTTTGGCCACGCTGGGCATCAGCTGCGCCAGTCGACAGACCATAGCTGTAGCCTTGCTGTCGTGCGATTTGGTAGGAGTTGTTATTACCGTACCTGTCGTCGTTTCGCCGATAGCGATCATCGTCGCGATCGCGGCGATAGCGATCATCGCGGTCTCGTCTGTAATCACGGTCGCGTTGGTAATCAGGATACTGCGCCTGGGCAGTACCGCCTCCGATTGTCGCAATTCCCAGAACGACAAAGAATGCCAGTAATAGCCCACCTAATTTTTTACTCGAGTAATTCACTTGTTTTAATACCTCCCCTGCAAACTCATCGGCAACTACCGTGCCTTCAGTGAGGAGGCTTAAAAAAGTGGGTTTTCAAGAGCAGGCGTCTGCAATTAACACGATATCGTGCGCTGTTAACCGACATCGTGAGCAAGACGGGATTTACGAAGGTTGCAAAATCGTAGCAGCTTGATTGTCAGTGGTTAGTGGTCAGTTGGTGGTGGTTTAGTGATGGTAAGAATAGGTCCTATAGGTTCTACAGGTCCTATACCCTATGCAGGTCTCTGGAGATAGGATCTTAATTCGGGCGGTGTCGCTTTCCTGACGAGGGCCGCCTTTGCTTTCCATTCAGTGGCGCGGCTCAACTCAATCAGAAACTTGGTTTCTCCTGATTCAAGTGACGCGACGGGTACACCGTCGTGATACAAGATGCGATTGCCTGTATGTGAAGTGATCCGATTCCCAGGTGTGATGATTCCAACCACATTCAAAGGGTCTGCAGCGCTGACGGAAATTAGACTGTCTTGAACACCCTGGCGACGCATCGATCTCAACATTCCCACCGCATCAGGTAGCGCAAACTGTTCGCCGGAGATTCCCGCTACAAATCGTCCCCCACGAATCTCACCGCGAGCTTCCAACCGGTGATAGACGCGCAATAACACTCTCCATGGAATCGACATGCCTTCTCGTTCAAGCAGCCGCTTGAAGACCACTCCATAGCGCTTCAACAAAACCCAACACACTTCTTCAGTCGTTTCAGGATCAAACACTCTTTGGGACGAGGGAATTTCAACATCTGTGGAGCGATGTAGTATTGACCAGCGACCTGCACTGGCCATGTCGTAAACAGGCTGACGCTGCTTTCGTCGAACGGCTGCCTGAGTCTTTCTACTGCCAGGCGTTAACAATGCTCGAAGACCGGTAAAACTATCAGACACAACTACGCCATTCGCCACCAATTCCGCCAGGGCCTCTTCCACCTGACTTCGAAGTAACCGCGTGTTTTCGACAATGTCACTAAAGAATGAGGCTCCTCGATCTTGGAGGTATTCAAAAACAATCTGCGTTGTAGTTGAGAAGTCAGAGTCTTTCACAGCTTGTGACGTCGACGGAAAGACTGAACGCCAGAGTGCAAAATTCTTTCTCCGCAATAGGGCAATTGGTGTGTTTCGAACCGGTGCGCCACTTCTTTTTCGTTCTGTTCCGTCGTCAGTGGAGCGGATTGGTGGTGTTAGTCGTGCCCAAACAATTTCACCCGAGAGACACAAAGCATCGAGCCAGGAAGGATCGTATTCAACCAAACGGCTCGGCAGCATTTCGCCTTCCCATGCGGCAGCCGGCGCTTCAAATCCTTCCAACTGCTCGATGATGGCTCGGACACTTTCAGGTCCTTCCATCTGATGATCGGGTGCCAGCTTTTGCCATGCCAACATGAATCGCACGAAGTCTGCACTTGAAACAGGTTCAATCTCCTGGCGCAGACGGTTAAGCGTGTAGCTATGGATACGTGCTAACAGTCGTCGTGCACACCACTCAGTTTCCGTTGTTCCGGGTGTAAACAGACCGCGAATGACAAAACCCTCTGACTCCAATTTGAGTAAACCAGTTTCAATCTCCAACTTATTCAAACCTGACGATTCGATTAGCTGTGGAACCGTCACAGGACCCAGACCCTCCAAACGTCCGCGCAAAATCTCTACCAGCGCGTCGTCGAACTGCCATTCTGTCCTGGAGACACTTTCTGGTGCGGCAATCGGAGACTGCAAATCGGCCGCGGGATAAACTGCGTTGAGTTGAGGTAAACGTTCAGCGGCGATCCACAACCGCGTTCCTGACGAAGCAGGCGTCAATATTGCCGCACGATTCTCGGCCTTTAACTCCTCGAAGAACTGTTGCCAGGGAGCGCCTTCGCTTTCAGTAAGAAATCCAAGTTCAACCAGGGCGTCGTGTAGTTCGTCCGGATTCCTTGGCTCGGGCCAAACTTCATCCCGGACCCGGTCGATGGCGGATTGATCGAGTTTGCCCATATCGCTCGCTTGTTGCGGATCCAGCCAGCGACGCTGAAATACAGCCCGTGTGCGACGTTCTTCAAGTGGCGCATCATCGAGATATGCGTAAGGCCTTGCGTTAAGGATTTCCTGGGAAAGAGGTGAAGCCTCGATCACATCGCGCGCGAAGAGATTCTTTTCATTCCGTTCAATGGCGACCAACAGTTTTTCGAGGCCGTCAATGTCCATCGCCTCTTCCAAACAATCCTTCACGGTTTGGTCGACCAGCGGATGTGACGGGATCTCACGTTGACCCGCTGGCAGGTTTTCAAAGCATGCAACCTGATCAGGAAAGATTGCAGTCAGCAGGTCTTCAGCGTCCATTCGTTGGAGTTGAGCAGGGATTTTCTTGCCGCCTCGACGCCTCAAAACTGCAAGCGAACGCGTCACATTCCAACGCCAGCGAATGTTCCACATCGGCGCATCGAGCAGTGCCTGGCAAAGAAGCTGTCGCACAGTTTTCGAATTGAGATAGTGAAAGACTTCATCCAAAGGGAAGCTGTGCGTTGGTCCGAGCGACAGAACAATCGCATCTTCGGTGGCCGCGGCTTGTAACTCAAAATTGAACTTTCGACAAAAGCGCTTGCGCAAGGCCAGTCCCCAGGCACGATTAAGGCGACTACCAAATGGAGAGTGCAGAACTAACTGCATGCTGCCGCTGTCGTCAAAGAACCTTTCGAGGACCAGATTCTCCTGAGATGGCACCACACCCAGAACGATCTTTGCGCCGGCCAGATACTCAACGATTTGCTCGGCTGCCTGACGGGAAATTCCAACTTCATCCGTTAGCCAGGCGATCGCCGAGTCCAGGTCTACATTCTTGAGAAGCTTGTCTTCGGTCTCTTCATCTTCACTGCGAGAATCGTGCACCACCTGCACGATCCTCGAAGTCACCTCTTCTCGCAGCCTGGAAACGGAAATTGATAACTCGTGCGTACGGGCAGGCGCCTCACCGAGCCAGAACGGAATTGACGGTGGTTGCCCGTGTGCGTCTTCAACGCGAACTTTGCCTTGTTCGACTCGCAAGACCTTCCAGGAAGTGTTGCCCAATTGGAAGATGTCACCCTGGAGACTCTCGATCGCGAAATCCTCATTCACTGAGCCGATCACCAGTTCACTGGGTTCAAGCACAACTGCGTAGTCGGCAGTGTCAGGAATAGCGCCACCAGAAGTGATAGCCGCGAGGCGCGCATTTCTGCGGCCTCTGAGACGCTTATTGACGGCGTCATGGTGAAGATAAGTCGAGCGCCGGCCGCGCTTAGTGCTAAACCCCTCTGCCAGCATCCGCACCACAGAATCAAATTGCTCTCGTTCCAGATTTCTATAGGGATACGCGCGTCGGACCATTTCGAACAGGGCATCTTCTCCCCATTCTTCAGCGGCGACCGCGGCTACTATCTGTTGAGCGAGGATGTCGAGTGGTCGTTCAGGTATCTCGAGATGATCGAGTTCACCACGTCTAACCGCATCGATGATCGCGGCGCATTCAACCAACTCGTCTCTGGAAAGTGGAAAAATTCGGCCTTTCGGAAAACCTTCAACAGTGTGATTAGAACGGCCAACTCTTTGAAGGAAACTGGCGATGGAGCGGGTTGAACCCAGCTGGCAAACCAGATTCACATCTCCGATATCGATTCCCAATTCGAGTGACGCAGTAGCGACGAGAGCACTCAATTGACCGGCTTTCAATCGTTGCTCGGCGTCCAGTCGCTGTTCGCGCGCCAGACTGCCATGGTGCGCAGCGATATTCTCATCGCCGATTCGTTCACCAAGATGACGTGAAACGCGCTCGGCCAAACGGCGGGTATTAACAAACACCAGGGTGGTGTGATGCTGTCGAATCAGTTGCGCTAGTCGATCATAGACGTCGTTCCACACCTCGCCAGACATCACTGCTTCGAGTGGCGAGTCGGGCAATTCGATGGCGAGATCAAGTTGACGTCGATGACCACTGTCGATGATGGCGCAGTTTGGTGTGCCGTTCGCGTCGATGTTTTCAGTGCCGACTAAGAAACGAGCAACCTCTTCAATAGGACTTTGAGTTGCAGAGAGCCCAATGCGAACCAGGCTATCGGTGATTTCCGATTGCCGGTTGCTGATTTTCTCCGAGTGCTGACGGGTCAGTTGTTCGAGACGTTCGATTGAGAGAGCAAGATGTGAGCCACGTTTGTCGCCGACGACAGCATGTATTTCATCGACAATTAATGTGCGAGTTGTTTCCAGCATGCGTCGCCCACCTTCGCTGGTGAGCAGGATGTAGAGCGACTCTGGCGTAGTCACGACGATATGAGGTGGGCGCTTGGTCATCGCCGTCCGTTCTGAAGCGGGTGTGTCGCCGGTGCGGACGAGTGTTCGGATGTTAACCTCGGGCAGTGCCATTGAACGCAACTCAGCTTGAATTCCTTCCAGTGGCAATTGCAGATTTCGTTGCACGTCGTTGCTGAGTGCTTTCAGTGGCGAAACATAGATCACGTGGGTTGAGTCGTCGAGTTTTCCCTCGAGGCCCAGGCGCACAAGATCGTCGATGGCTGACAAGAAAGCAGCGAGTGTCTTACCGGATCCGGTTGGAGCGGCTATCAGAGTGTGTCGCTGTTGTTTGATCTGCGGCCAGGCTTGCCGCTGAGGTTCAGTGGCCGCAGGAAAAGTTCGCTCGAACCAGCGGGCGACCGCTGGATGAAAAATTTCCGGATTCATAGGGAAGAGTATTATAGTGCGGTCATATTAGTTTTGCATAGTTGCATCACGTGCCCAGGTGTGAAACACGGAATTGTACGACAGGCTGTTAGCCTGTCGTGGTCGGTTTGCATCACGCTGTTAGCATGAGTCATGTTCCAAGCGCGACGACAGGCTAACAGCCTGTCGTACAAACAAAATGACGCTGAAGTTGTCCAAGATCATTCAGAAGTTGAAGCGTTTCTATGGTGAACCTGCTCCGCCTATGACGACGGATCCTTTTGAATTGATTCTACTGGAGAATATTGCCTATCTCGTCGATGACACTCGGCGCGAAAGAGCACTGCGGCATTTGCGTGAAACGGTTGGTTTACGCCCTGCTGATATTTTGAATGCGTCACCAACTCAAATTGATGAAGCAACAAAATTGGGAGGTGTTGCGCCGCAGTACCGTTCAGTCCGAATAAGAGAATCAGCTTTGATCGCGTTGAATGAATTTGCTGGGGATCTCTCTGCAGCGTGCAAGCTACCTCCGCCGAAGGCAATAAAAGCGCTCAAACAATTCCCCGGTATTGGTGAGCCGGGAGCTGAGAAGATCCTGCTGTTCACAAGGAACTATGCGGTTCTGGCATTAGATTCCAACGGATTACGAGTCTTGTTGC
>Ga0070680_100000594_pt1 | contig 24977 bp, 17 predicted proteins | sample KBSC73BmetaG_FD_64672 | JGI IMG/M metagenome (GOLD analysis project Ga0070680, IMG submission 64672) | Corn rhizosphere microbial communities from Kellogg Biological Station, Michigan, USA - KBS C7-3B metaG | ecosystem: Host-associated > Plants > Roots > Rhizosphere | place: USA: Michigan...
GGAAGAGCGGCCGGATATAATATACGCAGTATTATTTTGGGGCGTTGCAATGGGATTTGAAATGGAAACATCCGACAAGCCATCTGCCGGGGACCAGGAAAAAGAAGAGACGCCGCTTGCCCATAATGGAACGCTTGCACCCGGACAAACAATGGTGTCCGCTGAAGCAAGCAAAAGGGGCTTGTCCACGTTAACACGAATCGCCTCCGTTTCCATGCTGAGCGATGTAAAAGAAATATCGTCCAGGGCAAAATCATTGCCCGGAATATCTGTTTTTGCATCCGAAATGGTTATGATGGCATTCCCATTTGCTCCTGAATTCCAGACCGTCTTATACTGTATCCAACTGCAGGCAGAAGTGGAAGCAGGATAATAGAAATTCTCCAGAGGGATTCCATTAACGGAGAAAACAAGCGCAGCCGGATTAGCCAGGCTGATCAACTGGAACCAGGCAGAAAAATCATAATTCGTGTTGGGCTGAACGGGAACAGTTTCCGACCAGATAATATTGGTCGCGGTCTGCGACCCGTTGATCAGTAACATATTGCCATTTCCCCCGGTATGATCTGCGCAATTTGAAAAACCCGGATCCCAGGAAGCGGGGTTGCCGGCCACCATATAAGTTCCTTCCTGATTTCCGGAGGTTAACATTGTATAATCTGAAAGAAACCCCGCATTTCCCTGGCTGAAATCTCCATTAACGATCAGGTTCGGTCCACGGATTTTTGCATTCAGGAAATATTGCGTGGCCGACAGCGGTTTCACTTCAGGGGAACCCGATGACGGATTTGTAAGTGTAGCATCCGGAGACCAGCAGTATTCGAGTGCGGGCTTTGTTTCTAACCGAATACTGTCTCCGAAGCAAATGGTCGTATCGCTCGTAGCAATTACATCCGACGGCTGCAAACTGATGCTGATATTCCGGGAAAGGCTGTTCACACAACCTCCGGCCTGTGTTACCGTAAGGCTTACCGGATAAGTACCCGCCGTCCCGAAATCGTGAACGGTAGTTAAACTATTCGGATATGCCGCACCGTTAATATTCCAGTCATACGCTGTTCCGGGTTGTATGATCCCCGCAAAATCTACCTGAAACGGATTACAAACATCCTGATCGGCTGTAAAGGAAGGTTGGGGTAGGTCTTTCATTATAATGGTCGCCGTGTCTCCTGTAATATCTGTAGCGCAGCCTTCCGGGTTTGTAATTTTCAACAAAGCATATTTTGTTGTAGCTGCGGGCTGAACCGGAACCGGGAAAGGAACAGCATCCTGTACGTTATTCTGCACATAATTCGTGATGCCGTCTGAATAGGTGATCGTATAGGAAGCCGACAGCGGCGTGGTTGTCGGATGAAATGTGAGAACTCCGGTTCCTCCCGGACAAATGCTGTTACCGGTAAAACTTCCGGCCAGTTTCGGGCAACAGTCGTTGTCCGGAACAAAAGCGGCACAGGTCGGGTTTGTCTGATTAATAGCTGCAGAGCCTCCCAGTGCCCCGTTCCAGGCGGGGTTCCCCTGTTTATTGATCAGGTCGTCGAAAGTATAATAGGCCAGCAGGCCGGGCTGCGTAGCTGGCGACGGTAGGGAAGTATTCATATAAGCCTGGATCTGCGCCTGGGTCCGGGCCACATTCCAGATTCTGACTTCGTTGATATAGCCGATAAAGTTTTCATTGTAAGCTTGGTTAAAATAATAACCGATACGGGTTTGCCACCCATTCTGGAAAAGGTTTCCGGTTGCGGGAACCTGGCTCATTAAAAAACCGTTTCTATAAAATTTTAGCGCTGCCCCGTCATAGACCATCGCTATGTGATAAGTTTTGTTTAACTGGATGTCGCAAATATCCGGAGTTCCGTAATAACCGTCCGTTGTGGTTATGTAGGCATGATTGGGTCTTAGCAGATAATTCACATCGCTGGGATTATCATGTTTTGATACAATATCTCCTTCTTCCAGTGTTCCGATAGCATACGGCGCCGTCCGGTTAATCTCCGCCTCCACCGTTATCTGATTTCCGGTTACATTTAAATTCCCAACCTGCACATAAGCCGGCTGCGCAGCAAGATCCAGCCAGTCGTTGCAATGATCGCAAACTGCGCTGACATTGATTGTGCCTGATTGGCCTGAAATAATCGTTTTAAGGCAGGTTCCGGCATCCTGAATGCCGACCAAAGAATAAGTCGTTGTAACGGATGGCTGGACTGCTACAGGAAATGGAACGCCATCCTGCACATTATTTTGAACGTAGTTTGTAATTCCGTCGGAATAGGTAATCGTATAAGGGGGATTGGACGTGGCAGTGGAATGAAAAGTAAGCGTACCAGATTTGCCCGGACAAATTGAATTTCCATTTATTGTTCCCATTAAAACAGGGCAACAAATATTGTCCGGGACAAATGATGCACAGGTCGGATTTGTCTGATTAATAGACGCAGTCCCCCCCAAAGTTCCATTCCAGGCGGGATTACCCTGCTTATTCAACAGATTGTCAAAAGTGTAATAAGCAAGCAGTCCTGTCTGAGTTGCCGGCGAAGGAAGAGAAGTATTCATAAATGCCTGTATCTGGGCTTGTGTTCTGGCAACACTCCAGATCCTAACCTCATTGATATAGCCGATAAAATTGGTATTGTAGAAGGCGAATTGGTAAAAACCAATTTGCGTTAGCCAATTATTCTGTATAAGGTTACCGGTTGCTGCAATCTGACTTACAAGAAATCCATTTCGGTAATATTTCAATGAACTCCCATCATAAACCATGGCAATATGGTAGGTTTTATTGAGCTCGAAACTGCACGCATCAGGTGTTTTGTAAAAACCGGTAGTGGTCGTAATCTGTGCATTTTGTGCTCTCAGCAAATAATTCGCATCGCTGGGGTCTGCATATTTTGCTACAATATCGCTCCCCAGGGTGGGACCTCCGCCAAAAGGCAACGTCATATTAATTTCCGCTTCAACCGTAATTTGATTCCCCGGAATATCCAGATCTCCTATTGCAACAAATGACGGGTTTGAAGGCAGATTAAGCCAATTAGTACAATCCTGGGCCAAACATGTGAAACAGCCAACCAGGCAATAAAATACTGAAAAACCAAATTTTTTCATCAGCTTAGGGGGAATCCTCAACTTTTGCCAATATCTCTAAGGGTTTATGCTTACAACCAGTTATTATTTAATAAATTTCGTACATTATTAAAACGATTAAAATATATTTTATATTTTACAGTCAATTACCCCCTAATAAACCACAATGAAATTCTGCCTTTTCCTACTTTCCGCAATCCTGATTTTTAGTTCCTGTACCAAAACCATAACAAATCCGGCGCCGGTGCCTACAGTGGACACGGTTATCATAAAAGATACGCTGGTATTAAAGGATACACTACTAATAAAGGATACGATCTTATTGCATGATTTAAATCCAATCGTTGGTTTGTGGATTGGTACATTAACCGCTAATAATGAACCTTGGGCCGGTAACTTATATTATAGTGCTGATATCAGAGCGAACGGTTCCATTCTCACCCAAAGTCTTGGGGCCGATGGCAACACCTATTACAATGAGGGTACGTGGACCTTATCAGGCACGGCATTCTCAGCAACTACTACATGCACTACCGTACCTTATCAAGGAACGGTGGAAAAATGGACGGCTGTTTATGATAAAGAAAATGGAACCTTGTCGTCAGGGGCCTGGGAAACGGTGGGCGCAATTGCAACCGGCACGTTCTCTTTAAACAGGATTAATTAGGCTGCGGAAACAAAAGATATTCAGCTGAATATCATACGGAATTAAAGGATTTTTTATTCTCAGGAATGGAGTTTTATATACTTCAGCTGCTTCTTTAATATAATAGGTAAATCCGCAGGCTCTGATAATGCTCATTAACTCATCCAGCTCATTTTGTTGCTGGAATATACCATGATATTCGACGAAAAGATTATTTACTAAACGCAGATCGTCCTTTATATCTCTTAAGACCGCGTATTCAGCGCCCTCAATATCGATCTTTAAGAAATCGACCTTTCGCGCCAGATAGTTTTTCAACCGGACTGCATTTACGTTAATCGTTGCATGATGAGCATCTGTATTAATTTTGCTCGACATAGATCCCTCATTTGCGAACTTTAAAACAGTATCCTCCACCCAAACCGCTTCCTTCTTTAGCGTCACTCCGGTGAAACCAAAAGACTGAACATTCTTTTCAAGCAGTTTAAAATTCTGTTCATCCGGTTCAAATGCCATGATTTCGGCATCGGGATACAGGCTCTTCATATAGATCACACTCAGCCCGATATTCGCACCACAATCAATGATAAAAGGTTTGGCGGGCAGTTCCTGCTTATAGATTTCATCCAGAAAGATTTCCTTGAATCCATGCAGCAGCTCCGTAGTACTCAAAAAGGAAAGGTCATTCCCAAAAAGGCGGTGTGTGCGCGGTTTCCCGGGCGACAGATGCTTATAATAAATCAGCCTGAACCGGTTGACGCCCAACCGCCGGTAAGGGTTATGGAAGACCTTTGTGAAACGGGTCTGAATTCCGTGCAGGATATTTTTGCCAAACGACTTATTTTGCATCTGCATTATTTCAAGAAGCGTACAATTTACAGAGAAGCGCTGAATTTCATCAAATCGGCCGTTGATTATGTTTTCGATCATTATCTGTTCCATCAACCGGACCTACCTGGATGCACTGAAAATAAATATCAGCGAAACCATCGGCTGTGCCTATGAACTGCTGGTTTGGGATAACCAGCTTTCTCCCAAACCCATTGCGGAAGTGTATAACATACTCGGAAAACAGGCGAAACACCCTGTGCTTTGTTTTATTCACGAGGATATTATTTTTCAAACGCAAAACTGGGCATCTGTTCTCTTAACTGCATTCCGGGAAGACCCGGAACTGGGAATGATCGGCGTTGCCGGTGCAAAATATAAAAGCAGGACCCCTTCCGGGTGGTCGACCGGAATAGCTTCCCTGGATTGCATGCATATTCTCCACCGGAACCCAACCGGGGAGATCAAACCACTCTATTCCGGTTTTTCTCATGCATTGCTGGAACCGGTGGTGAATATTGACGGCGTATTCATTTGTATAAGAAAAGAAGTTTTGGAAACAACGCAATTCAATGAACAATTCTTAAAAGGATTCCATTTGTACGATATAGATTTTTCCTTCCGCGTTGCGTCAGGATATAAAGTGGCAGTTACTTTTTCGATCGATATCATCCATCTCACAGAAGGAGGTAACTACGGCGATGAATGGGTGGAATATACGCTCCGCTGGCATAAACTGCATGCTGCCGAACTCCCGGTAATCCTGCGGGGAACGAGGCCCTCCCGCGCAACTGAAAAAAAAATCCGCAGGTACTGGCTTCGGCGGCTCAGCACGGAAAAAATCAGCTGGAAAAATAAAATAAACTGGTTGATCGCAGGCGGCGCTTACGCAGACCCGTCTTCCTGGCCTTATATCGGCTTGTTCTTATTCAAAAATTTATTCAAATAGGAATAGTCGCACAATCCGCCGGCCCGCCATTATCCATTGTCCATTGTCAATTATCCATTGTCCATTATCAATTATCAATTCCCTCACCCCTTATAAACAAACGGAATGAACAAAGTGTAAACCACCAGCAAAATGGAACCGATATATTCTGCCGGAAATCCCAGCACAGAGCCAAATGTTCCGCCGATAACCATCACCCAGAGTACAAAAGCAAAAGAGGAAAACACAATCTGGCCGGCTTTTTTAACATTGGTGATATAATACAGATATAAAGGGTTAAGGATCACCAAAATGCCGAAAACAATCCACAAAAGCAGAGTCTTATTCCCGGGAACATCCGGTCCGATAATCAATCCTTTGAGGGTCACGTAGGCGGTTATGATCTCCGTCGGGATCAGCTTAACCAGCCGGTCCTTGTAGTCGTTAACCGTTTCCGGGGGAGCGGGGGCAGTAATGTCTGCGGCAGATTTGATTTCCCTGGCCATGGCATGCTGTTTTATCCTGTAATTTACTGCCATTTTTACACTTCGGCCTGCATGGCATAATGATTGACATCCACTTATGAAACTTTATTACTAACCTTTAATAAATCAATGATATGGGTAAAATTATCGGAATAGATCTCGGTACCACCAACAGTTGCGTTGCCGTTATGGAAGGGAACGAGCCGGTGGTCATTGCGAACGACGAAGGGCGCCGGACAACGCCATCCGTGGTCGCTTTCCTGAAAAATGGGGAAAGGAAAGTAGGTGACCCGGCGAAACGCCAGGCCATCACCAATCCCGTGAATACCATCACTTCGGTGAAACGTTTCATGGGCCGCCACTATGATGAGGTAACCAATGAAATCAGCCACTGGAGCTATAAAGTGGTGAAAGGTGACAATAATACTTGCCGAATTGACATTGACGGCCGCCAGTACACCCCGCAGGAAATCAGTGCCATGATCCTGCAGAAGATGAAGAAAACGGCCGAAGATTACCTGGGACAGGAAGTATCCGAAGCCGTGATCACAGTTCCTGCTTATTTTAATGACGCCCAGCGTCAGGCAACCAAGGAAGCCGGTGAGATAGCAGGGCTGAATGTGCGCCGGATCGTAAACGAACCTACTGCCGCAGCCCTGGCTTATGGCCTCGACAAGGCCGGGAAGGATGAAAAAATTGCCGTTTTTGACCTGGGAGGAGGAACATTTGACATATCCATCCTGGAACTCGGCGACGGTGTTTTTGAAGTAAAATCCACCAATGGTGATACCCATCTGGGTGGTGATGACTTCGACAAGATCATTATTGACTGGCTCGCGGCTGAATTCAAAAAAGATGAAAATATTGATCTCCGCAAGGATCCCATGGCGCTCCAAAGGCTGAAAGAAGCTTCGGAAAAAGCGAAGATTGAATTGTCTTCTTCAACAGAAACAGAAATCAATCTTCCTTATGTGACTGCCGTGGACGGGGTTCCCAAACACCTGGTGAAGAAGCTGAGCCGGGCTAAATTCGAACAGCTCTCCGACAGTCTTTTTGAAAGATGTCTCAAACCCTGTGAACAGGCTTTGAAAGACGCCGGATTACCTGCTTCAAAAATTGATGAAGTGATCCTGGTAGGGGGTAGTACCCGTATTCCCAAAGTGCAGGAAATTGTAGAGAAATTCTTTGGCAGAAAACCCAATAAGGGTGTTAATCCCGACGAAGTGGTTGCCGTAGGCGCCGCCATTCAGGGAGCTGTGCTCACCGGTGAAGTAAAAGATGTGCTGTTGCTGGACGTTACCCCGTTGAGTCTGGGTATCGAAACCATGGGCGGGGTGATGACCCGGCTCATCGAAAGCAATACCACCATCCCGACTAAAAAGTCCGAAACCTTCTCCACAGCCAGCGATAGTCAGCCGGGCGTACAGATCCATGTGCTGCAGGGGGAAAGACCCATGGCCAACCAGAATAAGAGTCTGGGGATGTTTAACCTGGACGGTATACCGCCCGCACCCCGCGGCGTCCCGCAGATCGAAGTCATCTTTGACATCGACGCCAACGGTATCCTGCACGTAACAGCGAAGGATAAGGGCACGGGTAAGGAACAGAAGATCCGCATCGAAGCGGGCAGCGGACTGAGCAAGGAAGAAGTGGAAAAAATGAAAGCCGAAGCCAAGGCCAACGAAACGACGGATAAGGCCGCCCGCGAAAAAGTGGATAAGCTGAACCAGGCCGACAGCCTGATTTTCCAGACGGAAAAACAACTGAAGGAATTCGGGGACAAAATCGGCGCAGATAAAAAGGCTCCGATCGAGTCGGCCCTGGCCAAACTGAAAGAAGCGCACAAGAGCCAGGATATACCGCAGATTGATGCAGCCGTTGCTGAAATCAATACAGCCTGGACCGCTGCTTCGGAGGAAATGTACAAGGCAACGCAGGGCTCCGGTGCGCAGCCCGGAGATCAGGCATCTGCTAACGCAGAGGGACAAACGAACTCAGATAAAAACGCGGAAAACGTTACGGACGCTGAGTTTGAAGAAGTGAAGTAAATCAAATCAATCATAGCATAAAGGCCGTCCGCAACGACGGCCTTTATCATTTTATTGCAGCTGTTAATAAAATACAAAATGACATTTATTCTTAAAAACAATCCTGCAAAAGCTTGCATGATTCATAAAATGTTCGTATATTTGCATCGCAATTGAGCAATGTTTTAGCCTTGCAAGCCTCATAACGGATTTCGACACTTCTTTCTAACGATTCTTTCGTGTTCTTCTCCACTTGCTCAAAGAACTTTAAATTTTAAAAAAAGAACATTTATGAAACAAGATGTCATGCCCTCTGTTGTCCGGATGGACCAGGAAACCCTGAAAAAACTGACTACTGAAGTAAGAGAAACCGTTGCTACGGGCTATAGCTTACCGAAAGTAAAAAACAGTTTTCACTCCGTTAATCTCTGGAATATCCACAGAAACTGGAAAACAGCTTCCCGGTTATCCGACAAGTGGGGAATCTAAACTAACCGATAATAATCTTTAGCAAAACCTTCCTCATGGAAAGGAAAATAAATGGATTAACCATCTGACAACACCGTCTGCTACAGGCGGTGTTTTTTTATTTGCAGAAGGCTTTTGGGAGGGTTCCTTACATGATGTCCAGGGCCTTGGCCAGGAACGTGCATACGAAAGGAAGGATCATAATACAGGGTCCGCCGATAGTTACGTAAACGCCAAAAAATGCGACTACAGAAAGAATAAAAAGGAACCAGAATAGACCCGTGTATTTTTTTGTATTTTCCATGCAGAGGGAATTAGATCCGCAAATATATTTCAAATCCTGAATCCAATGCACTTTAATTTTATTTCGAGCCCCCCTTTCGGTAATTTCGTGCCTCCTCTGTTAAGGCAGCGGGTGATCGAATTTTTGAATCGACCGGAAGATGAAATTACATTTCTATTTACGATTTAACACCAAACCCGGACAGGCACTTTTTGTGAGCGGGAATTTACCCGAACTGGGGCTGGAAAATACCCAAAAACCGGCATTGCCCGTCGCGCTCCGCTATATGAATGCGGATTTCTGGCAACTGAGCGTGGAACTGCTGAACAAACCGCATGTGCCTATCCGGTATCACTACCTGCTGCAGACGGAAGACGGAACCTGGACCAGCGAATGGGGAAGTGACCGCGAGGTACCCGATTTCAAAAAATCCGCAAACGAAATTCAAACAATCGATACCTGGAACTATGCCGGTGAATATGAAAATGCATTTTATACCGCAGCATTTCAGAAAATCCTGCTTCCTTCTCACAATAAAAAAACCGGCGCTAAAACCCCTAAACAATTCACGCATATTTTTAAAGTAAAAGCGCCATTGCTCACAGCCGGCCAGTGCCTCTGCCTGTCCGGAAGCGGTGAAGGACTGCAGGATTGGTCCGTTGAAGAACCGATCCTCATGAAAGTGGAGGGGAACTGGTGGACGGCATCCGTAAATCTTCCCCGGGAATTTCTGCCGGTAAGCTATAAATATGGTATCTGGGATCTGAAGCATAAACAATTCCTCTCTTTCGAAAGCGGACCCAACCGGTCTTTACCCGGTGATGCACTGGATCAGAAGCTCATCATCGTTCATGATGGATTTGTGCGCTTCCCGAACAATAGCTGGAAAGGAGCGGGGGTGAGCATTCCGGTTTTCAGCCTGCGGAGTAAGGATTCCTTCGGAACCGGTGAATTCACTGATCTCAAATTGCTGGTGGACTGGGCAAAAAAGACCGGGTTGCAGCTGATACAAATTCTTCCGGTGAACGATACATCTGCAACCGGCACCTGGCTCGATTCCTATCCTTACGCGGCTATTTCTGCCTTTGCATTGCATCCGCTTTACCTTAATCTGAAAGTGGCCGCCGGTAAAAAACATGCGGATCATCTGAAATCGCTGAAGAAAAAACAAAAGCAGCTCAATGATCTGGCAGACCTGGATTATGAGACTGTAATCAGTACCAAACTGAACATACTCAGAGAGCTTTATGAGCTGCAGAAAAAAGATCTGAATGAAAATCCGGAGTACGTAAAGTTTTTCGAAGACAATAAGTTCTGGCTGACCCCATACGCCGCATTTTGTTATCTGCGGGATGTAAACGGAACTGCTGATTTTACAAAATGGAAAACCTACGGCAGGTACAACAAGCTCAGCATTGACCGGCTGACCGCTCCGCAATCCAAACAGTACGATCAGATCGCCCTGCATTATTTTATTCAATACCATCTCCACCTGCAGCTCCGCGATGCGGCCGATTACGCCCATGAACACGGTGTGGTAGTCAAAGGGGATGTTCCGATTGGCGTTTACCGGTATAGTTGCGATGCCTGGATGTCGCCTGAACTCTTTCACCTGGATCAGCAGGCAGGCGCGCCTCCGGACTCCTTCGCCCTGAAGGGCCAGAACTGGGGATTTCCGACTTACAACTGGGAGCAGATGGATAAGGATGATTATCGCTGGTGGAAGAATCGTTTTGAACAGATGGCGATTTATTTTGATGCTTTCCGCATAGACCATATCCTTGGCTTTTTCAGGATCTGGAGCATACCGGTTCAGGAAACCGAAGGGATCATGGGCCGTTTTGTTCCGGCCATTCCGGTTTACCGGATGGAATTCGATGAAAGGAATATCTGGTTTGACCATGACCGTTATACGAAACCCTTTATCAATGAAGCGGTGCTCTGGGAATTATTTCAGCAGGACACGGAGAAGGCAAAGCCGCTGTTTTTTGATGAAGGCTCCAACGGCAGCTACCGGATCAAGGATTATCTGGATGATCAGCGGAAGGTAGAAGATTATTTTGCGGATAAAACGGAAGATCCTTTTGACTTATTAAGCCGTTCGGCCCTGCTCAGCCTGAATTCAAATCTGATTCTTTTTGAAGTAAAGGAATCGGGAGGAAAAGAATTCCATTTCCGGATTGCTATGGAGTCAACGTCTTCCTTCCGCTATCTGGACTGGAATCTGCAACAGCAGTTAAAGGAATTGTACATTAATTATTTTTTCCGGAGGCAGGATGCATTCTGGGAAAAAGAGGCACTCAAAAAACTTCCGGCTCTGAAAAAATCGACCAATATGCTGGTTTGCGGGGAAGACCTGGGCATGGTCCCGGCCTGTGTGCCGGAGATCATGAAACAGCTTGGCATTCTGAGCCTGGAAATCCAGCGCATGCCCAAGGACCAGACCCGCGATTTTTTTCATCCGGCCGATGCGCCCTATCTCTCGGTGGTCACGCCTTCTACCCATGATATGAGCACCATCCGCGGGTGGTGGGAGGAGGACCGGAGCTCAACCCAGAAATTTTTTAATCACGAACTCGGTCAATGGGGAGAAGCTCCTTTTTTCTGCGATGCCTGGATTAATAAGGCCATCGTAAACCAGCATCTGCATTCCCCCGCCATGTGGAGCATTTTTCAGTTACAGGATTTATTGGGCATGGATGAAAATATCCGCCGTGAGAACCCCCATGACGAACGGATCAATATACCCGCCAACGCAAAACATTACTGGAAATACCGGATGCATCTGATGCTCGAAGATCTGGTGAAAGCAAAAGATTTTAACGACCTGCTGAAAGAAATGCTGAAGGGCTCCGGAAGATAATTTACCGATGCATGAAAATTGAACATTTTGCCTTTAACCTGCGGTTTAAATATCCCTTTACCATCTCGCGGGGTACCAAAACACATCAGCCTACATTTATTGTAAGTCTTGAGGATTTTGGAGAAAAAGGATTCGGCGAAGCGCCTGCCATCAGCTATTACCATATCCCGGTGGAAAAAATGGCGGCTGACCTGGAGAATAAAAAACAGATGATCGAAAAATTTTCTTTTACGGAACCGGATCGCTTCTGGCATTTCCTGCATCATCTTATTCCGGAGAATGCGTTCCTGGTCTGCGCGCTGGATATCGCTGCCTGGGATCTCTATGGTAAGATCCGGAAAAAACCACTCTACCAGTGTTGGAATCTGGATTGGAATAACATACCGTTAACGGATTATACAATCGGGATCGACAGCATTGATAAAATGGTCGAAAAAATGCTGGCCACGCCCTGGCCGATTTATAAAATTAAACTCGGCACAGATCATGATGCCGATATCATACGCACACTCAGAAAACATACCGATGCCATGCTCCGGGTGGATGCCAATGCCGGATGGACGCTGAAACAGGCGCTGGACGTTCTTCCTGCGCTCGCTGAATGCGGAGTGGAATTGGTAGAACAACCGCTGGATAAGCAGGATGCTGCCGGGATGCGGGTTTTATTTGAAAAATCCCCGATACCCCTGATCGCGGATGAATCCTGTGTTTCCGAACAGGACGTGGAAAAATGTCATGGGTTGTTTCATGGAATCAACATCAAACTGACCAAGTGCGGCGGACTGACCCCGGCACTCCGGATGATCAGGAACGCCCGCAAACTGAATATGAAAGTGATGGCCGGCGGCATGAACGAAAGCAGCATCGGCTCCGCAGCGGTAGGACACCTGCTGCCCCTGCTCGACTACGTGGACATGGACGGAATACTTTTGCTGGACGAAGATATCGCCACCGGGCTGCGGATCGAAAACGGACTGGCCGTGCTTTCGGGGAAGGCCGGGCTGGGGGTGGAGTTTAGGGGGTTGACGGTGAAGAACAGTTAATAGTTGATAGTGGATAGTGGATGGACAACCGTGAAGAATGAGGAAACCCTTTTTAGTTCTTGTATGAATTCATGCCAAAACGGCTGTCCCCCCAACTATCCACTATAAACTATCTACTATCCACTATAAACTATATGTCAGAAGATCTCAACATAATCACCGGCTCCAAAACAGAACAATACCATGCGTTATTCCCGCAAATAAAAGCCCTGCTGGATGGCGAAACGGATCTGATTGCCAACCTGGGTAATATTACGGCCGCCCTGAAAGAACAATTCGGATGGCTATGGGTGGGATTCTATCTGGTTAAGGAGGATGAACTGGTATTGGGTCCGTTCCAGGGACCTGTTGCCTGCACCCGCATCCGGAAGGGGAGAGGCGTTTGCGGTAGCGCATGGCAGGAAATGAAAACCCTGATCGTGCCGGATGTGAATGCTTTTCCCGGTCATATTTCCTGTAACAGTTCTTCGAAATCCGAAATCGTAATTCCGGTAGTCCTGAATCAGGTGATGATCGGCGTTTTCGATGCAGATAGCTCCGAACCAGCCGGATTCGATACCATCGATCAGTTGTATCTCGGTCAAATCCTCTCACTGATCCGCTTGTCATAAAAAAATTAAACAACTGTTTAATTTCAAACCTGAACCATTAATTTTGCAGACCCAACGCTTGCCCATTTTTTAAACGGGATAAATCCAGCCGCATTAAAGCAGACCGGCGCTATATATTTTCACCGCTTATTATGAATAGAATCTTTTTGTTAATGCCTGTTCTGATGATAGCCGGATCGGTGATTGCACAAAATCCGGACAGCTCCGGAAGCAACAAATCCATCGGGGACTGTATTCAGTATGCACTCATTCACCAGACAAATATCCGCCAGTCGCTGATTGACCAGCAGATTGCCGACCGGGAAATTAAAAGCCATCTGGCCGACTGGTATCCGCAGATCAATTTCAATGGCGATTACCAGCAGAATTTTCAACTGCAGACATCCATTTTCGGTGGGAATGCCCAGCATATCGGCACATATAATACATCGCTGGGGCAGTTCAGCCTCTCGCAAACCATTTTTAACCGGGATGTTTTGCTCACCCAAAAAACAGCGAATGATGTGCGTACGCTGGCCAAACAAAACAGTATCAGCAGCACGATAGATGTGGTGGCGAATGTAAGCAAGGCTTTCTACGACGTACTCTTATCCAAACAACAGATCCTGTTGCTGGATTCCGATATTGTACTCCTGCAAAGAAGCCTGAAAGATGCGTACAATCAGTATAAGGGGGGCCTGGTGGACAAGACGGATTATCAGCGCGCCACCATCAGCCTCAACAACACGAAAGCATCAAAAAAAACTGCAGAGGAACAATTAAAAAGCAAAAATGCGCTGCTGAAACTATTTATGAGTTATCCTCAGGACTCCACGCTGGAGCTGGTTTACAACCGCGAGCAGATGGAACAGCAAGCGACTGTGCTGGATACCCTGCAGTCGGTTGATTTCAATAACCGGATAGAATATCAGCAGCTGCTTACCCAAAAACGGCTGCAGGAGGCCAACCTGAAATATTATAAATGGGGATTCCTGCCTTCGGTGTCCGCATTCGGAGCCTATAACCTGAACTATTTTAACGACCGGTTCAGCAAGCTCTACAATAATAATTATCCGAATTCTTATGCCGGGCTTTCTCTCTCATTTCCGATTTTTCAGGGAACCAAACGCACGCAGGAAGTACGAATTGCACAATTACAGCTCGAAAGACTGGAATATAATTTCACATCCGCAAAGGATTCCATCAGCACCGAATATATCCAGGCGCTATCGTCCTATAAGGCCAACCTGAGTAATTATTTTGAACAGAAAGAAAACCTGGAGCTGGCCAGGCAGGTTTATGATGTGATCCGCCTGCAATACCGGGCAGGTATTAAGACCTATCTGGAAGTGATTACTGCTAACAACGACCTTTTTGGTGCACAGATCAATTATACCAATGCCCTTTATCAGGTTTTAAGCAATAAAATAGATGTGGAAAGGGCTTTGGGGACTTTACAATATTAACGCTAACAGCCTATATATGACATACAGCTTTTACAGATCATTATTTTTATCACTGCTTGTTCTTTCCTTCGCTTCCTGCGGAGATAAGAAAGATCCGTCGGCACAGCAGGCAGTTCCGGCAACCAGTGTAAATGTTGCCATCGTTCAGTCGGCTCCGGCTGTTTACTACGACAATTATCCGGCAACGGTTACGCCCGTTAATGAAGTGGAAATCAGGCCCCAGATATCCGGATACATTACCGGAATATTTTTTAAAGAAGGCAAGCACGTAAACAAGGGAGAAAAACTTTACCAGATAGATCAGCAGCAATACCGTGGCGCTTATGAGCAGGCCGTTGCCCAGCTCAATGCGAGTCAGGCCAGCCTCGCAAAAAGTCAGCAGGATGCAGATCGTTACCAGGAGCTGGAAAAACAGGATGCTATTGCCAGGCAAACAGTGGATCATGCGCTGGCGGATCTGGAAACGGCTAAAAAACAGGTTGCAGCGGCAAAGGCAAATGTAAGTTCCGTGGAAACAAACCTGCGGTATTCAACGTTGTACGCACCCTTCAGCGGAACCATCGGCATTTCGCAGGTGAAGCTCGGCGCTTCTGTCAGTCCCGGTTCAACGGTACTCAATACGATTTCCTCGGAAGATCCGATTGCGGTGGATGTTGCGCTGAGTGAAAAAATGATTCCCCTGCTGGTCCGACTGCAAAAAAATAAACCTGCAAAAACGGATTCCACTTTTACCCTGCAGCTTTCCGACCGGTCCAGGTATGCTTTTCCCGGGCATATTTACATCATCGACCGCGCCGTAGATCCGCAAACCGGAACCATCAAACTGCGGCTCCTGTTTCCAAACCCGGATAAGTTACTGAAAGCAGGCATGACCTGTAATGTGCTGGTGGAAAATAACAGCGGCGGCAATTCGATCCTCATTCCCTATAAATCTGCGCTGGAGCAGATGGGAGAATTTTTTGTTTTCGTGGTGAAGGATAATAAAGTGCACCAGCAGAAGGTAACGCTGGGACAGCGCATCGGGGACAGGGTAATTGTGACCGCGGGACTGAAGGCAAATGAAACCGTTGTAACCGACGGCGTTCAGAAACTCAAAGATGGCTCTGAGGTTAACGTGAGTGGGCGCGGCGGAGAGGCAGAAAACCCTGCACCGGATTCAACAAAAGGAAAATAATTGTAACCTGATACAAAATGATTGCAGATACTTTTATTAAGAGGCCGGTAACGGCCATTGTGATTTCGATTGTCATTGTGCTGGCAGGGATCCTGGCCCTGCTTACCCTGCCGGTAAGTCAGTATCCGGAAATTACACCACCCACCGTTTCCGTAACCAGCAGCTTCACCGGGGCCGATGCCCAAACCGTTGAAGAAACCGTTACGACGCCCATAGAATCCCAGATCAACGGAACACCGGGCATGGCTTACTTATCATCCAACAGCACCAGCGATGGCCAGAGTAATATTACCGTTACCTATGATGTAGGCGCCGACGTAAATATCGGCATGCTCGACGTTCAGAACCGGGTGGGTATTGCCACACCGCAGCTTCCGGATGAAGTAAAAAGGCTCGGCGTGATTACCCGTAAAAGAAATCCGAGTATTTTATTGCTCGTGGCGATGTACTCTCCCAATGGCAGCCATTCGATACCCTTCATGGATAATTATTCCAATATTTTTGTCCGGGACGTGCTGCTGCGTGTTCCCGGTGTGGGGGATGTGATCAAGCGCGCAGATGATTTCAGCATGCGCATCTGGCTGAAACCGGATAAGCTGGCGCAGCTCGGACTTTCTTCTTCGGATGTCATCAACGCTTTGCAGGAACAGAATGTGCAGATTTCTGCGGGTTCTGTAGGTGCACCGCCGCAGGCAGGCCAGCAGGCATTTGAATATACAGTTGTTGCCAACAGCCGGCTGACCACCGAACAGCAGTTCCGCGACGTGATCGTAAGGGCTAACCCAAAGAACGGGTCACTCGTACATCTGAGCGATGTGGCGCGCGTTCAGCTGGGAAAATTCAGTTATTCGGCAAATTCCTTTGTGGACGGAAAAAGATCATCCTACCTGCTGGTTTACCAGGCGCCCGGAAGCAATGCCCTCGAAACAGCCCGCGGCGTTTATGCCGCCATGGAGAAACTCAAGAAATCTTTTCCTGCCGATGTGGACTATGTGGTTCCTTTTGAATCCGTGTCGGTGGTTCAGGTATCTATTCATGAAGTGGTGCAAACCTTACTGGAAGCGCTCGGACTGGTGGTACTGGTCGTTTTTCTCTTTTTACAAAGCTGGAGAGCCACGCTGATTCCGATCCTGGCCATTCCGGTTTCCATCATCGGGACCTTTATCTTTTTTATTCCGCTGGGATTCACCATTAACACCCTTACCTTATTTGGATTCGTACTGGCCATCGGTATCGTGGTGGATGATGCGATCGTAGTGGTGGAAGCCGTGCAGCATTACATCGACAGTGAACATCTGTCGGCAAAAGAAGCCACGATAAAAGCAATGAAGGATATCTCCGGACCGGTAGTTGCCATCGCACTGATTCTGGCGGCGGTTTTTGTTCCCGTAGGATTTATACCGGGTATCGTGGGCAGGTTGTATCAGCAGTTTGCCATCACCATCGCAATATCCGTTCTGATCTCCGCATTCATCGCCCTTTCGCTGACACCCGCACTCTGTATGCTTTTGCTGCGACCGATGCACCTGGAAAAATCTTCCAAAGGAATTAACCAGTTCTTCTATCGCTTTAATAAATGGTTTGGTAACGTAACCAACCGGTACACGCAGGGGGTGAATAGCTGGATAAAAAAAGCGCCCTATGTGATCGTGCTGCTGGTTTGTATCTGCATCGGCGCTTTCTTCCTGTTTAAATTCAAACCCAGCGGGTTTATTCCGCAGGAAGATGAAGGCAGATTATATATCACGTACGATTTACCCGAGGCTTCTTCTACCAACCGGAGTCTGGTGACCCTGGATAAGATCATGAAGATTGTCGGGGAAACGAAAGGGATTGCGCATTTTGCCGCATTGGGCGGATTGAATGTGGTAACTTTCGCCAGCAAGCCCAACAGCGGAACTATTTTCACCTCCCTGAAACCCTGGGATGAACGAAAGGACAAATCCCTGCAGCTGAATGGTATCATGGCCACGCTCCGGAAAAAATTTGCAGCCATCAAGGAAGCCAACGTGCTCGTCATTTCCCCGCCTGCCATTCCCGGCCTGGGCAGAACAGGTGGTTTCTCTTTTGAACTCCAGCAAAAAGAAAGTACCGATGATATTCCGCAATTTGAAAAAGTGGTAAATAATTTTATCGGGGAAATCAACAAGCGGCCGGAGATCAACCGGGCTTATTCGTTCTTCACCGCAAAAACACCGGGATACCGGCTGGATGTGGACCGGGATCAGTGTAAAAAACTCGGTGTGTCGCTAACGGAAGTATATAACACGATTCAGACTTATCTTGGAAGTCAGTACGTAAATGACTTCACCATCTATGGAAGAAATTTCCACGTGATGGCGCAGGCGGACTCATCCTACCGGGGTGATATCAAACAGCTCGAAAATTATTATGTGCGGAATGAGGCCGGCACCATGCTTCCGCTGAGTTCGGTAGTTTCCTACAAGCTTATCGAGAGCGCCCCCATGATATCGCATTTCAATATATTCAGAACAGCGGAAATTAACGGAGACGCCAAAGCCGGATACAGCAGCGGACAGGCTTTACAGGCCCTCCAGGAAGTTGCTGCCAGATCATTGCCTACCGGTTACGGATACGAATTTTCCGGACTCAGCCGGGAAGAATTAAAAGCCGGCAGCAGTACCCTGGCGATTTTTGCATTATCCATTGTATTCGTATTCCTTTTTCTTGCTGCGCTGTATGAAAGCTGGCAGGTTCCTTTTTCCGTTTTACTTGCCGTACCTGTAGGTTTAACAGGAGCTATATTAACACTCACGATCATTCCGAATATGGTCAATAATGTTTATGCGCAGATCGGTATGATCACACTGATCGGCTTGTCCGCAAAAAATGCCATCCTGATTGTTGAATTTGCCAAAGAGCGGGTAGACCGGGGTCTGCCCATCGTGCAATCCACGCTGGCTGCCGTTAAACTCCGACTAAGACCGATCCTGATGACTTCCCTCGCTTTTATCCTCGGCGTATTGCCCCTGGCCCTGGCTACCGGTGCTGCAAGTGTAGCCAGGTCAACCATCGGATGGACGGTATTGGGCGGAATGATGGCGGCCACTTCCCTCGCCATCTTCATTGTTCCGGTTTTGTTTGTGGTGATTACCCGTTTGTCTTACAGTAAAAAGAAACTGGAAGAATTACAGGAGCATGTTGTTTCGGGATTGACGGAATGAAAAACCGATGTTTACCGGATCAGCTCGACTGTTCCGTTTTTTGTCACCGGTTTTTTGATGAGCGGATCATAGTATTCAATCATCCAGACATAAGTACCTGCCGGTTGCAGCATGCCGCCGAACCGGCCATCCCATCCGGTGCTGCTGCTGCTGGCAAAAACCAGCGCCCCCCACCGGTCATAAACTGAAAACCGGAATACGCGTACCGGCGAGGCCGGGGGTATCCTGAACAGGTCATTTCTGCCGTCCCCGTTCGGCGTGAAAACATTCGGCATCAGGAAATCGTAAAACACGGACACAGTCTGCTTCGCGGAAGCAGTGCATCCGTCCGCGGTCATTACCAGTAAATGATAGGTCGTGTTACCGACCGGAGAAGCCACCGGGTCAGGCATCGCGGGATCATTCAACCCGGTTGCCGGTGTCCATTGCCAGGTCAGAATCTGACCGTTAGCAGAGGGATTCAGCTGCACACTGCTGCCTCCGGCGATGACTGTATCAGGAGGCAATGTTACGGCAGGCCGCTGATACACCGTCATCCTAACGGAATTGGAATGGGTAAGAGGAGCAGAACATTGCAAATTACTTTTCATTACAGCGCTGACCAGATCTCCGTCATTCAGATTCGCAGAAGAAAATACGGGTTCATCTGCACCCGCAGGCTGGCCATTAATCTCCCACTGGTAAGCGGGTTGGCTGCCGGCATTGAACGCGAAAGCCGTAAAAGTCACCATGCTGTCGCTGCAGATAAAGTTGGCAGAAGAAGTTATATTCAGGGAGGAAATAACATTGGGAGAAACGTTCATGGAAATAGTATTGGAAGCGGCTATGCTATTTGCAGGACAAACTGCATCGCTGGTCATCATGCAGGTGATCAGATCTCCATCGGATAATACATTGCTGCTATAAACCGGATCAGAGGTTCCTGCCGGCAAGCCATTTATCATCCATTGATAAAGAGGGGAAGTTCCGCCATCGGTTGAGACAGCGGTAAAAATCGCCAGCGAATCGACGCATACATGATCAGTGTCTGTCGCGATAACGATAGCCGGGTTAGTGGTTTTCAAAACCACAATAGAGTCGGGTGCTGACACAACCTGACAGGAAGAATTTCCAATATTTCCGGATTGCGCTGCCGCCAACCGGTACAAATAATTTCCTGTTGTAGTCGGAAAAGCCGAATACACGGCATTAACCGCACCGGGAATATCCGCCCATTGTTTTCCATTGTCCATACTTTCCTGCCATTGATAAGCAGTGGAACTATAACAATTTTCAACGGTCCCCAAAAATTGCAGGTTATTGGCAGGATCACTGCACATAGTCACAGTATCGCCGGAATGCCCGTTAATAGTCACGTTTACGGAAGGGCCCGCAGAGCGAAAGCTGATATCATCGAGGGCCAGATCGTTGCCGTACCCACCCGGTGCATTATTGGTTATCCGGAGCACTACGGAAGATATTCCGGGAGGGCTGGTAAAATAAAAGGCATATTGATTCCATTTCGCAGGATTGGTCACCGGTATATCGCCGGTTTGAATACTCTGCAGAACAGTGCCATCGGTTTTTTCAATGCTGAAAGTAATATTAGGAAGAATTTCTCCCGTATGGGAGGCCATGTTCAGTATCCAGGCAGCAAACTGATAGGTAGTGGATACACATAGTCCGGTTATCGTTTGCACATAAAAATCGCTGGGCTGATCTGAAGCTCCAATCAGCATATAATAACCGTCGGGATCACCGGTATGGTCATAGTTTACACTTAGCCAGTCGCCGGCAAAGCAATTATTGCTGCTGTTGACAATTTCATAGTTATTGTCAAGTACACAGCCCTGCGCCATGTAGTGCATGTTTGTGATACCGGACGCCAGCGGAGGGCCGAAACCAGGGCCAGCGCCAAAATCGATATTTACGATGGGGTCTCCCAGACCGCTGCTGCATATCTGACCATGAACGGCGGTACCAAGCAGAAAAAACAAAAAAACAATCGAATACTTCATCCGTAATTTTAATTCTTGCAATAACCTGATTTTTTTTTACAGTTATCCGGCAAAGTATGACAAAAAGTTTTATGGGTTCCTACGTAAAAAGGAAAAAGTAAAAAGTGCTGTACTTTTTACTTTTTCCTTTTTACTATTTACTTTTCCCTTCGAAAAATTATCTTAAAGTAAACTCGCGGCTAATGCTTCCCACATTTAATGTTGCTTTATTGTCACAGTCGCCACTGCCGAAATCGATGGTTCCCGTCAAACCCTGGTTATACACAAAGGAAATGACGCCTGCGCTGATATAGGGGCAGATAAATGCCTTGGAGAGCGGTGTGCTGACGTTGGAAACAAGACTCGTTCCGTCGGATGCAGAAAAATTGCTGTTTCCTGTAATGGCATATACATCGTCCAGAAGATTGAAAGGGGTATTGCTGCCGGCAGACATCTGCACTGTTTTATTCGCGCTATAGTGAAAATTGGTCTGGTCAGGAAAGGTAAAAATCCCGTTGCTGATCTGTAGTTTGAAACCAAAACCATTCTGGTCAGTTGTATTGGTGATGGTAACAGATCCCTGCAGACCGTATCCGTTTACAAAATAATGGTCGAAGCTGGCGGTTACCGCGGAGCCCGGCGTGAGCAGGGGACCGGAAAATACATAAATGATTTTTCCCTGCCGTTTAATGCTGTCAACACTTGCGGAACAGCCATCCGCTCCAAAGTCGAGGGTAAGCGTTTTCGGATAGCCGCCGCCGGTAGTTGTTAAAGTATAGGTTGCGCAGCTTAAATGGGCAACGTTCGTTACTTCCGTTGCGTTGGTAGCGGTACTACCTTGCTGTATTCCGTTAGACCCGCCGGCCAGCATTTGGTCCGAGCTGCCATAAAATGCATTTATCAACACATCGTTGTATGCATTGTCTGCCACGGTTGAGGAATCTGACAGACTGGCCGCCGCGGCATCGTCATTGCCTTTCAGGGGGTTGGTAATATCCTTTTTACAGGAGCTGGTAAAAAATAATGCTGCAATAGCAAGTATCTTTCCGGATTGGTAAATGAGTCGGAATTTCATAGCGTCTGAATATTTAGTTTATATACTCTAACGCATCCGTTTTCCGCTTATTTCACCCTCCGGATACAATCACCGGGAACCAATTTCAAATATCTGTAAATCAGATAATTAAAATATTTATTGAATAAATAAATTCCCGGGGTGGCGGAAGCTTTTCCGCGGATTTTTGCATGGCTGTGGAAGCAAAAGAGCCGTTTTTAGATTCTTTCCAGATTTGAGAAGAAAAAATCGCTCTCCATGGCCGCATTTTCATCGCTGTCACTTCCATGTATGGCATTTTCACCCAGGGAAACCGCAAAGAGCTTGCGGATCGTTCCTGCGTCTGCTTTAGCCGGGTCCGTTGCCCCGATCAGTTTACGAAAGTCCGCCACCGCATTTTCCTTTTCGAGAATGGCCGCGACGATGGGTCCCCGGCTCATGAACTCAACCAGTTCCCCGTAAAATGGACGTTCCCGGTGAATGGCATAGAATTCCCCGGCTTTCCCGGAAGAAAGCGTGGTCATTTTAAGTGCAACTAATTTAAATCCTGCCTGGATAATCCTGTCCAGGATTGCTCCGGAATGCCCGTTTGCAAAGGCGTCGGGCTTGATCATCGTGAACGTACGGTTACTCATTTGTTTTTGTTTGGCCGGCAAAGCTAACACATTTTACTGCAGATTTGGGAATGGTCGTATTATTCTGCACCTTTGCCAGCCATTTTATATGCAACAGATTACAGAGATTTTTCCCTTACTGAAAGAACCCCGGTCCATTGTTATCGTGATGCATCAGAAACCGGATGCAGATGCCATGGGTTCTTCCCTGGGGCTTTATCATGTACTGCTTGCACTGGGTCATTCGGTATCGGTCATTTCACCCACCAGCTGGGCCGACTGGCTCAAATGGATGCAGGGCGCCGAAGTGGTGATCGATTACGAACTGAACGGTGCCCTGGCAAATGAAGTACTGGAAAAAGCGGAGTGGATTTTTTGTCTCGATTTCAACACCCTGATGCGTACCCGGAAAATGGCGGAACCCATTGCCCGGTCCGGTGCGACCCGCATACTGATCGACCACCATCAGCAGCCCCAGGAAGAAATGTTTGCCTATGGAATCAGTGATACTTCCAAAAGCTCGACCAGTGAAATGATCTTTGACTTTATCATTGCTTCCGGCAACGCTGATAAAATTCACGAGGCAGTTGCAGAATGCTTATATGCCGGTGTTATGACCGATACCGGATCCTTCCGTTTCCCTTCTGCCAGCGCATCCGTGCACCGGATGGTTGCAATTTTGAAAGATACCGGAATGGATCATTCCAGAATTCATGAACATCTCTTCGACAATTTCCTGGAGAACCGCCTGCGCTTTACCGGACACGCACTGCTGAACCGGATGGAAATTTTTTATGAATATAACGCAGCCCTGATCTGCATACCCTGGAAGGACCTGGTAAAATATCAGATCCGGACCGGCGATACGGAAGGCCTGGTTAATTTCCCGTTAACGATTCAGGGAATTAAATTTGCTGCCCTCATCATTGACCGCGACGAGGAAATTAAATGTTCGTTCAGAAGCAAGGGCGCGTTTGACGTAAACCTGTACGCCAGAAAATATTTTGAAGGGGGCGGTCACCGGAACGCTGCAGGCGGTAGAAGCAGCGAAAGCCTGGAACAAACCGCGCAAAGATTTCGCAGTTCATTAAAAGAAAACGCTTTACAATTACAATAACACTGAAAATGAAAAAAAACCATTCTTTGCTATTTGCCATGGCAGCCATCCTGCTTTTGGGTTCCTGTAATAACCAGGGGCTGAAAAAAACAAAATCAGGATTATCATACAAAATCATCTCCGACAAAAAGAACCCGGTCGTAAAAAAGGGCCAGTTCATTAAAATTACCTTCTCCCAGGTTTTGCAGGATTTCACGAAAAAAAAGAAGGACTCTGTGATGATGAGCTCCGATATGGGCTTACCGGCCTATGTTCCCATCGATACGGCTGTTCAGGATAATTACAGTCCGTCGGAAATATTTCACCTCTTAAGAAAGGGCGACAGCGCCGTTGTTGTAATGCGTGCAGACAGCATTGAAAGCAAATACAAACGGCTTCCTCCCTTTTTAAGCAAAAAGGACAGACTTGTTCTGACCTTGAAAGTGCTGGACGTTTTTGATAATGAAGATGCCGTTCAGAAAGATCGCACGGTTGAAGTGGACAAATTGCATGCAAAGCAATCCAAAGAAATAGAAAATTACCTGGCAAAGAATAATATTCAGGCTACGAAAACAGAAAAGGGAACTTATGTGAAGATCGATAACCCGGGCGACGGATCTGCCGTAGATTCCGGCAAACTCGTTTCGGTTATTTATACCGGTAAGCTATTTCCGTCCGGAAAAATATTCGAATCCAACGACAGCCAGGGTAAAGAACCCATCAAATTCGTTGTCGGTAAAAGAACAATCATTCCGGGATGGGACGATGGTTTGCGCCTGTTTAAAAAAGGCGGTAAAGGCACTTTGTACCTGCCCGCATTCATGGCCTATGACGCCGACCCGGGTCCCGGCAGAACACAGTACGAAAACCTGATTTTCGACGTGCAGGTTGTTGATGTTGCCGATGCTCCTGCGGAAAAACCGGATAGTTTGCGTAAAATGCCAGCGCCACGGAGGAAATAAATTGACAATGGACAATTGACAATGGACAGTGGACAATGGCCGTACTGCATTGTCAATTGTCAATTGTCCATTGTCCATTATTCTCATAACTCATCCACAACCTGACCGCCTCAACGGCTTCTTTCACGTCGTGTACCCTTAACACCGATGCTCCGTTTTGTAATGCCAGCGTATTCATGACGGTGCTGCCGTTCAGCGCTTCTCCGGC
>Ga0070680_100000595_pt1 | contig 24971 bp, 28 predicted proteins | sample KBSC73BmetaG_FD_64672 | JGI IMG/M metagenome (GOLD analysis project Ga0070680, IMG submission 64672) | Corn rhizosphere microbial communities from Kellogg Biological Station, Michigan, USA - KBS C7-3B metaG | ecosystem: Host-associated > Plants > Roots > Rhizosphere | place: USA: Michigan...
GATTTCTGTTTGTTTTCAGTTACTTGAGACATTTCAAATCTATTTCGCCAAATCGTCCCGCAAGGTACCGGCCAGTGCTTCGGCCAATTGCCGCACATGGGCCTCCAACCGCATCACCACGGCGCCGTCGGCAGGCGGCCTACCGCCGTACGCATTGCGGCGCAAGGCCTCGGCCAGAGATGTCGACCCACCCGCCAGTGCCTCGCGATAGGCCAGTGCCCGCCCATGGAAGCCTTCGGCCATGATCTTGATGCGCCGGCCGACGCCCAGGTCCTGCACACCGATCTCTCGCAAGGTAAGGTCGAGATGGTGGAACATCACGTCGAAGAAGGCCTGGGCCAGCGCCTCGCCATCGGGCTCCGCACGTAGCCGGTCGATCACCAGGGCAGCGTGCAGCGCCAGCGAATCGAAGCGGCCGTCGAGCGTATCGGGAATGCCGCAGTTCTCGAATAGCTCGGGCGCGCGCGCCCATTCGCCGGTCTTCTTGTACACGGCGGCGGCAAATTCATCTTCGGGCTTCTTGCGGCGGAACACGGCGTCTTCTCTCCCTGGCGTTCATCACCCTCGGTTGACCGGGCGACGGCGTCACGACATGTTGTGCACCCTCTTTCTCCAGAACCCAAGAACCGTCCATGCGTCGCACCGTCCCGCTTTTCCTTGCCGGAGCCTTGTTGGCCCCGTTCGCGCTCGCCGCGTGCGACACGATCGTGGATCAGCGTGGTTTCGCAGCAACGCCGGGCTCGATCGACAAGATCGAGATCGGGACGCAGAGCCGCGAAGACATCGTCCGCCTGATCGGCTCGCCGTCGGCAGTTGCCACGTTCAATCCCAACGTCTGGTACTACATCAGCCAGAAGCAGGAGGTCTTCGCCTTCCTCAAGCCGAAGATCACCGAGCAGAAGGTGATGCAGCTCTCGTTCGCCGACTCCGGCCGCCTTCAGGCGATCAAGAAGTACGATCTAGAGGATGCCGAGAACATCACCATGGTCTCGCGCATCACCCCGACCGTCGGCAAGGGCCTGACAATCCTCGAACAGATCATGGGCAACGTCGGCCGCTTCACCGCGCCCAACGGTGCGACCCAGGGCGGCCCGGTCGGCGCCCCGACCGGCGGCGGCAGCCAGTAGCCCTGCCTTACCGCGGCGCGCAGGCGCCAGCGGAAACAGCAAAAAGCCCCGGTGTTTCCACCGGGGCTTTTCGTTTGTGGCGTGTGTTGCCGCTCAGTGCGCGAGCACGGCGAGCAGCAGCAGGGCCACGATGTTGGTGATCTTGATCATCGGGTTGACGGCCGGGCCCGACGTGTCCTTGTACGGGTCGCCGACGGTATCGCCGGTCACCGCCGCCTTGTGGGCGTCGGATCCCTTGCCGCCGAAGTGGCCTTCCTCGATGTACTTCTTGGCGTTGTCCCAGGCACCGCCACCCGCCGTCATCGAGATGGCGACGAAGATGCCGGTGACGATCACGCCGAGCAGCATGGCGCCGACGGCCGCGAAGGCGTCGGCCTTGCCGCCGATCCACGAGATCACGAAGTACAGCACGATCGGCGACAGCACCGGCAGCAGCGAGGGGATCATCATTTCCTTGATCGCCGCCTTGGTGAGCATGTCGACGGCACGGCCGTAGTCCGGACGATCCGTACCCTGCATGATGCCGGGCTTCTCCTTGAACTGGCGGCGGACTTCCTCGACCACCGACTGGGCGGCACGACCGACCGCCAGCATGGACATGCCGCCGAACAGGTACGGCAGACCGCCGCCGATCAGCAGGCCGACCACGACGTACGGGTTCTCGAGGGAGAAGTTCACGGCCTTGATGCCGAGCTTGCCCTGCGAGATGAAGTACGAGAGGTCCGAGGTGTAGGCCGCGAACAGCACCAGCGCACCGAGGCCGGCCGACGCAATGGCGTAGCCCTTGGTGACGGCCTTGGTGGTGTTGCCGACGGCGTCGAGCGCGTCGGTGTTCTTGCGCACTTCCTTCGGCAGGCCCGCCATTTCGGCGATGCCGCCGGCGTTGTCGGTGACCGGGCCGTAGGCGTCGAGCGCAACGACCATGCCCGCGAGCGCCAGCATGGCGGTCGTGGCGATGGCGATGCCGAAGAGACCCGCGAGCACATAGCAGATCACGATGCCGGCGCAGATCAGCAGCGCAGGCATGGCGGTCGCCTCCATCGACATCGCCAGGCCGGCGATGACGTTGGTGCCGTGACCGGTGACCGAAGCCTGGGCCACCGCCTTCACCGGGCGATAGTCGGTGCCGGTGTAGTACTCGGTGATCCACACGATCAGGCCGGTGATGGCAAGACCCACCAGCGAGCAATAGAACAGCGACATGCCGGTGAACGACTTGTCGCCCACCGTCATCACGGTGCCGAGGCCGACCAGTCGGTCGGTGACGAGCCAGATGGCCGGGATCGACAGCACGGCGGCCACGATCACGCCCTTGTACATCGCCCACATGATGCCGCCGTCGGAACCCAGTTTCACGAAGTAGGTGCCGATGATCGAGGTGATGATGCAGGCACCGCCAATGGCGAGCGGGAACATCATCAGGGTCATCACGAGCGCGGGGTTGGCCGCGAAGAAAATCGACGACAGGACCATCGTCGCGACCATCGTCACCGCATAAGTCTCGAACAGGTCGGCAGCCATGCCGGCGCAGTCGCCGACGTTGTCGCCGACGTTGTCGGCAATGGTGGCCGGGTTGCGCGGGTCATCTTCGGGAATTCCCGCCTCTACCTTGCCGACCATGTCGCCGCCGACGTCCGCACCCTTGGTGAAGATGCCGCCGCCGAGACGGGCGAAGATCGAGATCAGCGAAGCGCCGAAGCCGAGCGACACGAGCGCGTCGATCATTTCGCGGCTGCCCGGGGCGATGCCCATCTTGAGCAGCAGGCCGAAGTATCCGGTGACGCCCAGCAACGCGAGCCCTGCCACGAGCATGCCGGTGACCGCGCCCGCCTTGAAGGCGAGGTCGAGGCCCTGGCCGAGGCTCTTCTGCGCGGCAACGGCGGTGCGGACGTTGGCTCGGACCGACACGTTCATGCCGATGAAGCCGGTCGCGCCCGAGAGCACCGCGCCGATCAGGAAGCCGCCGGCGGCAAGCTTGCCCAGGAGAATGAAAAGAAGCACGAGGACGACGACGCCCACGATGCCGATGGTGGTGTATTGGCGGCGCAGGTAAGCAGCCGCGCCCTCCTGAATCGCCTGCGCGATTTCCTGCATACGCGGCGTGCCCGCATCGGCGGCCATGACCCGCGAGGCGGTGATGATGCCATAGAGCACGGCGATAACGCCGCAGCCCATGACGGCCCAAAGAACGGTAGACATCGTTTTCTAACCTATTGTTTTTATGGCGTTTTCAGCCCGTCGCGCGCCGAAGCGAAAGATCTCCCCCAACGCGAGGCGGGCGGAAAATGACAGAACACATGGGTCTCCGCAACACCGGGTAGTGGGTCAAATCCCCTTGTCCTCAAGGGGTTGGGATCAGGCCCGAGCGGGATTGCGCAATCGGAAGACGCCGATGACCAGCAGGGCAATGCACACGAGGACGAAAGCGACGTAGTTCAATTCGGCCCAGCCCCTGACCTCGAGCACGACGCTGGCCATCAGGCTCGACGTCGCGGTGGTCCCGAACACCATGAAATCGTTGAAGGCCTGAGCCTTGCCGCGTTCGGCCGGCCGGTAGGTCGTGGTGAGCAGGGTCGTGGCCCCGACGAACAGGAAATTCCAGCCCACGCCGTTGAGTCCCAGGGCGCCGCGGAAATGCCATTCCGTGGTCCCCATCAACGCGATCGCCACGCCGCCGATCAGCAGGCCGATGCCCGCCGTCATGACGTTGAAGATGCCAAAGCGCTGGATCAGGTGACCGGTGAAGAAGGCCGGCACGAACATGCCCATGACGTGCACGAAGATCGTCACCGGCGCCTCGGACTTGTCGAGGCCGCACTGCACGATGGCCAGCGGCGAGGCGGCCATGACGAACGACATGACGCCGAAGGCGATCATCGAGCCCGCGGCGGCCACCATGTAGGCCGGCTGCGTCACGATCTGGAGCAGTGGCCGTTGCGGGCCCGACGAATCCTCGGCCTTCACCACGGGAAACTCGATGAAGCTGAGCACGATGAAAACCAGGATATGGATGCCGATGACGGCCACGAAGCTCGCCTGGAACGTCGGCAGCCAGAGATCCGGCGTCCAGCGTGCCAGGGTCGGGCCGACGATGGCGGCCAGGATGCCGCCCGCCGTCACGTAGGAAATTGCCTGGGCGCGGAACGCCGGGGGCGCCAACTCGACGGCGGCGAAGCGATAAAGCTGCATGTTGGCGATGGCGAAGCCCAGGATGAGGCCGCCGCAGCACATCACCGCGAAGCTGCCCAGGCCGAGGCCCAGTGCGGCGCAAGCCGATCCGGCCATGCCCATCAGGGATCCGGCGCGGAAGCCGAACCGCCTGCCCCGCCGCATCATGAGCAGCGACGCCGGAAACACCGAGAGCATGACGCCGACATGCTGCATGGTGACCGGCAAGTTGGCCCACACGCGCATCTCCGGCGAAATGATCGTGAGCACGGCCAAGGCCGAGGAAGCGAACATCAGTGTGTTGCTGCTCTGCGTCAGCGCCTGGCACAGCGCCAGCAAGGCGATGTTGCGCAGCGAGCGCCGCGGCAGGCGGGCGACTGCCGGCTGTGCCTGTTCGATCTTGTGGGAACCATCCATTGGGCGCGCACTGTAGTGATGCGACTTGGGGGCTACCACCCCTAGAAGTGGACGTAGCCTTTGCGCGGCGTGCGTGCCTCTCGGCCATCGACCGTGAGATGAACGCCCCGGCCGCGCATGAAGCCGCCGATGTGCGTCACCTTCACGCCCGCCTCGCACGCCGCCGCCAGCAAAAGTCCGCGCCGGCGCACTGGCACGGCGATCACGAGTTCGTAGTCGTCGCCGCCGCCCAGGATGGAGGACCATGACGCGGACCTGGCGTCGACGATGCCGCGCGCGGCCCGCGACAGCGGCACGCTGTTGCGCTCGATATGAACCGCGAGCCGCGAGGCGTCGGCGATGTGGCCCGCGTCGGCCAACAAGCCGTCGGACACATCGGCCGTCGCGCTGGCGATGCCGACAAGGCGCGGGCCGAGCGTCGTACGCGGCTGCGGCAGACGATAGCGGCGCTCGAGCGGTGCCGACGTGAACTGCCCCTGCGCCGCCAGCAGGCCGAGGGCGGCATCGCCGATGGTACCGCTGACCCACAACTCGTCTCCCGCGCGCGCCCCGGTGCGGCCGAGGCCCCGGCCCCGGGGCACACGCCCGAAGGCGGTGACGCTGACGGTCGTCGGGCCCGGCGTCGCCGTCGTGTCGCCGCCCGACAGGATCACGCCATAGCGGCGCTGGTCGGCGGCGAGCCCGCGCGCGAAGCCCGCAATCCAGCGCTCGGTCCAGTTGGCCTGCAGCGACAGCGCCAACTGATACGTGAACGGCACCGCGCCGCCCGCGGCGAGATCGGACAGGCAGACCCGCAAGGCCTTGGCGGCGACCATGGCGGGCTTCTCGTCGGCCAGGAAATGAACGCCTGCCACGATCGTGTCGGTCTTGATCGCAAGGTCATTGCGGCTGTCGGTCGTGAGGAAGGCGTTGTCGCTCTTCAGCCCACCCGCACCCTTGAAGCCCTTGGCCAGCGGCGCGAAATAGCGGGCAATCAGCTCGAACTCGCCGATCCGGCGCCCTGACCCTTTGGCGGGGCGCGCCACGACCCGCTACCGTGCGAGATCGGCCGCGCGCGCCTGGTGCGCCACGCGATCGAGCACCGAGTTCACGAAGGTCGGCTCTCCCTGGTCGTAGAATGCGTGTGCGATCTCGACATATTCGTTGATCGCCACGCGCGGCGGCACGTCCTTGCGATGCAGCAGTTCGTAAGTGCCTGCCAGCAGGATCGCGCGCACGAGGCGATCGACCCGCGCCCATGTCCAGTCCTTGGCCAGCGCCTCGGTGACCGTCCGCTCGAGTTCTTCCTTGTGGGCCACCGTGCCCACCACGACGTCGCGAAAAAGCGGCTTGTCGGCGTCGCGACGCATGCCGCCCTCGCCCGCCTCGCCCGTCCGTACGTTCAGGAACTGCTCGACGATCGCGGCGGGCTCATCCTGCCCTTCCTGCCATTGATAGAGCGCCTGGACGGCAGCCAACCGGGCCGCCTGGCGCCGTGTCGGCGCCGCCTTGGGGACGTTGTCGCTCATTTCTTCCGCCAGCGACGGCCGAGCGCCACCATGGCAAGGCAGGCGTGCGCGGCGTCGCCGCCCTTGTCGCCCCGGTCGGTGGCGGCGCGTGCCCACGCCTGGTCGGAATTGTTCACGGTCACGATGCCATAACCGATCGCCAGCCTGTGACCGACCGAAAGATCCATCAGCGCACGCGCGCTCTCGCCACAGACATAGTCGTAGTGCGTGGTCTCGCCACGGATGACGCAGCCCAGCGCCACGTAGCCGTCGTAGCGCCGGCCCGTCTTCGCCGCCGCCAGCGCAATCGCCCCCGGGATCTCGAACGCACCGGGCACGTTGAGACGCTCGGCCTTGGCGCCGTTGCGCGCGATCTCGCGCTCGGCGCCGGCGATCAGCGCGTCGGCGACGTCGGGATAGTAGTGCGACTCCACGATCAGGATGCGCGCGCCCTTGACGCCGGCGACGGCGGGCCGCGCCGTCGGGTTTTCCGTCCGTGTCGACATGACTAGCGCGCCATTATTTCTGCGACGACCGGCCGGGCACCGGCTTCTGGCTGGTGATCTTGAGCCCGAAGCCCTCGAGGCCGACGACGCTCTTCTTGCTGTTCGAAAGGAGCACCATCTCCTTCACCCCGAGGTCGATCAGTATCTGGGCGCCGACCCCATAGTCGCGCAGTTCACCACCCGACGCCTCGACTGCCTCGCCGCTGCGACGGCGGTAGTCGTTCAGCATGATGGTGAGCGGCTCGCGGATCAGCACGATGACGCCGCGGCCTTCCTTCGCGATCTCCTGCATGGAGGCCTCGATCTCGCCGCCGCGCCCATGCTCGCGCTGGCCGAGTGCATCGGTGAAGATGTTGACGGCGTGCATGCGCACCATCACCGGGCCGCCGGTTGCCGGATCGCCCTTCACCAGCGCGATGTGCTGCGCCATCGTCACCTTGTTCAGGTAGACGACGCAGCGAAATTCGCCGCCATAGATGCTGTTGAAAGTGTTTTCGCTCAAGCGACGCACGATCGAGTCATAGCGGCGGCGGTAGGCGATCAGGTCGGAGATCGTTCCGATCTTGAGTGCATGGCGCTGCGCGAAGGTGATGAGGTCGTTGCGACGCGCCATCGAGCCGTCGTCGTTCATGATCTCGCAGATCACGCCGGCAGGGGTGAGGCCGGCCAGGCGCGCGAGATCGACGGCTGCTTCCGTATGGCCGGTACGCTCCAGTGTGCCACCGTCACGCGCGACCAGCGGAAAGACGTGGCCCGGGGTCACGATGTCCTGCGGCCCGCACGACGGGTCGATGGCCACGGACACCGTGCGCGCCCGGTCAGCAGCGGAGATGCCAGTGGTCACGCCCTCGCGCGCCTCGATCGACACGGTGAACGCGGTCTGATGACGGGTGCCGTTATGTTGAGCCATCAGCGGCAGGCCGAGCTGTTCGACCCGCTCGCGAGTCAGTGCCAGGCAGATCAGGCCGCGCGCGTGCTTGGCCATGAAGTTGATGGCCTCGGGCGTGGCCCATTGCGCGGGAACCACGAGATCCCCCTCGTTCTCCCGATCCTCGTCGTCGACAAGGATGAACATCCGGCCCTTGCGGGCTTCCTCGATGATGTCCTCGGCAGCGGCCTTCACTTCCGCGAAGGTGACCCGCCAGGCGTCTTTTTCGAGCGCGCTCATGATTTTTCGTGCTCCAACAGTCGCGCAACGTAACGCGCGAGCATATCGACCTCAAGGTTGACCCTTTGGCCCGGTTTGGCCTGGCCCAGGGTCGTGACGGCCTGGGTATGTGATATCACGTTCACGCCGAAGCGGTTGCCCTCGACTTCGTTCACCGTCAAGGAGATGCCGTCGACCGCGACCGACCCCTTCGACGCCACGAAGCGTGCGAGTTCCGGGGGCGCCTCGAAGACGAAGCGCACGCTGCCGCCCTCGGGCGTCATCGACACGATCTTCCCCACGCCGTCGACATGGCCATAGACCAGGTGGCCGCCCAGCTCGTCGCCGAGCTTCAGCGACAGCTCGAGGTTGAGCCGCGTGCCCTCTTTCCAGTCGCCGAGGTGGGTCTTGTCCAGCGTCTCGCCCGAGGCCTCGACGGCGAACCAGTCGGGTCCCTTCTCGATCACCGTCAGGCAGCAGCCGGAATGCGCGATCGAGGCGCCGATCGGCACCGGCTTCAGGTCGTGCGTGGTCTGGACCACGAAGCGGCGGTCGCCCTTCTGGCCCCCTTGGGTGATGGAGACGATCTTGCCGACGTCGCTGACGATACCGGTGAACATGGGCTGATACCTAAGAGGCCTTTCGCCAGGTTTCCAGCGTGTCTCCGCCCACGATCGAGGTCGACACCAGGCTGAACCGGGGCGCGAAATCCAGCCCGGCGAGGCCCAAAGGACCGACCGCAGAGCGGCTGTCCGCCCCCATCATCAAGCCGCCGCGGTAGACGCTCAGCCGGTCGATCAGCTCGGCCTTGAGGAAGGCCGAGGCGACTGTCGCCCCGCCCTCGACCAGGACGCGAGTCAGCCCGCGCTTGCCGAGTTCCTGGGCGGCGGCGGTGACATCGACCCGGCCTTGCCGGCCCACCACTCGGATGACGTCAACACCAGCTTCCCGCAGCAAGTATTCGCGAGACGAGTCGATCTCGGTGCAGACCAGCCAGAGCGGTACCTCGCGGGCCGACCTGACAAGGCGCGAGTCAGGGGACAGGCCCCCTTTCGAGTCCAGAACGATGCGAACCGGTGAATAGCGCTCGAGGCCCGGCAGCCGGCACGTCAGGTCGGGATCGTCAGCCGCCACCGTGTTGGCGCCGACCAGGATGGCGTCGTGGGTCGCACGCAGGCGATGGCCGTCCGCCCGGGCCGCAGGCCCGGTGATCCATTTGCTGTGCCCCCCGGCCGTCGCCGTGTGGCCGTCGAGTGAGGCGGCGATCTTGAGATGGAACAGCGGCCGGCCGTGGCGCAGGCGCATCAGGAAGCCGGCGTTGATCTCGGTGGCTTCCACCGCACCCTCGCCCACTTCGACGGCGATCCCGGCCGCCTTCAGCCTTGCATGGCCGCGCCCGTCGACCTTGGGGTCAGGGTCCTGCAGGGCCGAAACAACCCGTGCCACGCCGGCCTCGACCAGCGCGTCGGCGCAGGGCGACGACCGGCCCTGGTGCGAGCAGGGCTCGAGGGTGACGTAGGCCGTGGCGCCCTTCAACGATCCGGCCGCATGGGCGATCGCATCGGCCTCGCCGTGCGGGCGCCCGCCGTCCTGGGTGCGGCCGCGCGCCAGCACGTGCCCGTCACGGACGATCACGCAGCCGACGGCGGGATTGGGCCAGGTGCGCCCGAGCGACCGGCGCGCCAGCGCGAGCGCGGCGCGCATCATCGCTTCAGTCCTTCAGGCTCGCGGTCTCGGCGAGATCGGAGATGAACTCCTCGAAGTCCCGGGCCTCGCGGAAGTTGCGATAGACCGAGGCGAACCGCACATAGGCCACCGGGTCGAGCGCGCGCAGCGCGTCCATCACCAGCTCGCCGATCTGCGTCGAGGGAATCTCGCTCTCGCCCGAGCTCTCCAGGCGGCGCACGATGCCGTTGACCACGCGCTCGACACGCTCGGGATCGACCGGGCGCTTGCGCACCGCGACCGAAATCGAACGCTGGAGCTTGTCGCGGTCGAACTGCACGCGCTGGCCGTTCTTCTTCACCACCGTGAGCTCGCGCAACTGCACGCGCTCGAAGGTGGTGAAGCGCGACCCGCACGACGGGCAATAGCGTCGCCGGCGAATCGCGGAGTTGTCGTCGGTCGGCCGCGAGTCCTTAACCTGGGTGTCCTCGTGGCCGCAGAATGGACAGCGCATTTCGTCCCCCCGTTATTTTTGGCCGATCAACCGCGGTAGATCGGAAAGCGTTCGCACAGGGCGCGGACCTTGCCACGCACCTGGGCTTCAACCTGGGCGTCTCCGTCCGGGCCGTTCTTGGCGATGCCGTCGAGCACATCGGCGATCAGGTGGCCGATCTGGCGAAACTCCGCGACGCCGAAACCGCGCGTCGTGCCCGCCGGCGAGCCCAGCCGCACGCCCGAGGTGACCGTGAACTTCTCCGGGTCACCCGGGATGCTGTTCTTGTTGGCGGTGATGCCGGCGCGGTCGAGCACCTTCTCGGCCGATACGCCGGTCGCCTTTTTCGGCCGCAGGTCGACCAGCATGACGTGACTGTCGGTGCCGCCCGATACGATCCTGAGGCCGCGCTCGGTGAGCGCCGCGGCGAGCGCGCGGGCATTGTCGATCGTGGCCTGCGCGTAGCTCTTGAATTCCGGACGCAGCGCCTCGCCGAGCGCCACCGCCTTGGCAGCGATGATGTGCATCAGCGGGCCGCCCTGCAGGCCGGGGAAAACCGCGGAGTTGATCTTCTTCCCGATGTCGGCGTCGTTCGACAGGATCATGCCGCCACGCGGACCGCGCAGCGTCTTGTGCGTGGTCGTCGTAACGACGTGGGCGTGTGGCAGCGGGCTGGGATAGGCGCCGCCGGCGATGAGGCCCGCATAGTGCGCCATGTCGACCATGAAGAAGGCGCCGACCTCGTCGGCCACCTTGCGGAAGCGCGCCCAGTCGATCTGGCGCGAGTAGGCGGAGGCACCGGCGATGATGAGCTTGGGCCTCTCCCGGCGCGCCACCTCTTCCATCTGCTCGTAGTCGATCAGGTGGGTGTCGGGCTTCACGCCGTAGGACGTCACCTTGAACCACTTGCCCGACTGGTTGGCGGGCGATCCGTGCGTCAGGTGTCCGCCCTGGTCGAGCGCCATGCCGAGGAACGTGTCGCCGGGCTTCAGCAACGCCATGAAGACGGCCTGGTTGGCCTGCGCACCGGAGTGCGGCTGGACGTTGGCGAAGGAACAGTTGAACAGCTTGCAGGCGCGATCGATCGCCAGCTGCTCGGCCTTGTCGACCTCCTCGCAGCCGCCGTAGTAGCGCCGGCCCGGATAGCCCTCGGCATATTTATTGGTCAGCACCGAGCCCGCCGCCTCGAGCACCGCGCGCGAGACGATATTCTCCGACGCGATCAACTCGATCTGCTCGCGCTGACGACGCAGCTCGCCCTTCACCACGGCGTCGATCGCGGGATCCGCGTCGGCGAGGCTCTGAGTGAACATCGGCAGTGGCGTGTCCTGCGACTTGGCGGCGGCCTGGCTCATTTCAACTACACCTCTACGAGAGCTTTGCGACACGGCCAGCATGCCGCCCGCCTTCGAACGGAGTCTGGAGAAACACCTTGAGCGCCTCGCGCGCGACTTCGATGCCGGTTAGCCGCTGGCCGAAGGCCACGACGTTGGCATCGTTGTGCTCGCGCGCCAGGCGGGCGGAGGTGGCATCATGGGCAAGCACGGCCCGCACTTTGGGATTGCGGTTGGCGGCGATCGAGATGCCGATGCCCGACCCGCAGACCAGCACGCCTTTCTCCGCCTTACCCGAGCCAATCGCCTCTCCCATCGCCTTTCCAAAGTCCGGATAGTCGACGGACGCGGTCGAATTGGTGCCGAGATCGAGCACGGCATAACCCGCCGCTTGCAGGTCCTGCTTCAGAAGTTCCTTAAGGTCGAAGCCGGCATGATCCGACGCGACCGCGATCGTGGCCCCCGCCATTTCGCCGACCGTTCCCCTCTATCTGTTGAGTCCCCGTATACAACATCCGGGGTCGCGGTGTCACCGTTCCGCAAAATCGTGGAAAGCGACCCACAAGACGCTGATACGTAAGGGAAAAGCCGAAATCACCCTTCGCGACGGCCGAGGCGGCCGGAGTCGACGATCGCAGCCGCCGCAATCTGAGCGATGGCCGCGAGGGCAAAAGCGGCAACGCAATTGCCGGTCGAATCGCGCAACCAGCCGAAGGTCGCCGGCCCAAAGGCGAACACCGCCTGGTTGATGGCCATCACCAAAGATAAAGGCCCGGCAGTTGCCGGGCCTTTTCCCTACACTCTTCTGCGATCTACTTGGTCGCCGGGAACGACTTGCCGTCCTTCCAGACGTAGATGTCGTAGATCGGGTTCTTGATGTCGCCCTTCTGGTCGTAGGCCAGCGGGCCGACGGCCGACTGGTACGTGCCCTGGCGCAGCGCCGCGGCGACGGCGGCCGCGTCGGTCGACTTGGCCTTGGTCGCGGCATCCGCCCACACCTTCACGGCGGCGTAGGTGAACAGCGTATAGCCCGTCGGCTCGTACTTGGAGTCGCGGAACTTCTTCACCAGCTCGGCATTCTTCGGGTCGTCCTCGGCCTTGGGCGGGAACGACATCAGCACGCCGTCGGTCGCGGCACCGCCGAGCTTGGCGAACTCCGGATCCTCGAGTGCGTCGAAGCCCACCATCTGCGAGGCGAGGCCCTGTTCGCGCGACTGCTTGATCAGCATGGCGCCGGCGGTGTGATAACCGCCGAGCACGATCATCTCGATCTTCGCCTGCTTCATCTTGTTGATGAGCGCGGTGAAGTCCTTGTCGGTGTCGTTGTACGACTCGTACATCGCCTCGCGCAGGCCGCCCTTGTTCAAGGCCTTCTTGGTCTCGTCGGCCACGCCCTTGCCGTACGGCGACTTGTCATGAAGGATCGCGATCTTGGCATTGCGATGCCACTTCAGGATGTAGGCGCCGACCGTCGAGCCCTGCACGTCGTCGCGGCCGCAGGTGCGGAACACGGTGGTGTTGCCCTTGGCCAGCGCGTCGTCGGTCAGCTTGATGTTGGTCGACGCCGGCGTGATCTGCAGGATCTTGCCTTCCTTGTAGATGTCGGACGCCGGGATCGAGCTGCCCGAGCAATAGTGGCCAGCCACGAACACGACCTTGTCGGCAACCAGCTTGTTGGCCACCGCGGTCGCCTGCTTGGGATCGCAGGCATCGTCGCCGATCTGCAGCACGAGCTGCTGGCCGTTCACGCCACCGGCGGCGTTGATGTCCTTCACCGCCATCTCCGCACCGCGCCGCAGCTGCTCGCCGAACGCCGCATACTGGCCGGTCATCGGCCCGACGGATGCGATCTTGATCTGCGCCAGCGCCGGCGTTGCCGCCAGGGCGACGGCCGCCACCGCAAGCGTGCCGAAAAGTCTGTTCATGCAAGTCTCCCTCATTGGTCTCCACGGAGGCGGAGCGCCCCCGAGATTAGTGCCGCTCCTCCCAACCCAGCAAGCCTTTGCGGGCGTAGAGCCACGGATATTGGCGCACCATCTGGCGCACGCGGGTCAGCCGGAAAGCGAAGGCCGCCAGCAGGCCCTGGATCGCCCAGCCCACAACGAAGCCGCCGGCCGACCATAATTCCCCGTTGGCCAGCGCGTAGTCGAAAAAGCGCAGACCGGCCGAAAGAAGCACCGTGTATGCCACCATCTGCGGCCACGGTCTCCAGGTGGAGGCCAATGCCTGCCCGGTAGCGAACGAGGCCGGACCGACGAGGATGAAATTGAACAGCAGGACCGTGCCCAGGGTGTCGCCCAGCCAGTCGAACATCAGCATGTCGAAGTCGCTCATGCGTGCCCGCCTTCGAGATAGGCCGCACGCACATCCGGGTTGGCCAGCAGATCCTTGCCGGTGCCGCTCAGCATCACCCGCCCGTTGACCAGCACGTAACCGCGATCGGCCAGGCGCAGCGCGTGAAAGGCGTTCTGCTCGACGAGAAAGATGGTGACACCCTCCTCGCGTGCGATCCGCGCGATGGCGTCGAAGATCTGCCGCACGATCAAAGGGGCCAGGCCAAGCGACGGCTCGTCCAGCAGCAGCAGACGCGGCCGGCTCATCAGGGCGCGGCCGATCGCCAGCATCTGCTGCTCGCCGCCCGACAGCGTGCCGCCGCGCTGGTCGCGCCGTTCGGCCAGGCGCGGGAACATGGCGAAGACACGATCGAGGTCGCCCTGGAAATGCGCCGGGTCGACGATGGTGGCACCCATCTGGAGGTTCTCGAACACCGTCATGCGCGCAAATATGCGACGTCCCTCCGGTACCTGCGCCACGCCGAGCCGGACGATCTCGTGCGTCGGCAGCGCCGTGATGTCCCTGCCCTCGAGCTTGACCGACCCGGCGCGTGCCCGGGGGCTGCCGCAGATCGTCATCAGCAGGGTCGACTTGCCTGCGCCGTTGGCCCCGATCAGGGTCACGATCTCGCCCTTGCCGACGTCGAGGTCGACGCCGTGCAGCGCCTGGATCGCTCCGTAGAACGTGGCCACGCCCCGCACCTCAAGCATCGGGGTCTCCGTCATCGGTGCCGAGATAGGCCTGGATCACCGCCGGGTTCTCCCGCACCTCGGCCGGTGCGCCTTCGGCGATCTTGCGGCCGTAGTCGAGGACGACGACGCGATCGGAGATCTTCATCACCACGCTCATGTCGTGCTCGATCAGCAGCACGCCGACGCCGTCCTGCTCGCGGATCGACACCAGCAGCGTGTTGAGTTCCGCCGATTCGCGCGGATTGAGGCCGGCCGCCGGCTCGTCGAGGCAGAGCAGCCTCGGCTCCGTGCACATCGCCCGCGCGATCTCGAGCCGCCGCTGCGCGCCGTACGGCAGCTCGCCCGCCGGCCGATCGGCGTCGGCCACGAGGTTGATGCGCTCGAGCCAGCGCCGCGCGATCTCGACGGCATCGGCCTCCGCCTTCCGGAAGCCCTTCAGCCCGAACAGGCCGAACACGCTCATGCCGGACGCGCGCATCAGCTTGTTGTGCTGCGCCACCATCAGGTTCTCGAGCGCGGTCATGCCCGGAAACAGGCGGATGTTCTGGAACGTCCGCGCCACCCGCGCGCGCTGGCCGATCTCATGGCCCAGCATGCGCTCCAACAGGTAGTCCCGGTCGCCGTGCAGGGTCAGCCGGCCGACCGTGGGCTTGTAGAAGCCGGTGATGCAGTTGAAGACCGTGGTCTTGCCGGCGCCGTTGGGCCCGATGATCGCCGTGATCTCGCGCGGCCGGGCGCTGAACGAGACGTCGTCGATCGCCACCAGCCCGCCGAAGCGCATGGTCAGGTGCTCGACCTCGATCAGGGTCGCGCTCATGCGCTTCCTCGTCGGTGCACCGGGTGCAAGCGCAGCGACGGCTCGCGATGGGACACCAGCCCGCGCGGCCGGAACACCATGATCAGCACCATGGCCAGGCCGAAGACGACCATGCGATAGGCGCCGAGGTCGCGGAACCACTCCGGCATGCCGATCAGCAGCACGGCCGCCAGCACGACGCCGATCTGGCTGCCCATGCCGCCCAGTACGACGATGGCGAGGATGATCGCCGATTCGATGAAGGTGAAGCTCTCGGGGCTGATGAAGCGCTGCTTGGCGGCGAAGAACGAACCGGCGAAGCCCGCGAACATGGCGCCGACGGCGAAGGCGGTGAGCTTGGTGTTGGTCGGATTGATGCCGAGCGCCCTGCACGCCGTCTCGTCCTCGCGCAGCGCCTCCCAGGCGCGCCCGACCGGCAGGCGGCGCACCCGCTGGGTGAAGAAGTTCGTCACCAGCGCCAAAAACAGGATGACGTAGTAGAGAAAAATCAGGCGCTGGTTGCTGTTGAAGGGAATGCCCATCATCTCCGCGAAGGTGCGGTGGCCTGCGGGCGCAGTCTCGGCGAATACGGCGCCGAACAGGGTGGGACCCGGGATCGAGCCGATGCCGGCCGGCCCGTTGGTCAGGTCGACCCAGTTCAGGATCACCAGCCGAATGATCTCGCCAAAGCCCATGGTGACGATGGCGAGGTAGTCGCCGCGCAGCCGCAGCACGGGAAAGCCCAGCACCAGCCCGAACGTGGCCGCCATCATTCCCGCCAGCGGCAGCACGGTCCAGAAGCCGAGGCCGTACTGCGTGCTCAACAGGGCGTAGGAATAGGCGCCGACGGCGTAGAAGGCGACGTAACCCAGGTCGAGCAGCCCGGCGAGGCCGACCACGATGTTGAGACCCCAGCCGAGCATGACGTAGGTCAGGATCAGGACGGCGAGGTCCATCATCTGCTGATCGGCGAACGGCGTCAGCGGCAGGACGACGGCGGCCACGAGTAACGCAGCGCCAAACCACTTGGCGGCGACGTGCCCCGCCCTCACGCCGGTTGGCGACCGGTTCGCCCTGGACGTGGTCTCGTCGACCCACGGCCAGATCGTCCGCAGGATGATGATGATGCCGGCGAACACCACGAACCAGTGGAGAAAGCCGGATGGCAACTTCAGCGGCGACGCGCCGATGGCGCCCAGCGCGACACCCAGCGCGAAGGCCGGCCACTTCAGTCCGGTCGAGGCCAGCAGGAGACCGAGACGACCGAAGAAGATCGTGACGATCGCGATCCCGAGATCGACGAGCTGGTAATCGAAGGTGAGGCCCTTGCCGATGTCGTAGGTGCGGAAGCCGACGATGAAGATGCCGAGCGCCAGCGACACCAGCGCGGTGACCGCGGCGTCCTTCAGCATGCGGGGCAAGCGCGCGTCCATCCGATCAGACCTTCTCGATCTCCGGTTTGCCGAGCAGGCCGCTCGGCCGGAAGATCAGCACCAGGACCAGGATGGCGAAGACAGCGACGTCCTTGTATTCACTCGAGAAGTAGCCGGCCCAGAACACCTCGATCAGCCCGATCGCCAGGCCGCCCAGCATGGCGCCCGGCAGCGAGCCGATTCCCCCCAGGACAGCCGCGGTGAAGGCCTTGATGCCGGCCAGGAAGCCGATGAAGAAATCGACGACGCCGTAGTACATCAGGAACAGCATGCCCGCGACGGCTGCCAGGGCCGCGCCCATCACGAAGGTGAGAGAGATCGTGCGATCGACGTTCACGCCCAGCAGCGAGGCCATCTTCATGTCCTGCTCGCATGCACGCTGGCGCCGGCCGAGCGAGGTCGAGGAGATCACCCAGGTGAATCCCGCCATCAACACGACCGTGACCACGACGATGATGATCTGCAGCCACGTCACGCGCACGCCGAAGCCGTCGGAGGTGAAGAGCGTGTAGCCGCCGCTCACGATCGAGCCGCCTGGCTTGGGGCGCGCACCCTGCGCGAGCTGCACATAGTTCTCCAGCAGGATCGACACGCCGATCGCCGAGATCAGCGGCGCCAGACGGAACGAGCCTCGCAACGGACGATAGGCCACGCGTTCGATCGCCCAGCCGTAGACGGCCGTAAAGGCCATCGCCATCAACAACACCAGCAGTATGGCCAGCGGCGCCGAGCTGATGCCGAGCGCGGCGCAGATCAGGAAGCCGATCAGCGAAATGAAGGCACCGATCATGAAAATATCGCCATGGGCGAAATTGATCATGCCGATGATGCCGTAGACCATCGTGTAGCCAATGGCGATCAGGCCGTAAATCGCGCCGAGCGTGACGGCGTTGATCAGTTGCTGGGAAAAATACGCCATGCCCTCATAGTTTCCTTCATGGCAACCTTACGACAGTTATGGGCAGAATCCTGTGTGCAAATCCTGCGTCCCGGGCGCACGGCCCGCTCGCTTGTGTCACCCGAAGCACCTTGCTTTCACCCGCGCGAGAACCGATTAAAGGCCCAATGAGCACCCCTTCCCACGACGTCATCGTCATCGGCGCCGGCCCGGCCGGCCTCACCACCGCCACCGAAGTCGCGCGCAGCGGCCTCAGGACACTGTGCCTCGACAAGCTCGCGCCCGGTGGGGTCTTGATCAACCTGACCGAACTCCACGATTTCGAGGAGCCCTGGCCCGGCCCCGACATGGCAGCTCGCATGACCGACGAAGCCGCCGTCGCCGGCGTCGAGATGGGCTTCGGCGACGTGAACCGGATTTCAGGCGGCGCCCCCTGGACGGTCGAGACCGCCGAGGGCGAGAGCCACACAGCCCACCTGCTGGTCATCGCGACCGGACTCAACAAGGGCAAGCTGGGTCTCGCCAACGAAGCCGACTTCGAGGGCCGCGGCATCTCCCATTGCGCGGCGTGCGATGGCCCGCTCTTCGCCGGCCTGCCCGTCGTCGTCGCCGGTGCTGCCGGCTGGGCCGCCGTCGAGGCCCGCGAGCTCTCGGGCGTCGCCGGCGAGGTGACCATGATCGACGCCTCCGCGGCCGAGCCGCCCGAGGGCGTCGCTCACATCGCCGGCCGCATCGTCGGGCTCGAAGGCGCCAACGGACTCGAATCCGTCACCATCGAGAGCGACGGGCAGCGGAAATCCATTCCGGCCAGCGCGGTGTTCGTCTACGTCGGCCAATCTCCCGCTGCGGAATTCCTGCCGGATTCACTTGCACGCGACGCGGCGGGGCATATCGTCGTCGATGCCGAGGGCCGCACCTCGGTGCCGACGGTCTATGCCGTGGGCGACGTTCGCGCCGGCACCCGTCCCTATCTCACCGAGGCGGTCGCCGACGGAGAGCGGGCGGCGAAAGCCATCGTCGCGGCCCTGAAAAAGAACTGAGGAGAAACCTCGATGCGTATCTTCAATCCCTCCTTTGGCCTGTCGGCCACTTCGGCCGAGAAAGTCTCGCTGAAGCCCGTCAACTGGAAGACCGACGCGATCGCGCTCATGTCGAACTCCAAGCCGAATGCCCGCGAGTTGCTATGGGGTATCCGCGACAAGCTCAGCGCGCACCGCCAGGTCGAGAACATCAAGTTCCTGGCCAAGAACAGCGCCAGCCAGCCGGCACCGAAAGAACTGCTCCAGGAGGTGGCGCACAACTACAAGGCGGCGATCCTAGCCTTAGGTGATTGAGGAAGCTGTTCATCGTGGAGTTTCCACGACAGCATCGAACTCGAGAAGCTCGGCATCACGGCCTATGTGATCGCCACTGAGACTTTCAAGCCGCTGGTTCTGGCGCAAGCCAAGGCCCGCAAGATCGAACCGCGATTGATCGTAGTGAAGCACCCTGTCGGCGGCCTCAATGCCGACGAACTGCGGGAGCGCATCGAAGCAGCGACCAAGGGACTGACCGAGGCGACGACAAAATGAAGGACATCTCCGAGCAGGAAGTGATCGATCTCGACGACATGGACGTCGAGACCTTCAACGAGTTCGCCACTGAACAGGGCTGGAGCGACGGCATGCCGCTCTTCGTGCCGACCGAGGCCAAGGTCGCGAAGTTCGTCGAGACCGTTCGTGGCGACAACCGCCCCTATGCACCGGTGCCGCCGCGCCAGATCATTCCCACGGTCCAGGCGCTCGCCGCCAACGCGGTGATGGCGGGCTGCAAGCCGGAGTACTTCCCCGTCGTGACCGCCGCGCTCCGCGGCGTGCTCGACCCCGAGTACAACCTGCACGGCACGCTGGCGACCACGCACTCCTGCGCGCCAATGGTCATGATCAGTGGCCCGATCCGCAAGGAACTGAACGTCAACTGCGGCACCAATTGCTTCGGCCAGGGTAGGCAAGCCAATGCCACGATCGGCCGCGCGCTGGGGCTGATGCTGCTGAACGTCGCCGGCGCCAAGCCCGGCGAGATGGACCGCTCGACCCAGGGCAATCCCGCCAAGTTCACCTTCTGCTTCGGCGAGAACGAGGAAGAGAACCCCTGGACGCCCTATCACGTGCAGCGCGGCTTCGCGGCCACCGACAGCGTGGTCACGGTGATGTCGGGCGAAGGCCCGCACAACCTCAACGACCACGGCAGCACCACCGGTGACGGCCTGCTGACCACGTTCGCCGGCGGCATGGCCAACCCAGGCGCCAACACGATCTACGGCAAGGGCCCGATGTTCGTCATCATCGGACCCGAGCATGCCGCGACGCTCAAACGCGACGGATTCACGATCGACAGCATCCGCCAGGAGCTGTGGACGCGTTCGCGCGTGCACGTCTCGCGCATCTCCAGGGAGAACCAGGAGACCTACACCACCACCGGCCACAAACCGGATGGCGACTGGTTCGCCATCGGCCGCTCTCCCGACGACATCCACATCACCGTGGCCGGCGGCGCGGGCAAGCACTCGGCCTTCATCCCGTCGTTCGGCGGCACCACGGTCGCCTGCACGCGCATCGCCAAATGAGCGAGTGGTGCGGCTGGCCCGTCGTCGACGAGACGACGGCCTGGGAGACCGCACAGAAGCAGCTGACGGAGGCCGAACTCTCGGACGGCCTCCCCCTGGTGCCCCCGACGCGCAAACGCCTCGACGCCATGATCGCGGGCATTCCCAACCCGGCCGAGTCGCAGGGCATGATGCCGCCGATGTTCGGCGACATCACACCTGAGGCCATCGCCTACCAGTGCGTCATCGCCGGCTGCGTGCCGGGCGAACTGCCGGTCGTGCTGATGGCCGCGCAGGCGATCATCGAGCCCGACTTCAACCTGCTGGGCATCGCCACCACGACCGGCAGCGCCGCCGTGGCGCTTTGCGTGCACGGGCCGATCGCCCGCAAGCTCGGCGTGAACGCGCTGACCAACTGTATCGGCCCCGGCACGCGCGCCAATGCCTGCATCGGCCGCGCGCTACAGCTCTGCCTTCGCAACATCGGCGGCGCACGCTCGGAAACCGGCGACATGGCCACCATGGGCCAGCCCGGCAAGTACACGCTCTGCTTCGCCGAGCGCGATGACGGCCCCTTCCCCACCCTCACCGAGCGCCTTGGCCTCGGCAAGGACGTGAGCGCGATCACGGTCATGGGAATTTCCGGCACGGCCGAAGTGTTGCCCGGCGACGGTGAAGGCGCCACGCCCGAGGCGATCCTCGACCCCATCGTCGCCGGCATGCGCGCCGAGATCGTCATGTCCGGCCAGAGCCGCAAGAACCAGCGCGGCGAGCAGGTCTTTCTCCTGCCCCTCGAGCTGGCGGAAAAGATCGCGCGTCATGACGCCTGGGACATCAAGCGCATCCAGCAGTACATGTTCGACAGGGGCGAGGACGTTGCCACCGCTCCCGAGGCGATCCATCCGATCGTGACCGGCGGCGCCGGCTACAAGATGGCCTATCTCCCGATCTGGGGCGGCGGCTCTCAGACGGTGACGCGCAAGTTCTGAACACCACTATCCCGCGGGGCGGACCTTACCCTTGGCCTGTTCGAACCGGCGTTGCTCGATCCGTTGGGCGATGACCGTGCGCTCGGTCTCGGTCCGGCTTGCACTGCTGATATTCGTCGCCAAGGCCCGCTCTTGGGCCAGGCGAACCGGCCGGCGGCGCCAAAAGCGCTCGTTTCTGGTCTTTTCAGGCATCGATTCCTCCTTGTCACTTCGGAAGAATCTACGACGCAGGGGCGCAGGAGTTCCCTCTTTTCAGCCCTTCCATCCCAACCATTCGCAGACGCCGCGGCCCATGACACCTTCGAGATCCTGGCCCTTCAGCCACGGCATCTCCTCGGTGAACATCGTCACGCCCTGGCGGTAGCTGCACGGCAGCCGCGACCAATCGGTGCCCCAGAATGTGCGCTTGGGTCCGAACGCCTCGAACACGCGCTTGATGTACGGATGCACCGACTTGAACGGATAGGCCTTGTCGGCGGCGTAGCACGGCATCGCCGAGACCTTGGCTGCCACGTTGGGCCGCTTGGCCAGCGCCAGCACGTTGTCGAGCGTGGCGAAATTCTGCGCCTCGGTGACGTCCTTGCCGCTCTTGAGGCCAAGATGATCGAGCACCAGCCGCAGGCCGGGATGGCGCTCGGCCACCTTGTCGGCGAGATGCATGTACTCATGGTGGAACAGCACCATTGCCGGGATACCGAGGCGCTCCATCTCGCCCCACACCCAATCGAAGCCGCCGTCGAGCAGAGGCTGGCGCAGGACCGGTGTGTGGAAAGTGAAGCGCACGCCGAGCATGCCGGGCTGCTTCTTCCAATTCTTGATCGTCTCGCGGGCGCCCGGCGCCGCCGGGTCGAAGCGGCCCATGGTGGCAAAACGGCCGGAATGGGCTTCAGCCGCGGCGTTGGCGAGATCGTTGCGGTCGCCTTCCCATGACGGCGGCACCAGGATCGCGCGGCCGACACCGGCCCTGTCCATCTCCGCCAGCAACTCGTCCTTGCCCAGCGGCGCGCGGTGCGGCTCGGCCCGCGCCGGCCACGGCCGTTCGGGCGTGTTGGCGCCCCAGATATGGACCTGAGCGTCGCAAATCATCATGGCCGGCGATCGCGCCACGGGCGCGCCTTCTCGAGTTGGGCTGCGAGAGAATAGAGAGTCTCTTCCGCGCCGTAGCGGGCGACGAAGTGCAGGCCGATCGGCAGCCCGTCCTCGGTCCATTCCAGCGGTACCGACATCGCCGGCGCGCCGGTGGCATTGCAGACGGCGGTGAACGGCGTCATCGGCGCGACGGCCGCATCGAAATCCTCGAGCGTACCGTCCATGCGGACGGTGCCGAGCGGCAGGTTTGCCCGGGCCAGCGTCGTCGACAGAAGGACGTCGTACTTTTCGAAGAAGGCACCCAGCGCGCGACCGGTGCGATGGAAGGTCTGCACGCCGCGAATGTATTCGTCGGCCGTCACGGCGCCGCCACGCCGGGCAGTCTCGACCGTCACCGGCTCGAGATCGCCTGGCCCCGGCGTGCGGCCGGCGGCACGCAGCTTGATGTTGGTGTGCGTGTTGGCGCTCATCACCATCCAGAAGGCGGCATCGAGCGCCGCCGCGTCGTAGTCCGGGGCGGCTTCCTCGACGTGATGCCCGAGCCCTTCCAGCAGCCGGGCGGTGCGCTCGACGGCACCCGCGAGCACGGGATCGAGCGGCGCCCCGCCGACCGGCTTCTTCATGAATGCCACGCGCAGCCTGCCGGGGCCTCGCTTCGTGGCATCGAGGAACGTGCCGGTCGCCGGCGGCGCACGGTAAGGATCACCGGGCTCGCCGCCCGCGGTCGCGTCGAGGAGCGCCGCACTGTCGCGCACCGAGATCGACACACAGTGCTGGGCGCCCGCCCCCGCCAAGGTCTCGCCGATCGGCGCCAGGCTGATGCGGCCGCGCGACGGCTTCAGGCCGAACAGGCCGCACAGGCTGGCGGGAATGCGAATCGAGCCGCCGCCGTCGGTTGCGTGCCCCATTGGCAAGCCGCGCGCGGCGACGATCGCTGCCGAGCCTCCCGAGGAACCGCCCGGTGACAGGCCCTCGCGCCACGGGTTGATCGTCGCCCCGCCGAACGCCGGCTCGGTCGTGGGCGCGAGCCCGAACTCGCTGGTGTTGGTGCGGCCGACGATGACCAGGCCGGCCTTGCGCATCCGGGCGACCGCCGCGCTGTCGTTCACGGCGACTGGCTGCTTGGCGAAGAACTTCGAACCCAGGGTCGTCGGATGACCGACGCAATCGGCCATCAACTGCTTGATGACATACGGCACGCCCTGGAACGGGCCGATCGCGGCGCCCGGCGCATCGTCGTAGAATTCGGTGATCGCGTTCAGGGCGCCGTTGAGCTTGTGCAAGTTGGCCAGCGTGCCATCGAGCAATTCCTTGGCGCCGAGCTTGCGCGTTCGCACCAGCTCGGCGACGGCCAGCGCGTCGTGTGTCGCGAAAAGATCGTCCACCTCAGTTCCGCCAGCGCGACAGGTTGGCGGCCACGAAGGCATCGTCATGCAGCTCGGGATAGGTGGCGTAGAGCCGATCGATGCCCTCGTTCTGCCCCGGGCTCAACTTCTCGTGCGGATCGAGGCACTCGATCGACTTCAACAGCCCCTGTCGGCGCAGGATCTCGTGGCAACCGGGGATGCAGCCGGCAAAATCGTGCTCCACGTCGAACACGACCGAGTTGCAGTCGGTGACGAACGAGTCGAGCGCCAGGACCTCGGGCGGAATGGCGCCGGCCGAGACCGAGAGCTTGAGGGTCTCCAGCAGCTTGACCGCGCCGCGCGTCCACACGCTCCAATGGCCGAGCAGGCCGCCGTGGAAGCGCAAGGTGACCTCGCGGTTGCCGGTGCGCACGACCATCGGCGTCAGGAGATCGGCCACGATGTGATCGTCGTTGCCGGTGTAGAGCGTGATGCGCTCCTCAGCCTGTGCGTTGGCGATGCCGAAGGCGACGTCGAGCGTGCGGTAGCGGTTGAACGGCGCCACCTTGATGGCCACGACATTGTCGATGGCGGCAAAGCGGCCCCAGAAAGCGCGCGACAGCGGAATGCCACCCACCGCCGTCTGCAGATAGAAACCGATCAGCGGCATCTCCCTGGCGACCGCCGTGCAGTGATCGATCAACTCGTCCTCGCTGGCACCCTTCAGCGCTGCCAGCGACAGAAGGACGGCGTGATAACCGAGCGCGCGCGCCGTCTTCGCCTCTTCCACCGCCTGCGCCGTCTTGCCGACGGCGCCGGCGATCATGACCAGCGGCCGGTCGGTCCACTCCCTTGCGGTCTGGATCGCGAGCTCCAGCACCGGCGTGTAGAGGCCGACCTCACGGATCGCGAACTGGGTCGAGTGCACGCCGACCGCCAGGCCTCCTGAGCCGGCATCGACGTAGTAGCGCGCGATGGCGCGTTGCGATTCCTTGTCGAACTTGCGATCCCCATCGAGCGCGAGCGGATGCGCGGGGATCACCGTTCCCTGGCGCAGGAGGGAAAGAACCGGCGCCGGCAGATCGCGCCAATGCAGGGCTTTGTCCGGGGTCATGTCGACATCCTATCCCAGTTCGGGCCCGGCGAGGGCAAAGACATGGCCCGGATCGTCGAGCTTTTTGGCGGTGCCCAGGGTCATCCGCATGTAGCCGCGTGGCGATACGGCTCCGCCCGCCTCCAGCCAGCGGCGGATCGCGCCATGGGCCTCGGGGACGTCCATGATGAACGGCCCCCTGGCCATCGCCGTTGCCCGCGAAATCAATGCGAGCGCGACGGCCTCATTGTCGGCAACCACTGGCCCGATGGAGGTGGCGTTGCGTCCGTCCCGTCCGAGAGCGAAGCCCGAGAGCTTTCCCGATGGCGTTTCCGCAATCCACGCCAACCCAGATTGCCGGAAGGCAAGATGC
>Ga0070680_100000600_pt1 | contig 24915 bp, 24 predicted proteins | sample KBSC73BmetaG_FD_64672 | JGI IMG/M metagenome (GOLD analysis project Ga0070680, IMG submission 64672) | Corn rhizosphere microbial communities from Kellogg Biological Station, Michigan, USA - KBS C7-3B metaG | ecosystem: Host-associated > Plants > Roots > Rhizosphere | place: USA: Michigan...
GACTCGCGCGCGCGCGTTGAGGGCACAACTTTCACAACTTCCGCGGGCGAAAACGCGTGAGGCCCCACTGATGAACGAGATGACGACCATCACCACCGCCAAGGACTGGGCGAGCGACCAGGAGGTCCGCTGGTGCCCCGGCTGCGGCGACTATGCGGTCTTGAAAGCTGTCCAGCGGACGATGCCCGACCTCGGCGTTGCGCGCGAGAAGACCGTGTTCATCAGCGGCATCGGTTGCTCGAGCCGCTTTCCCTATTACATGGCGAGCTACGGCTTCCACACGATCCACGGCCGCGCCGCCGCGATCGCCACGGGCGTGAAGCTCGCCAATCCCGAGCTCGACATCTGGATCATCACCGGCGACGGCGACGCGCTCTCGATCGGCGGCAACCACACGATGCACGTGCTGCGCCGCAACCTCGATTGCCAGATCCTGCTGTTCAACAATGAGATCTACGGCCTGACCAAGGGCCAATATTCGCCGACCAGCCGGGTCGGCACCCGTTCGCCTTCGACGCCGTTCGGCTCCGTCGATCGGCCGGTCACGCCCTGCGCCTTCGCACTCGGCTCGGGCGCGCGCTTCATCGCCCGCGGGATAGACGTCCACAAGAATCTGCCCGACGTCCTCAAGGCCGCGCACGGGCACAAGGGCGCGAGCTTCGTCGAGATTTTCCAGAACTGCATCGTCTACAACGACGACGTCTTCGCCAGCTTCACCGAGAAACAGGCCGCGGCCGAAAAGCAGCTGTGGCTCGAACGGGGCGAGAAGATGCTGTTCGCCGGCGGCACCAAGGGCATCGCGCTCGATCGCGAGCGGCTCGCGCTGAAGGTCGTGCCCGGCGACGATCCCGACGTCCTCACCCACGATCCCACCAACCGCCAGCTCGCCGCCATGCTGATCCTGATGCCGCTGGAAAATTACCCGATCGCGCTCGGTGTGATCTACGAAGACCCGCGCCCGACGTTCGAAAGCGCGGTGATCGAGCAGAATGCATCCGCAGCTTCCGGCAAGACCGCCGACCTCCAGGCCCTCGTCGCCAAGGGCCAGACCTGGCAGGTCGAAAAGGAGCCGCACCAGATTTGATCTGCGTTCGGTAGGTGGACAACCTCACCCACAGCCTCGTCGGCGCCGTGCTCGGGCGCATGGGCCTCAAGCGCCTCAGTCCGCGTGCGATGCCGGCGCTGATCATCGCGGCCAACCTGCCCGACATCGACAGCTGGATCGCTCGGCCGCTGGGCCTGTCCGCCCGCACCTTCCACCGCGGCTTCACCCACGGGATCGGCGGCATGCTCATCATGCCCTTTGTCGCAGTCGCAATCATGTGGGCATGGGAAAAATTGCGTCCAGGCAAAGAAGGACCGATCCGGCCCGCAGGTCTGCTGCTCGCCTGCTTCATCGGCGTGCTCAGCCATCCGGCGCTCGACTTCCTCAACACTTATGGCGTGAGGCTGCTGGAGCCCTTTTCGCACCGCTGGTTCTACGGCGACACCTTGTTCATCATCGATCCGTGGATCTGGATCATGCTCATCTTCGGCCTCGAATTCTCGTGGCGCACCGAGCGGCTGGGACGCAATTGGGAACGGCCGGCGGCCTATGCCTTCTGCGCGCTGGTCGCCTACATCGGCGTCAACGCCGCGATTTCGGTCCGTGCCGTCGCCGCGAGCCGGCCATTGGTCAGTGCCGTGGAGCCGCCGAAGGTGATCGTGGCCGGAGAAGTCCCGCTCGAATTCTGGAAACGGCAGGTGATGTGGCGCGGCGCCAGGCTTGCCGGCACGGTCGATTATGATGCGTTCGGCGACACCGCTCGGCTCGAGCCGAAGATCGTGCCGCTCAACCTCGACGACCCGCGGCTTGCCGAGGCGGCGCGGACCGACCCGGACGTTTGCAATTTCCTCTTCTGGTCGCGCATGCCGCTGGTCGTTGACATGGACGGCAAGGCCTTTCTCAGCGACCAGCGCTTCCCGGCGCTTCGCCACACCACGTTCCTGATCCCGCTCGAGAGGCCGACGCAGTGAATCTCTTCGAGCAAGCCAAGGCGATCGCCCGCCGCACCGGGCGCCCGCAGGACGGCATCGCCTTCATCGAGCAAAGGGCGAGCGAAGCGGACGCCGAAGCCAATCTGATCGTCGCGCGGTGGCTCCTCTATGGCAGCGATCGCCCGCGCGATCCGGTTGCCGCGCGTCGTCATCTCGAGATCGCCGCGGCCAGGGAAAGCACCGAAGCTGTTCGGCTGCTGGCGAACCTCACTGCGGCCGGGATCGGTTCCGAGCCCGACACGGCCAAAGCCATCGCAATGCTCGAGCAAGTGGCCGATCGCGACGCTGCCGCGGCCGCGCAGCTCGCCTTGCTTCCGCGCATGATGAGCGATGCGGAAGCATTGGGTGCAAAGCGGGAGAAGCTTTCGGCAGACCCGTCGATCGAGCTCGTTCGCCAGCTCCTGCTCCCCGCCGAACGCGAGTACATCACGGGAGCCGCTGGGCCCGTCCTGAAACCGTCGTTCGTCTACGAGCCGGGCGCCGAGCAGGGGAAAGCCGACCCGATCCGCAAGTCGGAAGGCGCGGCGTTCCTGCCGCACGACGAGGATCTCGTAATCCAGGCGCTCAATCGCCGCCTCGCGCTCGTGACCGAGACGACCGTCGAGCAGCGCGAGGCGCTCTACGTGATTCGCTACCTTCCGAGGGAGGAGTACCGTCCGCACTTCGACGCCTTGCCGGGCCTCGCCAACCAGCGCTCGAAGACGGCGATCTGCTATCTGAACGACGAGTATGAGGGCGGCGCGACGAGCTTTCCGGACCTTGGGCTGTCGGTGAGAGGTGCGGCCGGCGACGTGCTGGTCTTCAACAACATCGATTCACGGGAAGGTCCCGACCCGCGCCTCCGTCACGCCGGCGAGGCCGTGACCTCAGGAATCAAATGGATTGCGACCCGCTGGATTCGCCAGCGTCCCCACGATCCTTACGAGATAGGGTGAAGTCGGCGACGACCCGCTCGGTCAGCCTGGCGCAATCGAGACCGGCAAACGGGAAGGTGCCGGTGAGCGCGGTACGGACTTCGGGCGCCAGGGCCTGCTGGAGCTTGCGCCGTGCGCGCATCAGCCGGGTCTTGACCGTGCCGGTCGGGATATCGAGCGTTTCCGCGGCTTCGTCGATCGACACGCCCTCGATCTCGTGAAGTACGAAGACCGTGCGGAAATTTTCCGGAAGGTCGGCGATCGCCCGCTCGAGGATGGAGCGGAGCTGGTCGCGCGCGGCCTCAGCTTCGGGGCTCGGCGCCTGCGAGCCCTTGGCCAGCTGCTCACGATAGGTTTCGAGCACCTCTACGCCCTCCGATTCCAGATACTTGCGCCGCCGCTCCTGCGTCCGGCGACGCGCCAGGGCCTCATTGATGGCGATGCGGGTGAGCCAGGTGGTGAGCGACGAGCGTCCCTCGAACCCGCCGATCGCCGCGAGTGCCTTGGCGTAACAGGACTGGAGCACGTCCTCGGCTTCCTGGCGGTTCTTGAGGATGCTCCAAGCGGTCCGGAACAGCCGCTGGTTGTTGGCCGTCACCAGGTGCCGCACCGCCGCGACGTCGCCTGTCGCGCAGCAGCGCGCGACTTCGAGGTCGCTCATCGCGGCATAATCGAGTGCGAGGGTCCGGCTGCTTCTCATTTGGCGTCCATAGTCCCGCGCATTCCGGGATGATACTTGCAGTAGAACACCGCATGCCCCGCGGAGTTGATGTGCAGGCTCCCCTGCGTGCCGGGCATGAGGTCTAGATTGAAGCTGTTGTTCGACGCTGTGACCGTGTGGCGGAACATGTCCTTGTTCACGAAGGTCACCACGTCTCCCACCTTGAGCGGCGGCACTGGCGTATATTTCATCTGGTCGATGACCACGGTGTGGGTAGCGGCTGCTGCCGGCGAGACAAAGCCGGCCGACAGCAGCGCGCCCACAGCCGCGGCGCACAGGGGGCATCGCCGCGGGAGCAAGCTCATTTCAGCTTCGCAGCCAGCTGCTCGGCGTGCGCCTGATGCTCCTTGAAGAGCGTGAGGCCGGTCTGCAGCAGCGACTTCAATTCGGCGTTATGCGCCGACGGAATGAGGGTCGAAGCGAGCGCGCCGTTCACCGTCTTGTGAAACGCGACTTCATTGTTGACATATTCGCGGTCGAACGCGGCACCCTTGAGCTTGCTGAGCTTCGCGCGCTCGGCGTCAGCGGCCTTCGTGAGGCCCGTGCTGGTTGCATTCGCTTCGGGCGTAACGTGAAGCTTCTTCACCAGCGCGAGCGCCTTCTGGTTCACGGCGGTATGATCGCGCACCATCTCCTGCGCGAATTCGCGGACGGCGGCGTTGTGGGACATTTTGAGCGCCTGCTTGCCCGCCGCGACGTCGAGCGCGCCGGCGGTGTAGGCGATATGAGCGATCTGCGGGTCGGTCGGCGCCGCGGCCGCGACCGGCGCGGAGATTGCGAGTGCGCTCGCGGCGGCAATGAAGAGAGCAGTGCGGGTCATCGAATGTCCTCCCTGTTGGTGACGAACATTTGATGACGAGGGCCCGGAAACGGTTCCCGCGGCTGTTGCTAGGCGTCTACGCGGATCTTTTCGCCGGTAGCGTTTTCGCCTGCCAGCCGGTCCATAATCGCCTTGGCGACGACCTCCGGCGGCTTCACGCTCTCCGGCTCCTCGCCCGGAAAGGCGAGGGCGCGCATGCGGGTCCGCGTCGCGCCCGGATCGACGATGTGGACGCGGATGCGCCCGGTATATTCGGTCTCGTCGGCATAGGCGCCAAGGAGCGTTTCGAGCGCGGCCTTCGACGAACCATAGGCGCCCCAAAAGGCGCGCGGCTCCGCGCCGACGGAGGAAGTCAGCGCAACGACATCGGCTTGCTCCGCTCGCTTGAGCAGCAGATCGAAGGCGGCGATCAGCGCCTGGTTCGCCAGCAGGTTGAGGCTGAGGAGGCGCGAAAATTCCTTGGGGTCGATGTCCTGCACGGGCGTGAGCGAGCCGAGCATCGCGGCGTTTAGCACCAGCACGTCGAGCTTCCCCCAGCGTTCCGCCACTGCGACCGCGAGCTTGCCGATGGTTTCGCCCTCAGTGAGGTCCAGCGGTGCGATGGTCGCCGACCCCCCGGCCTGGTGGATTCGATCTTCCACCTCCTCAAGCGCGTTCGCGGTCCGGGCGACGAGGATCACGTGGGCGCCCGCGCCCGCAAGCGCTTCCGCCGTCGCCGCGCCGATCCCGCGCGATGCGCCCGTGACGAGCGCGAGCTTGCCGTCGAAAGCCTTCGAATCACTCATGGACGCCGCCTGTAGCGGCTAGCGGCTCGCGACCAAAGACAGGGGGACGCCCTTGTCGCTCTCCGATACGTCGGTGAGGGTCGTCGGGTATGCGCCCGTGAAGCAGGCGTCGCACCGCTGCGGATGCGTCTCGTCCCGCTCCTGACCGAGCGCCCGGTACAGACCCTCGATCGAGATGAAGGCCAGGCTGTCCGCATTGATGTAATTGCGCATCTCTTCGACGCTCATCTGCGCTGCGAGCAGCTTGGCCCGCTCGGGCGTGTCGACGCCGTAGAAGCAGCTGTGCCGCGTCGGCGGCGAGGCGATTCGCATATGCACTTCGCGGGCGCCGGCATCGCGCATCATCTGCACCAGCTTCACGCTTGTCGTGCCGCGGACGATCGAATCGTCGACCAGTACGATGCTCTTGCCGTCGACAAGCGCGCTGTTGGCATTGTGTTTCAGCTTGACCCCGAGGTGGCGCACTTCCTGGCTCGGTTGGATGAACGTCCGGCCGACATAGTGCGAGCGGATGATTCCCAGCTCGAACGAGATCCCGCTCGCCTGGCTGAAACCGATCGCGGCCGGAACGCCGCTGTCCGGCACCGGCACCACATAGTCCGCATCGACGGGCGCTTCGCGCGCGAGCTCCGCGCCAATGTTCTTGCGGACCTCGTAGACGGAAACACCCTCGGCGATGCTATCGGGCCGCGAGAAATAGACGTGCTCGAATATGCAGGGGCGCGGCGCGACTTTCTCGAACGGTCGGAAAGAGCGGATCCCGCTGTCGTTCACGAGGACGACTTCCCCGGGGTCGACATCGCGCAGGAAGCTGGCGCCAATCACGTCGAGCGCGACCGTCTCGCTGGCGAAGATCGTCGCTTCGCCAAGCTTGCCCATGACGAGCGGGCGGATGCCGAGCGGATCGCGGCAGGCGATCAGCCCTTCCTCGGTAAGAATGACGAGCGAATAGGCGCCCTCGACCTGCTTCAGCGCGTCGGTCAGCCTGTCGAGCATCGTGTTGCACTGCGAAGTCGCCACCAGGTGCACGATCACCTCGGTGTCGCTCGTCGACTGGAAGATCGAACCGCGGCGGTTCAGGGTCCGCCGAAGCTTCATCGCGTTCGAAAGATTGCCGTTCTGGCCGAGCGCGAAGCCTCCTTCGGCAAGCTCGGCAAACAGCGGCTGGACGTTGCGGAGGGCCGATTCGCCCGTCGTCGCGTAGCGAACGTGGCCGATGGCAGTCCGGCCCGGCAGGCGGCGGATCACTTCTTCGCGGTCGAAATTCCCCGCGACATGGCCCATCGCGCGGTGCGAGTGAAAATGCTTGCCGTCGAAAGCGGTGATGCCGGCGCCTTCCTGCCCGCGGTGCTGCAGCGCATGGAGCCCGAGGGCGACGAAGCTCGCGGCATTGTCGGCGCCCCAAATGCCGAAAATGCCACACTCCTCATGGAGTTTGTCGTCGTCAAACGGATTGGTCGTGAGCATGCCTTCTGGGTCCCCGGCACCCCATGTGCGTCTGTCGCGCGTGATATAGGATAGAGGCACTCCTTTGTCGCCCCCGCGCTGAATAAAGCGTGAAGTTTTAACCGCTTAGCGGTCTTAGGCTTTGTAAAGAGCGGGGAATTTACGCTTCAGAGCGGAGATCTTCGGCCGGTCGTTGACCAGGATGTAGGGGAAGTAGGGATGCTCCGCAGCGAAATGCTGGTGGTAGCCCTCAGCCGGATAGAAGCCGCCATGCTCGATCCGTGTAACGATCGGCTTCGACCAGACATGCGCGGCGTTCAGCCGGGCGATATAGGCATTGGCGAACTTCTGCTGGTCGGGCGTCTGCGGGAAGATCGCGGAGCGGTAGCTCGTGCCGACGTCCGGGCCCTGGCGGTTCACCTCGGTCGGATTGTGGGCGACGGTGAAATAGATTTCCAGCAGCTTGCCGTAGCTGATCTGTGAAGGATCGTAGGTGATCTTCACCGCCTCGGCATGTCCGGTGCTCTCGGAGCTCACCTTGTCGTAAGTCGCGTCCGCCGCCGCACCGCCGGCGTAACCAGAGACGACATTGGTGACGCCCTTCACATGCTCGAACACCCACTCCATTCCCCAGAAGCACCCGCCTGCGAGCACCGCGGTTTCGGCCTTGGGCGGCTGAGCGGTCGCCGGCGCGGGGGCGACGGTGAGCAGCAGGAGGGGGATCATGAGGCGCTTCATTGTCGGTCCTTTCGGTAGCGTACCTAATGTACAAGCGCCGACATTTACAGCGGCTGGACGGACCAACGCCTCCGCAATAGGACGCTGCTGACACGGAGGTAAGCGAATGCCCACCTACACGGCGCCCGTCCGCGACACGCGCTTCATCCTCGACGAGGTCCTGGACATCGGCCGCTATTCTAACCTCCCGGGCTTTGCCAATGCCTCGCCCGATATCGTCGAGGCGATCCTCGAGGAGGCCGCGCGCTTCTGCGAGGAGGTGCTCCAGCCGCTTAACCGCGTTGGCGACGAGGTCGGGTGCAAGCGGGCCGACGACGGGTCGGTGACGACGCCGCCGGGCTTCAAGGAAGCGTGGAAGCAATGGGTCGAAGCCGGCTGGCCGACTCTGACGGCGCCCGAGGAATTCGGCGGCCAGGGCCTGCCGCAGGTGATCGGCACGGCGATCGGCGAATATGTCCTCTCCGCCAACCACAGCTTCGAGATGTTCCAGGGGCTCACCAGCGGCGCGACTGCCGCGCTCCTTGTCAAAGCGTCGGACGAGCTCAAGCAGCGATACCTGCGCAACATGGTCTCCGGAAAATGGACGGGGACCATGAACCTGACCGAGCCGCACGCCGGCACCGACCTCGGCCTTCTCAAGACGCGGGCCGAGCCTAACGACGACGGCAGCTATTCCATCACCGGCACGAAGATCTTCATTTCCTCGGGCGAGCACGACCTCAGCGAGAACATCATCCACCTCGTGCTCGCCAAGCGCGCCGGAGCGCCGGACAACGTCAAGGGCATCAGCCTGTTCGTCGTGCCGAAGTTCCTGGTGAACGACGATGGCAGCCTTGGGCCGCGCAACGCCGTCTCCTGTGGCGCGCTCGAAAAGAAGATGGGAATCCACGGCAATCCCACCTGTGTCATGAACTATGACGGCGCCAAGGGCTGGATCGTCGGCGACGGCGAGAAGGGCCTGCAGGCGATGTTCATCATGATGAACGCGGCACGCCTCGGCGTCGGCCTCCAGGGCCTCGCCCAGGGCGAGGCGGCGTACCAGAATGCAGCCAATTATGCGCGTGAGCGGCGCCAGAGCCGGGCGCTCAAGGAATCAGAGCGCGATCCCGAGGCTCGCGCCGATCCGATCATCGTCCATCCGGATGTCCGCCGGATGCTGATGGAAGCCAGAGCGTGGAACGAAGCGGGAAGGGCGCTGTGCCTGTGGGGATCGCTGCTTGTCGACCTCATGCGCCGCTCGCCCGACGAGACCGAGCGTCAGCAAGCCGACGACTTGCTCGGCCTGATCACACCGGTGATCAAAGGGTACCTCACCGACAAGGGCTTCCAGGCGGCCGTCTATGCGCAGCAGGTGCTCGGCGGTCACGGCTACATCCGTGAGCATGGGCTCGAACAGTTCGTCCGGGATGCGCGGATCACCCAGATTTATGAGGGGACCAACGGTATCCAGGCGATGGACCTCGTCGGGCGCAAGCTTCCCCGGGATGGCGGCCGCGCGATCCGCAGCTTCTTCGAGCTCGTTGGCCGGGACATCGCAGAAGCGAAGCAGGCTGGCGATCCGGCGGGGATCGCAGCAGGACTGGAGCCGGCAATGCAGGATCTCCAGGCATCGACCATGTGGCTCGCGCAGAACGGAATGGCCGACCCGAACAACGCCGGCGCCGGCGCTTACGCGTACATGGACCTGATGGGGCTGGTGACGCTCGGCTGGATGTGGCTGAAAATGGTCCACGCGGCGACGGAAGCGATTGCCGCGGGCGGAGGCAAGGAGGGCAGGGCCTTCTACGAAGCCAAGCTCGCGACCGCCCGTTTCTACGCCGAGCGCGAGTTGCCGCTCTCCTCAGGCCTCCGCCGGAAGATCGAAGCTGGCGCGGAGAGCCTGATGGCGATTCCTGCCGAGGCTTTCTGACACGAGGAGCGGCAGATGCCGGTCGATTTCGAGGGAATGTTCGCCGCCGCACGCGCAGATCGTAATGCCGGCCGCTGCGACGACGCTGAGCGCGCCTATGCCGCCGCTGCGGAACAAGCGCGTTCTGAGAAGGAGCCCGTCGCGCTCGCCCATGCGCTGCGGCACATCTCCGACCTCGCGCGCGAGCGGGGTTCCGTCGCCGAAGCGCTTTCATCGGCCACCGAAGCCGTCGCAATCTACAGGGAGCAACCCGGTTCGCGCCCGCTGGACCTTGCCAACGCTCTCCGTCTGAATGCGCTCGCGCTCTCCGCCGCCGGCCGCGCTGACGAAGCACGGGCGTTGTGGCAGGACGCGCGCCGCCTGTACGCGCAGACGGGCGTCATCGCCGGCGTGGAAGAAGCCGACGCTCGGCTATCGACCGACTAGATCTCCCAAGAGCCTCCGCAGTCCGGCTCTGACTCGCCTCGCCCCGCCGGAAGGGGCGCAACGGCAAGCCTTCTCTTTCGTTTATGCGGCAAGTCTCGCCATGCGAGCCAACCAAAGGATGTTCTCATGCGTAAATTGCTGATCGCATCGGCTGCGGCAGCCGCAGCGGCGTTCGCCGCCAGCCCGGCCTCTGCACAATATTACGGTTACGGCTACAATTATGGCTATTCGCCATACAGTTACGGCTATTCGTACAGCCCTTACAGCTACGGCTACTCGCCGTACCGCTACGGGACCAGCGGCGTGATCGGGTCGATCATCAACAGCGTCACCGGCGGCTACAGCTACAGCCCGTACAGCTATAGCTATAGCCCCTATAGCTACAGCTATTCGCCTTACAGCAGCTACGGCTACAGCTCGTCTTACTATTGCAAGCCGCGGCGCCACCATCGGAACGGCGTCGTCTGGTACACGCGGGGTTGCTGAGCCCAAGCGAGTAGATCGACGCGGCCCGGCGCAACGCGCCGGGCCGTTTTCTATGCAACAACCTTCGCGACGAGCGGTGCACCTCCTGCGCTGGTCAATCGTTGTCCTTCCCTGACCTCCCGAAGGAGAAGGACAATGTCGCAAACCGCCTGGATCGTGGTTGCCGTCGTGGCCGTCGCGGCGGTGCTGGTGATCGCCGCCATCATGTCATCACGGCGCCGGCGCTCAGAGCATCTCAAGGACCGCTTTGGCCGGGAATATGACCGGACCGTCAAGGCGACGGGCGATCGTTCGAAGGCCGAGGCCGATCTCGAAGAGGGCGAAAAGCGCGTCGAGAAGCTGGATATCCGCCCGCTCGACGCGAGTGAGCGGCGGGACTTTCTCGGCCGCTGGACGGAGGTGCAGGCGCGCTTCGTCGACGACCCCGCGCGGGCCGTGGCATTTGCCGACGCCTTGCTCGGCGACGTGATGAAGGCACGCGGCTACCCGGTCAGCGATTTCGAGCAACGCGCCGGTGATATCTCGGTCGACCACCCCGTGGTCGTCGAGCATTATCACAAGGCGCACGAGATCGCCGTCCGCCACGGCCGCGGCGAGGCCAGCACCGAAGACCTGCGCCAGGCGATGATCCATTATCGCGCCTTGTTTGATAACCTCGTCGGCGCACAAGCGCCGGCCGAGTCCGCGCCGCTCGAACGGGAGCCCGCACATCACTGACGATCTGCCTGACTCGGGCAGCCCAACCTTATCGTTGGATAAGGTTTCGCTGTAAAAAGAATGGCTTAGCTGCTGGGTTTAACCAATTGGCAACGATTGGGCCCGAGAACGCTCTTGTGCGGAATCGCGTATGTAACTCGGGAGCGGCCTGACCCCACTCAGGCCGCTCTCGAATTTCTACCAGAAGGCGAGCGCGAGTCCGGTTCCGATTATGGCCACCGTGAGGCCCAGCCCGATCGCTGCGCTGCGCCAGTTCCCAAATGTGCTGTCCATGGCATTCCTCCCCTGAAGTCCCCGACTCGACATTTAGCACAGTTTCGGTCGCAAGGGATGTGAAATGCTGACAAGTCAGCAACTTAGGTCGATTTGCGGGCGCTGTTAAACTGGCGTTCAGGCTAGCACGACGAACCGCCTGCTGCGCGAGATGAACGCGGCTTCAGCGGCAACAGCCGAGCGTTCTTATGGCCAAAGGCTCCAACCGTATGGAAGGAGGATATGAGCCATGCGTGTGATGACGAAAATGCTTGCCGGTGCGGCTGGCCTCGCGGCGATTGCCGCGGCGGCTCCTGCGACCGCCCAATATTATCCGTACAACAGCTACAACGGCTATAATCAGTACAGCCCGTACAACAGCTACCGTGCCTACGGGGCGAACCCGAACGTCGCTGCGTCGCAGTGCACTGCGGCGGTTCAGAATCGCCTTTATAACCGGACCAGCCTCGGTTCGATTCTCGGGTCGCTGGTTGGCATCCCGACCAGCACTTACGGCCGGGTTCTGAACGTGACGAACGAGACGCCGACCCGCAGCGGCATGCGGATCCGCGGTCTCGCCAGCAGCGGGCGTTATGCGTCCAATGCATACGGCCCATACGGCGTGGGTGCCTACGGCGCGCTCGGCTACGGTGCGAACGCCGCGGCAGACCTGTCTTGGAGATGCGACGTCGATTTCAACGGTAATGTCCGCAACGTCGACATCCGTCGCCGGTAATCCGATCGCTTTTCGCGAGAAGAAGCGCCGGCATCCGCCGGCGCTTCTTTTATGCGCATCGGTTAACCCGTTGTAAAACGGCTATTTACCGAGACATTGCAGGTTCAGCCCTGCCGCGGATAAACCCTTCGCCGACTTATGCGTTCATGGCGCCGCGGGCGCTGCGGGCGCATCCTCGAGAAACGAAGTGGAAATGATGGCAAAGCTTGTGCGCGGCACTCAGCCGTTCAACTCACTTGTTGTGGCTGGCTTGATCGCCGCGGCAGCCGCGGCGCCGCTGGCCTTCCAGGCTGCGCCGGTGTCGGCAGCGGTGGCTGCCCAGCCGGTCGGCAGCGAGATTGCGGATTTCTACCGGATGCGGGGCGGCGCCCCATTGTGGCTCGCCCCGACATCCGGCGCCGCCGCGCAACAGCTGATCTCGCTCCTTGCGACGGCGCAGGCCGACGATCTCGATCCGCGGCGTTACAATGTGAAAGCGATCAGTCGTGCGCTCGCCGACGCGCGCACCGGCAACCCGGCGGCCGTTCAACGCGCCGACGCGATGCTGAGCCAGGCCTTCGTCGCCTATGCCGGCGATCAGAAGCACGATCCCGGCGGCGTGATCTATGTCGACCCGCAGCTCAAGCCGACGCCACCGTCTGCCATGCAATTGCTGAGCGAGGCGGCGCATGCGCCGTCGCTCTCCGATTATGTCCAGAACATGAGCTGGATGAATCCGATCTACGCCAAGCTTCGGGCAGCGATCGCAAGCCGGCTCTACCGCAGCAATGCCGAGCGACGGCTGCTCGAGCTTAACCTGGAACGCGCGCGCGCGCTCCCTTCAGGCAACGGACGGTATGTGATCGTCAATCCGCCGGCGGCGCGGCTCTACATGTACGATCACGGACAGGTGGTGGATTCGATGCGGGTGGTCGCGGGTCGGCCCGATCCCGCAGCGCAGACGCCGATGATGAACGCGTTCATTCGCTACGTCGCGCTGAATCCCTATTGGAACTCGCCGCCCGACATCACGGCACGCAGGCTCGCCCCGACCATCCTCAAGGAGGGACGCGCCTATTTCACCAAGCGCGGCTATGACCTCGTCGATCATTTCGGATCCGACGCCCATGTCCTCGACCCGATGTCGGTCGACTGGAAGGCGGTCGCCGCCGGGCGCGTGCAGGTCAACCTGCGGCAACGGCCGGGCCCGGCGAACTCGATGGGAAAGATGAAGTTCATGTTCCCCAACGAGCAGGGGATCTGGCTCCACGACACTCCCGAAAGGGAAAAGATCGAGGATGCGGCACGGCTGCAGAGCAACGGCTGCGTTCGTCTCGAAGCGGCGTCGCGCCTCGAGCGCTGGCTGTTCAACGGCCGTCCGCCCAATCCTAAGGGCGCCGGCCCCGAACAGAAGGTCAACCTGCCCACGCCTGTTCCGCTCTACATCACGTATCTGACGGCGGTGCCGAGCGGGACGTCGATCGTCTATTTCGATGATTTCTACGGCAAGGATCGCGTGGAGGCGCAGCGTTTCGCCGGCCTGTTCTAGGAACTAGCTCGCTTCGCGCTGCTGCTCGACGTACCACGGCCTGAGCATCTGAACCTCGTTGCGCTTTTCCTTCTTGGGAGCGAGTTGCGCGAGATCGAACGCCTGGCCGAATTGGACTCCGAACTTGCCGGCCTGCGCCCAGCGGACGATTCCGCGCACCGGGCCCACGCCGACAATGTCGATGGCAAGCTCAGTCCCCGGGGCGACGGAAAGGTTGCATTCAACCATGGCGCCCATCGACGAGATGTTGCGCAGCTTCACCTCGACCACGGTTCCGTCGATCGAGGTCATGGCGCGTCGCATGAGCCGGTGGCGCGGCTCGCGGGTGCAGGCGAAGCCCTCGGCTTCCACCGTTACGCTGTTCGCAAGCTCGCGGGCGATCGAAGCTTCGCTCGGCTTACCGAAGATGTAGCCCTGGACCATGCTGACACCGAGCTCACGAATGAGCTGGAGGTCGTCGTGCGTCTCGACGCCCTCTGCGCAAGTGTCCATCCCCAGCGTCTCGGCAAGGGTGACGATGGCGCGGATGATTGCGGCGTTGCGGTTCGTCGCCGAGGCGGCGCCGCGAACGAAGCTCTGGTCGATCTTGATCTTGTCGAACGGAGCCTTCTTCAAATAGCCAAGCGAACTGTATCCCGTGCCGAAATCGTCGAGGGACAGCCGCACGCCGATCTTCTTGAGCTTCGCGAACGTGTCATCCGTCGAGTCGCCCTCCGCAAGGAACACGCCTTCGGTGATCTCGAGCTCGAGCCGCTCCGGTGACACCCCGGTCTCGGAAAGGTGTTTCGAGACGACTTCGATCACGTTCGGATCGTTGAACTGCAAGGGCGACAGGTTGACCGCGACGAGGACGTGGTTCGGCCAGCGCGCTGCCTCTTCGAGCGCGGTCCGAAGCACCCATTCGCCGATCTTTCCAATGAGGCCCGCTTCCTCCGCGAGCGGCACGAATTTCGCGGGAGAAATCGGCCCGCGCGTCGGATGCTGCCAGCGGCACAAGGCCTCGAAGCCCGAAATTTCCTCACCCGCGGCGCGGACGATTGGCTGATAGTGAACCGAGAGCTCGCCGCGCTCGATCGCCTGTCTCAAGTCATTCTCGAGCAGCTGGCGCTCGGCGGCTTCGCTGTGCATCGCCGCTTCGTAGAAGCAATGCTTGCCGCGGCCAGCCGCCTTCGCGGCGTAGAGCGCGAGGTCGGCGTTGCGCACCAGCGCGTCGGCGCTCGCGCGGCCGGGGTCGCCGATCGCGATTCCGACAGATGCGCCGATCGTCACCTTGTGCCCTTCGATCTGGTACGGCCTGGAGGCTTGCTCGATGAGGGTGCGGGCGAGCGATTCAAGCAGCCCGATGTCCACCGTCCCAGGAAGCACGGCCTGGAACTCGTCGCCGCCGAGGCGTCCCACCTGACCGTGATTGCCCATCACCGACTTCAGGCGATCGGCGACCTGGCGCAGCAACGCGTCGCCGATCGGATGGCCGAGCGTGTCGTTGACGTTCTTGAAGCGGTCGAGGTCGATCATGAAGAGAGCACAGCCCTTCTGCCGATGGGCGGCGTTCCGCAGCGCTTCGTCGAGCGTCTGGCGCATCATTGCACGGTTTGGCAGGCCGGTTAGCGAATCGAACCGGGCGAGGCGCGAAATCTCGCGCTCGGACTTGCGCTGCTCGGTGAGGTCGGTGCCGATGCCGCGGAAGCCGAGGAAGCGGCCGCGCTCGTCGAAGATCGGGTTGCCCGAGAGCGACCAATGCACGTCCTCCTCGCTCGCCGGTCGCACGACCACGTCGGAGAAGGGGAAGCGCGCGGACAAATGGAAGCCGAGCGTCTTGCGCTCCTCTGCCGATTCCGAGGCGTGATCGACCGACAGCAGATCCGTGAACTGACGGCCGAGCAGCGCTTCGGGGTCGCAGTGGAAATCCTCGGCGAGCTGCTGCGAAACATAGGACAGCGTCCCCAGAGGGTCGGTTTCCCAGAACCAGCCGCGGCCGCTGTTTTCGAACTCGTCGACGAAGTTGAGCGCCTTCTTCGCCTGCCACTCGACGTTGAGACGACGGCGGCCTGCGGCAACGCTCTCCTGCGTTACCGCCACGCTGTAACTGACCATGACCAGCGAGAGTGCATCCACGAGTACGGTCACGAGTGCGCTCGGTGAGAAGAACGCCGTGGCCGCGATCGCTACGATCGCGTTGATGATCGCGAGCGGCGGTGAGGCAATCGAAACGATCGATCGGACGAAGAATCCGCTGATCACCGCGACGAGTGCGAATCCGTCGCCGCGAAGATTGAGGTCTCCCAGCCCCGCGCTGGCTGTCCACAAGATTCCGGTGAGCCCGATGTAGCCGCACATCAGGCGAGTGACAGTGTGCGGCGCCATTTGCATCCGGCGCCACCCGACCATGACCAACCCCGCAACCACGTCGACAAGGAGCGATACGCCCAGCGGCATCATCGACTTGGCGAGCGAAGGCAATTGCTCGGATCCGTAGGCCTGAACGACCAGCGTCGCGGTGATGATCAGGTGACCGGCGAGAAGCAGCCACGGCGCGAAGGCCCAGCCGCTGACACGCCGCTCGGCGAGGGTCGCGTCGTTGGTCGTTTCGTGATCGCGAACGTCGAAGAGAAGCACCTCGCGTGCGGACGCGCGCGCGGCAGCTGGGAGCTCGTGCTCCGGGGACTTGCCGAACAATGTCCGACGCATTGACCTCACCTACAGGCGCAGCGCCCCACGCGCCCCGCCGGGCCATGCTTAACTTTCGGGAGTTGAAGTTAGGGCGAAGAAATGAGGTTAGCTGCGGATTAAGCCTCTATTCCGGAAGGAAATCAGGCACCGATAGATAGCGTTCGCCCGTGTCGTAGTTGAAGCCGAGCACGCGAGGGTGGTCGCCGAGGTCGGGGAGCTTCTGCTCGATGGCCGCAAGCGTCGCGCCGGATGATATGCCGACGAGCATTCCCTCCTCGCGCGCGGCGCGGAGAGCCATTTCCTTGGCGTCTTCGGCGTCGATGTCGATGACACCGTCGAGGACCGATCGGTCGAGGATGCTCGGGATGAAATTGGCGCCGAGGCCCTGGATCGGATGGGGTCCCGCCTTGCCGCCGTTGAGGATCGGCGACGCCAACGGCTCGACCGCGAAAACCTTGAGGTTCGGCCATTTCTTCTTGAGTACTTGCGCCACCGCGGTGATGTGCCCGCCGGTGCCCACGCCGGTGATCAGGGCGTCGATCGGCGCGTCGGCGAAGTCGCGGAGCACCTCCTGCGCGGTCGTGCGGCGGTGGATCTCGACGTTGGCGGGATTGTCGAACTGCTGCGGCATCCAGCTGTTGGGCGTCTGGCCGACCAGCTCGAGCGCACGCTCGACCGCGCCGGACATGCCTTTTTCCTTCGCCGTCAAATCGAACTCGGCACCGTAAGCGAGCATCAGCCGTCGGCGCTCCAGGCTCATGCTCTCGGGCATGACGAGGATCAGCCTGTAGCCCTTGACCGCGGCGACCATGGCAAGCCCGATGCCGGTGTTGCCGGAGGTCGGCTCGATGATCGTCCCGCCGTGCTTCAGGGCGCCGCTCTTCTCCGCATCCTCGACCATCGCCATGGCGATCCGGTCCTTGATCGACCCCCCGGGGTTGGCGCGCTCCTGCTTGATCCAGACTTCCGCACGGTCGCCGAACAGGCGGTTGATCCGGACGGTGGGCGTGTTGCCGATCGTCTCGAGGATATTGGCGGCCTTCATGCGGGAGCTCTCTTCAAGATTGTGCACCGCGCAAGTCGGGAGGCTCGAAGCTTTTTGCAAGGCGGAGCTCGGGGAACCACCAGGACCAGAAGAGGACGACCAGGAGAGCGCCGACACCGCCGGCAATGACGGCGGGTACCGGTCCGATCACCGCACCCAAAAAGCCCGATTCCGTTTCGCCGAGCTCGTTCGATGCCGAGATGAAGAGAGAGGAAACCGCGCCGACGCGACCACGCATCTCGTCGGGCGTGTAGAGCTGGATCAGCGACTGACGGACATAGACCGAGAACATGTCGGCGGCCCCGAGCAAGCCGAGGCACGCAAGCGAGAGCGGCATCGAGCGCGAGAAGCCGAAGATGATCGTCGCTCCACCGAAAACGGCGACGGCAAACAGCATCTTCATGCCGACATTGTGCTTCAGCGGCCGAGCGGAAAAGTAAGCGGCGGTCAAAGTCGCTCCGACCGCCGGCGCTGCGCGCAAATGGCCCAGGCCCTCCGGTCCGGAATGAAGGACGTCGCGCGCAAACACGGGGAGCATCGCCGTCGCGCCGCCGAGGAGAACGGCGAATAGATCGAGGCTGATGGCGCCCAGCACGAGGCGATTGTGGCGTACGTACGATAAGCCTTCGACCATCTGCGCCCAAGGGTTGGGCCCACGCGCGAGCTCGGCACGCGGCACGCGCGGGATCGCAAGCAGGCAGACGAGCGCGACGAGGAAGAGGAAGCCGCTCGCGGCATAGGGAGCGAATGGCGCGAAGGCGTATAGGTAGCCGCCCAGAGCGGGTCCGAGGATGGCGCCGACCTGCCAGGCAATCGACGAGAGGGCGATCGCCCGCGGCAGGATCTCGCGAGGCACGAGGTTCGGCGCGAGCGCTCCGAGCGCCGGGCCGGCGAATGCGCGGCCGACGCCAAGCAGCGCTGCAACAATATAGAGATCGAAGAGCGTCGTCCTGTGCGTCCACGCGAACCAGCCGAGCGCCGCGGCGCAGCCGAGCTCAAGCGCGACGGCCGCGCGCGCGATCCAGCGCCGATCGAGCCGGTCGGCCGTCCAACCGGTGATCAGCGTCAGCAGGAACAGAGGGATGAACTGGACGAGCCCGATCAGGCCGAGGCGGAACGCCGCTTCCTTGAGCCCCATCGTATGACGGGCGATGTCGTAAACCTGCCAGCCGATCACGATGACCATCGCAAGGCTGCCGATCGTCCACGTCAGCCGGGCGAGCCAGAACTGACGAAACTCGGAGATTCGAAGCGGTTCGGGAACGAGGCTCACGCGCGGCTGACTAGGGGCGGTCGCCCGCAGCGGCAACTCGGTTGGCGCGCCCCTTGCGCGCGAGCCCGAGACGAGTCGCCAGCCAGGGCATCGTCAGGCCCTGGACGAAGACCGAGAAGGCGACGACCGCGAAGGCCGAGAGGATGATCGCAGCGCGCTCAGGCACCGCCGGCGGAACGGTGAGTGCCAGTGCGAGCGCGAGGGCACCGCGAAGCCCGCCCCAGAAGAGCACATTCTGAAACCCGAACGGAACGCTGAGCTTCGTCGGCCGAAACAGGCTCGAGAGGGGGTAAACGGCAATCGCGCGCCCGGCGAGCACGAGCAGGATTGCAATCGCCGCCGTCTCCCAGCCCAGGCGCGTCACAGAAACACCCACAAGCTGGATTCCGATCAACAGGAAGACGAAGGAGTTGGCGACGAACGCGAAGAACTCCCATGCGGCGAGCACGTGCGGGCGGCCGGATACCGAAATCGGCCCCTTCACGCCGAGATTGCCGATGATCAGCCCTGCCGTCAGCGATGCGAGCACGCCCGATGCATGCAGCCGTTCCGCGATGAGGAAAGAGCCATAAGCGGCCAGCGTCGTCAGCGTAATCTCGACCAGGTGATCGTTGGTGCGTCCTGCGAGGACCAGGATGAGGCCGCTGGCAAGAGCGCCGATCAATGCTCCTCCGAAGAGGGTCCAGAGGAAAGCGGGAACGACGCTGGCCGCGTTCGCAGGCGCCCCCGCGGCGATGGCGGCGAGGACCCCGAAGCCGACCGCAACCACGCCGTCGTTCAAAAGGCTCTCGGATTCGACGAGCATGGATAGGCGCTTGTCCGGCCGCATCTCCCTGAACGCTGCAATGACCGCGACAGGGTCGGTGGCGGCAATGAGGACCCCGAACAGGCTTGCGCCGATCCAGCTCCAGCTCAGCCAGTAGTGCAGCCCCGTCGCCACGACGAGCGCCGCCAGCGTTACCCCGATCAGCGCCAGCGTGACCGTCACCGGCAGCTCTCGCCGAAAGTCTTTCCACGGCAGCTGCATCGCGCCTTCGAACACCAGTGGCGGTAGCAGCACGTTGAAGATCAAGTCACGGGAAAGCGTGAATTTGGGGGTGCCGGGAATCAGCGCGATCAGCAGTCCGGCAGTGACGAGCCCGACGCTGTACGGCAGCCCCACGCGCCGCGAGATCATGGCGATCAGGCAGGCGACGAGAAGCAAGAGGCCGATCGGCGCTAGCGAAACTCCGTCCATGACCCGCGGGCATAACAAGGCTTTTCGCCGCGGTCTGCCCTGCTGCTGCTGCCGCGGGGGCTAGGAGAACGAAACGGGATCAGTTAGCGTGACGCGCATGGCCAAGCCCAAGTCGCGTTACGTCTGCCAGGCATGCGGCTCCCTGCAGCACCGCTGGCAGGGGCAATGCCCCGACTGCGCCGAGTGGAACACGCTGGTGCAGGAGGCCGCGGAAGTGTCGAGCATCTTCGCCGCCAAGCACAATTTGCAGGCGGGCGGGCGCGTGATCCCGCTGGTCGGCCTCGAGACTCCGTCGGCGCTTCCGGAGCGGCTGCCGAGCGGTGTCGACGAGTTCGACCGGGCGATCGGCGGCGGGATCGTAGCCGGCTCGGCAATGCTCGTCGGCGGCGATCCGGGCATCGGCAAGTCGACTCTGCTTCTGCAGGTCGCCGCGCGGCTCGCGAGCGAAGGGCAGAAGATCGTCTATGTCTCGGGCGAGGAGTCCGCCGAGCAGGTGCGCCTCCGTGCCGTTCGGCTCGGGCTTGGCGGAGCGCCGGTGCGGCTGGCTGCGGCAACGTCGGTGCGCGATATTCTTACCACGGTCGCCGAGGGCCAGCCGCCGGCGCTGCTGGTCATCGATTCCATCCAGACCATGCATTCCGACCTCATCGAAGGCGCGCCCGGCACCGTCAGCCAGGTCCGCGCCTCCGCGCAGGAGCTGGTGCGCTTCGCCAAGGAGCATGCGACCGCGGTCGTCCTCGTCGGCCATGTCACCAAGGACGGCACCATCGCCGGGCCGCGGGTGCTCGAGCATATGGTCGATACCGTGCTGAGCTTCGAAGGCGAGCGCAGCCACCAGTACCGGATCCTGCGCGCGATGAAGAACCGCTTCGGCGGCACTGATGAGATCGGCGTGTTCGCCATGCAGGGCGAAGGCCTCGTCGAGGTTCCCAACCCGTCCGCACTGTTCCTCACCCATCGCGGAGAGCCCGTCAGCGGCACGAGCGTCTTTCCCGCGATCGAAGGCTCGCGGCCGGTCCTGGTCGAAATCCAGGCGCTGACGGTCCGGCTCGCCACCGGCGCGACGCCGAGGCGGGCGGCAGTCGGCTGGGACAGCGGCCGCCTGGCGATGATCCTCGCCGTGCTCGAGGCGCGCTGCGGGCTCAGCTTTGCCACGGCGGAGGTCTATTTGAACGTCGCCGGCGGTTACCGCCTCAGCGACCCTGCCGCCGACCTGGCCGTCGCAGCGGCTCTGGTGTCCGCGCTGTCGGAGCGCCCGGTGCCGAGCGAAGCCATCGTGCTGGGCGAAATCGCGCTGTCCGGCGAAATCCGGCCGGTCGCCCACGCCGGGCTACGGCTCAAGGAAGCCGCCAAGCTCGGCTTCGAAACCGCCTGGGTGCCGAAGGGCGTCAAAGGCGGCGAAGGCCTGCGCCTCGCCGAATTCGCGAACCTCCGCCAGCTCGTCGATCTGCTGCTCGGGCGCTGATCTTCAGCCGTAGCATCCGCGTCCCTTGCGGTTCGTTGGTCGCCCGACCATGGACCACCCCGTGAACCGGCAAGCCGCGACCGACACCAGCAAGCAGCCCGAAGACGGTCTTCCCATCCCACGCCGTTACTGGTCGGTGATCGGCATCTGGCTCGCCCTGACCATGGCCGTGCTCGATGGCGCGATCGCCAATGTCGCGCTTCCGGTGATCGCCCACCAGCTCGGTGCGACGCCGGCCGCCTCGGTATGGGTCATCAACGCCTATCAGCTGACCATTACCGTCCTGCTGCTGCCGCTCGCAGCGCTCGGCGACCGCATCGGCTACAAATGCATCTACATCCCGGGGCTCGCGCTGTTCACGATCGGCTCCGTCGCTTGCGCGGCTGGAGGCACGCTCCCGCTGCTGATCGCTGCCCGGGTGCTCCAGGGGATCGGTGCGGCATGCATCATGAGCATGAACGCGGCGCTGGTGCGCGCGACCTACCCGGCGAGCATGCTCGGGCGCGGCATCGGCTATAACGCAATGGTCCTGTCGATGTCGGCGGCGATCGGGCCGACGCTCGCGGCGGTGATCCTCAGCATCGCCTCGTGGCAGTGGCTGTTCCTGATCAACGTTCCGATCGGAATCGTCGCGATCCTGGTCGGCAGGAAGTCCCTTCCCGATCCGCACGGGCACGGCCGGCCATTCGACTGGGCTTCGGCCATGCTCAGCGCGGCGATGATGGGTTTCATCGTTTTCGGCGCGGAGACCTTTGCGCGCGTCAACGCCGCCGTCGGCTTCGCGATGGTCGGGGCGGGCATCGCGGCGGGTGCCGCGCTCGTATGGCGCGAGCGTGGCGAGAAACATCCGTTGATGCCGCTCGATCTCCTCAGGATCCCGATCTTCACCCTCTCGATCTGCTCGTCGATCGTGTCCTTCGCCGCGCAGATGCTGGCGTATGTCGCGCTTCCGTTCCTGTTGCAGTCGGTGCTTGGAAAGACGGTCTTCGCAACCGGCCTGCTGATGACTCCATGGCCGATTGCGGTAGGGATTGCTGCGCCGTTCGCGGGGCGGCTTGCCGACCGCATGTCGGCGGGCCTTCTCGGCGGGATTGGCCTCGCGGTCTTCTCGCTTGGCCTGTTCCTGCTCTCGCGGCTTGGCGCCGCCCCGCACAATTTCGATATCGCCTGGCGAATGGCGGTTTGCGGCTTCGGGTTCGGCATGTTCCAGTCGCCGAACAACCGGACGATCGTCAGCGCCGCGCCCAAGCCGCGCTCGGGGGCCGCCGGCGGCATGCTCGCGACCGCTCGATTGCTCGGGCAGACCACGGGCGCCGTTGCCGTCGGCGTCGCCTTCCACCTCGCCGGCGTGCGCGCGACGCCGCATCTTCTGCTCGCCGCATCGATCGCCGCGCTCGTGGCGGCGGGCATCAGCCTGCTGCGCATGGGGGTCGCACCTCCCGGCCGTGTGGCCGTCTACAAGCCGATCCTCGACTAGCGGCGGGACTGGCATCGGCTGTTGCCCTAAGCTAGCGCCGGGCCATGACCGCGCTGGACGTGTTCGTCTTCCTATTGCTGATCGGCGGCGCCGCCGTCGGCTTCGTGCGCGGCTTCGTGCACGAGGTGATCTCGCTGCTCGCGTGGATCGTCGGCATCGCGATGCTCAAGCTGTTTCACGCGCAGCTGTGGACCGGCCTTGAGAACAGCTTCCGCACGAGCCCATCGGCAGGCGCGGTCCTCGCCTTCGCCTTGCTGTTCGTGCCTAGCTTCCTCGTCGTGAAGCTGCTTGCCCGCTCGCTCGGAGGGCGGACTCGGCGGCACAAGCTTCTCGGGCCGTTCGATCGGGTGCTGGGCGGCGGGTTCGGCCTCTTGAAGGGCCTGCTCGGCGCGACGCTCTTCTTCCTCCTCGCCAACCTCGCGACCGACATGGTCTATGGGCCGCAGGCAGACCGGCCGCAGTGGATGACGAAGTCGCGGACCTATCCTCTGCTCAACGCCAGCGGCCGCGCGATCGTCGACTGGGTCGAGGCGCGCCGGCTTCACGTGAACAAGGTCGGCGAGCAGAAATGATCCGCCTCTACGACACCATGGCGCGCGAAAAGCGCGAGTTCATGCCGCAGGACCCTGATCGGATCACGATGTATGTGTGCGGACCGACGGTCTATAATCGCGCCCACATCGGCAATTTCCGGCCTGCCGTCGTGTTCGATGTGCTGGCTCGGCTGATCCGGCACACCTACGGCGCGGATTCCCTAGTTTACGCTCGCAACGTCACCGACATCGAGGACAAGATCATGGCCGCCGCGGCGGCCGAGGACGTGCCGATCGAGACGATCACGTCGCGCTATGCCGGGCTGTACGAGCAGGACGCGGCCGCGCTCGGAGTGACTCCGCCCGACATCGAACCGTTCGCCACGGGTCACGTCGCCGATATCATTGCGATGATCGGACGGCTGATCGCCAACGGCCACGCCTACGTCGCCGAGCATCACGTGCTCTTCGATGTGGCTTCGGACCCGACTTACGGCGTGCTCAGCCATCGCGATCTCGAATCGATGATTGCGGGCGCGCGCGTCGATGTCGCGCCGTACAAGCGCGGCCCGACCGATTTCGTGCTGTGGAAGCCGTCCGCCGACGACCAGCCTGGCTGGGAATCGCCCTGGGGACGCGGCCGCCCGGGGTGGCACATCGAATGCTCGGCGATGATCGAGCGGCATCTTGGCGAGACGATCGACATTCACGGCGGCGGGCTCGACCTCGAATTCCCGCACCATGAGAATGAAATCGCGCAGAGCCGGAGCGCGCATGCCGGGACTCCGCTCGCCCGTTACTGGGTGCACAACGGCATGCTGTCGATGCCGTCGGGCAAGATGTCCAAGTCGCTCGGCAATATTGTGACCGTCGACGAGCTGCTGGCGCAAGGGCACCGCGGAGAAGTGCTGCGGTTCGCCTTGTTGATCGGTCAATACCGCCAGCCGCTCGAATGGTCGGATCAGCTGATCGCCCAAGCCAGGGCGACGCTCGACGGGCTTTATCGCGCCGTCGGCAATGCGCATGCGGGTGAGGCGGACCAGGGCGTCGTCGAAGCGCTTTCGGACGATATCAACACGCCGCTCGCGCTGGCGCGGCTGAACGCGATCGAAGATCCGGCGACGCTGAAGGCCAGCGCCGCGCTCCTCGGACTCCTCCAGTCGAGCGCTGACGAATGGTTCCGCGGCGGCGCCGATTCTTCGACCGTCGAGCAACGCATCGCCGAGCGCGCGGCCGCGAAGAGCGCGCGCGACTTCGCGGCCGCCGATCGCATCCGGGACGAGCTCAAGGCCGACGGCATCATCTTGGAGGACGGGCCGGGCGGCACTACTTGGCGCCGCGAATGAGCAGCCGGCTCTACACCACCGACATATTGCGCCTCGCGGCGTCGCTGCATGAGGAGCGCGAGCTCGACCGGGAAGACGGACGGGCCGAAGTGCGCTCGCCGACCTGCGGCAGCCGGATCACGCTCGCCGTCGAGCTCGACGAGGACCGGCGCGTGCGCATGATCTCGCAGCGGGTGCACGCCTGTGCGTTTGGCCAGGCCTCCGCCGCGCTCGTCCAGCAATATGCCGTCGGCCGCGCGCACGACGAAGTTGCCGACGCGCTCGTCGCAATCAGCCGCTGGCTGGCCGAGGAGCAGGACGAGGCCGGCGACTGGCCGGGAATCACCGTGCTCGAGCCCGCCCGCCGGCGCAAAG
>Ga0070680_100000601_pt1 | contig 24906 bp, 26 predicted proteins | sample KBSC73BmetaG_FD_64672 | JGI IMG/M metagenome (GOLD analysis project Ga0070680, IMG submission 64672) | Corn rhizosphere microbial communities from Kellogg Biological Station, Michigan, USA - KBS C7-3B metaG | ecosystem: Host-associated > Plants > Roots > Rhizosphere | place: USA: Michigan...
GGCTCACGCAGCCGAGCGCGATGATGTTGCGCGGCCGATCGCGCAAGGCGACCCCCCTGCCAATCATGGGCCGGAAGACGAGCCGGCGCGGCGTCGCGGGGCGCGAGGCATTCGGAACTCTGTCGCTCGGCTGTTCATCACGATGCGCAGACCCGTCCAAGACGTCCGATCTTGTGACCGATCGAGGGATTTTTTCCTTGATGTGGATCAACCGGCCCTTTCGCCGCGCTGGCGTGCCGAGCGATCCGGGCATCAGCTGTGCCGCGCGAGGCTGGCTTTTGATGCGAAGCCCAGAAGCTTGTTATGCTGGTGCGTGCTCCAAGGATTTGGCGGTCGCGTGCTTCCGTGCCATCGCTCCAGCTAAGCCTGCCCTTCGATGTCCAGGTCGACCTCGTCGCGATCGTCCACATTGTCGCGGCGCTGGCCGTGACCGTGCATGTGCTGCTGCGCAAGCGCGACGTGCGCGCGGCGATCGGCTGGATCGGCCTCGCCTGGCTGTCGCCGATCGCCGGCCCGGCGCTTTATTATTTCTTCGGCATCAATCGCGTGACGCGCCGCGCCGCGCGGCTGACGCCCTCGCGCCAGGGCGCGGTTTTCGCCAATCCGGCGGCGCCGGACCAGGGGCCGCTGCCCGAGAACATTCTCACCATCGCGCGCGTCGGCCAGCAGCTTACGAATCGTCCGCTCGCCGACGGCAATGAGGTTTCTCTGCTCCGCGGCGGCGACGAGGCCTATGCGGCGATGCTCGAGGCGATCGGCAAAGCGCGGCGCAGCGTCGCGCTCGCCTCCTATATTTTCCGCAGCGACCGCGTGGGCGACGCCTTCATTGCGGCGCTCCGCGCGGCGCATGGCCGCGGCGTCGAAGTGCGCGTTCTGGTCGACGGCGTCGGCAGCGGCTACCCGTTCTCCGCCGCCGCGCGAAAATTGGAGCTGTCGAGCGTCCCGGTCGCGCGCTTCATGTTCCACTGGCTGCCCTGGCGCATGCCGTTCCTCAACATGCGCAGCCACAAGAAGCTGCTCGTCATCGACGGCATGACGGGTTTCGCGGGCGGGCTCAATATCGGCGCCGAGAACACCGGGCAAGCTCCCGCTGCGGAGCGCGTCGAGGATGTGCAATTCCGCATCGGCGGGCCCGTCGTCGCGCAGCTCATGCTGACCTTCGCCGAGGATTGGAACTTCACCACCGGCGAGCTTTTGCAAGGCGACGCCTGGTGGCCGGAGATCGCGCCGGGGGGATCGACCCTCGCGCGCGGCATCAGCTCCGGCCCGGACGAGGATATCCGCAAGCTCGAATCGATTCTGGCGACGGCGGTCGCGGCGGCGAGACAGCGCATCCGGATCGTCACGCCCTATTTCCTGCCCGATCAGCGCCTCAGCTCCGCGATCGAGCTCGCGGCGCTGCGCGGCGTCGCGATCGAGATCGTCCTGCCCGAGCGCACGGACCACCCGCTCCTGGACTGGGCAATGCAGGCCCATCTCGATTACTTCGCCCTGCCGGGCGTCGATATCTACCGGACTCCCGTGCCCTTCGATCATTCGAAGCTCGCGACCGTCGATGGGCTGTGGTGCGCGCTCGGCAGCGCCAATTGGGATGTCCGCAGCCTGCGGCTCAATTTCGAATTCATGCTCGAATGCTACGACGCCGAGACCGCCTCCGAGGTCGATCGGCTGATCGACGCAAAGATCGCCCGCGCGCGGCGGCTTTCGCCGCTCGATGAGCGCGCGCTTCCCTTGAGGCTGCGCGACGCCGCGGCGCGCCTGCTGCTGCCCTATCTCTGAGCCCCCGCGGTCAAAGTGTCGCTCCCGGATCGAGCCCCTTGCGGAGCGCGGGGCGACTCACCATAAATTAGAGGGCGGGCCGGAAGCGCGGCACCTTGCCTCAAGCACCTTGAGCTGGATTAAGCAAAGGCTAAGGCTTTAGCCGCTATGTGTCATGCGTATCTCGGATCGACGGGCGACCGGTGGTCGCGCCTATGCATGACAAATTTGGCCTCAAAGGGGGCACCGCGTTGAAAGTCATCAGTTGGAATTTGCTGCGCCGAGTCGGCGCGGCGGTTGAGGATGTTGCTGCCCTCGTCCAGCAGGAAAAACCGGACCTTCTGCTGATGCAGGAGGCGACCGAAGAAATGGAGACCCTCCCGCGCCTCGTCGGCGGGCATTTTCATTGGGAGCCCCTGCCCGGCCGCATTCACGGATTGGCGGCTTGGAGTCCTCACCCGCTGCCGCCGCCTCAATCCTTGGCCCTGCCCGTCTCGCGCATGCCCGGGCGGGTACCGCCGCGCATGGCGCAGCTCGTGCGCCTCGGCAACATCACCATCGCCAATGTTCACTTGTCGCATGGCCAGCTGCTCAACCGCTGGCAGTTGCTGCGCATCGCCGGCGCCATCGACGGCCCCGCGGCGGTGATCGGCGACTACAACGCCGTCGGCCCGACGCGCATGCCCGGCTTCAAGGATGTGGGCCCGCGCGAGCCGACGCTCGTTGCGAGCAACGTGCTGCGCTTTCGTCTCGATCGCTGTCTCGTCCGCGGGCTCAGCTGCGCCGAGGCGCGCGCACTGGAGCAAGGTCCCTCCGACCACCGCCCGATCGCGCTCGAGATCGGGCCTTTGAAAATCGATCTCGGCGAGCCCGCGACGAAGCCATCCAAGCGCGCCGCCTCCGGCGTGGTCGCGGCAAGCGCGCTGAAGCGCTGGCGCTCCCGCGCCCGGGCAGCAAAGCCGCTTTAAGCGCCGCCTGCTCGACGCGCGGCTGCGTCCTCGCCGCGAGCCCTCTCCGCCTTCCCCTTAACGGCCCTCCTCGGGGCCGAGGCTCGCTTGCGTGCCCTTGCTCGCCGCGGCGGCCGCGCGCTGGAAGGTGATGGTGATGCGCACGCCTTGCCCCGGGATGGAATCGACCGCGAAACCGGCCTTGGCGTTCTCGCGCAGCGAGCGGACGATCAGTGCGCTGAGCTTGCCGGGTTGGGGCCAGTCGAGACCCGGCGGCAAGCCTTTGCCGTCATCGCCCACCATGACGCGGCAACCTTGCTCGTCGACGAGGCAGCGCACGGTGATCGTGCCGCCATTGCGATCGGCAAACGCATGCTTCAACGCGTTGGTCAAAAGCTCGTTCACGACCAGTCCCGCCGGCATCGCGACATTGACCGAAACGGGATAGGAATCGACTTTCAGATCGAGCCGCACGCCTTCACGGCCGTGCGCCAGCATCACCGCCGAGACGATTTGGCTCAAATAGACGCCAAGATCGACCTCGTTCCCGGCCTTCTCGGCCGACAGCGACTGGTAAAGCAGGTAAAGCGCTTCGATGCGCCCGGCGAGCCGATCGAAGGGCTCGGTCGGCATCTCGCCGCCGGAATAGCGCACCTCGTAGCGGATCAGCGCCGTGATCATCTGCAAATTGTTTTTGACGCGATGCTGAATCTCCCGAAGCAGCATCTCCTTCTCGCGCAGTTGATGCGCGTATTGCTCATGCGCGGCGGCGCGATGCGCACCGACATCGACCAGCGCGACGAGACGGAACACCGGCTTTCCATCATCGTCTTCGATCACATTGGCATAAGCATCGGCGATCGCCGCGTCGCTCCCCGCGCGCTCGATCCGGAATGTGCCGCTGCCATCGCCAGCTTCGGTGATCGTCTCGCTCAGGCTGCGCGCCGGTTCGCCGCCCGTGCTGGCGCCGCCGAGCACGCTCCAAGGCTTGCCTTCGATCTCGGCGGCTTGCCGGCCGGTCAGCTTTTCGAACGCCGGATTGGCATAGACGATGCGCTCGCCGCCGTTCAGATCGGCGACCGCGATCGCGACCGGGATTTGATCGAGAAAGCGCCGGAACGGCTCGCTTTCGAGCGCATCCGCCAAATCGGGTGCCGCGAGCAGATTTTCGATCTCCTCAGGCTGGGCTTTGTTGTGTTCATCCTTGGGGTCGGTCATGACGCCGGTCCGGAGATCCTTATGCGTGGCGAGGAACACCCCGTCGCGCTCGGCGAGCCGCGACCCTTGGGCGAGTGTCAACAACGATTGGGGAATGAGCTGCGGGTACGTTGGGGGGCCAAAACGCACCACGCCGCATGGCGGTGCCAGATTTCGGCTGCTGGATGGTCACGACCCTCGATGAGGCGTCGTGTTGGTCCGGTATCCCCCGTGAGGCGCCAATCGCGCCACACATAACCTGCCGGCTTCAGGCGGTCAACAATGCAGAAGCGTCGGTGACGCGCGCTATGCCGGGCGGTTCTGGCGCAAAAGCGCTGGCGCCGCTCGCCACGCTCGGGCAGAGAGGCCGGTTTACGCGCCGCGAGAATTTGCTCCGATACGCAACCGCCGACCAACCCTCTCCCCCGCTTCGCGGCGGAGAGGGTGATTTTATCTTTGCCGACCTCTCCCTACTCCGCCGCGGCGCGCGCGGCGAGGCGCTTTGCCTTCACCTCCGAGATCACCGGCTCGAGGTTGTAGACGCGCTTGGCGTTGCCGCCGAGGATGTTGCGCTTGGCAGTCTCCGAGAGGAACGGCAGATCGTAGATCGTCGAAGGCAGATCCATGTCCCAATGCGGATAGTCGGACGCATACATGAGCTGCGTCTCCGCATTGATCATCTTGAAGGTGAGCTCCAGCGCCTCGCGATTGTTGATCATCTCCATCGGCTGCGTCGAGTAGTGCATCTCGCGCATGTAATCCGACGGCCGGCGCTTCAGGAGCGGCACCTCGGATGAGCGCATCATCCACTCATTGTCGAGGCGCTGCATCAGGAACGGAATCCACGCAAGCCCGCTCTCGATCCAGATCACTTTGAGCTTCGGGAAGCGCTCGGGCATCCCGTTCACCAGCCAATTGGTACAATGGAGGATGTTGAACCAGCTAAAGCCCAGCGCATGCGCCGCCATGAAGCGGTTGCAGAGGTTGAGGCTCTGGTCGTGCGTGCCGCCGAACTGGCTGTGGAAGTTGAGCGGCATGCCGCGTTCTTCGACGGCAGCGTAGGTCTTCATATAGGCGTTGTCGTAAAGCGGCTTGTGCCGCGCGGTGCAGACCGTGAAGCCGATCACGCCCTTCTTGTCGCCGAAATCCTGCACGACTTTATAAGCCGCCTCGGGATCGTTCATCGGCAGATAGAGCGAGGAGCAAATCCGCGGCTCTTGCGCCAGCACCTCTTCGCAGAGCCAGCGATTGTAAGCGCGCGCCAGCGCCACCTCGACATCGACGCGGGGCGTGAAGCCCAGCCCCAGCATCGGCGTCGGAAAGATGTTGAGGAGATCGATGCCGATCGCGTCCATCCACCGCCTGGTCAAGGCGATGTCGCGGTGGATGCCGGCGGGCGTCTTTTCGCGGCGCCGCCCGGGATAGCGCGTGACGCGGCCGCCCATGGGCTGATTGCCGCCGTTGGTGATGCCGGCGCCGCCGAAACCCTGATACTTCGCCTGGTCGCGCATCACCGGGTCTTCGATATATTCGGCGATGGACTTGAAGGATTCGGTCTCGTAATGGTGACCGTCGATATCGGCGATGAAGAAATCCTCATAGCGGCGCTGGATTGCCTGCTGCGTCGCATGTTCGAGCAAGGTCGTCGTATCGAACTCCTCGACGGAGAGGTCGCGGTACCGGGTTTCGAGCGTGTCCATGGATTCCGTCCTTCAGCTAGGCCGCCGTCACTTCGCCGCGGCGGGCAGGAATTTCTCGGTATAGAGCTTGGTCATATCGGGCTTCTTCGGCAAGAGCTTCAGATCAACAAAAGATTGCGCCAGCACCGCCGTCGCCTGGGGATCGAACCGGCCGGTATCGGAGAACATCGGCATGATCCGGTCATAGGCCCGCGCCACCACATCGGGCGCCACATGCGTGACCTGCGCCGCGATCGGCACGCTCGCCGCCTTGTTCTTGCGCATGAAGGCGATGGTCTCGAACCAGCCGGCAAGGAAGCGGCGCAGATCGTCCGGCTGCTGCTGGATCGCCTTATCGCTCGCGAAGATCACATGCATGATGAAATGCGGCGCGATGTCGTCGAAATGGACGAGGATCTTCAAGATCCCTTCCTGCTCGAGCTTGGTCGCAAGCACGATGTCGTCGGGCAGGCCCACGGTCTGGCCGGTGCGCAAGGCGGCGATCTGCGCGGAATTGGTGCCGAGGCCGACCAGCGTCATGCCGTTCGGCCCCCAGCCCTGATTGCGCGACAGCTCGCGCACCAGCCATTCGGTGACCGAGCCAGGCGAGGAGATCGACAGGGTTTTGCCCTTGAGATCGGCGATCGTCTTGACCGGCCCATCCTTTGCGACGGCGAGCACCATGATCGAGGGCTTGCCGGCCATGGCGGCGACCCCTTGGACCGGCGCGCCGCGCGCAACGAAGGCCATCGCCGGACCCGAGCCGAGCCCGATATCGATGGCATCGGCCGCCAAGGCCTGCTGCAGCTTCGCCGCGCCGCCCAAGACGAATTCCGAAACCTCGACGCCGTGGTTGTGAAAAAACCCTTCCTTTATGCCGATATCGAGCGGCACGAAGGAGAACACCTCGGCTTGCGGCTTGCCGACGCGGAGCGTGCCCGCGCCGGCCGGCGGGGCGAAACACCCCCCGCAAGCGATGACGAGCGCGGCGCCCAGTAGCGAAACCCTGTTCATGACCATCGCGTTTTCTCCCCTTTCCCGCCTTTTCGGTCGGTTTCGCCGGGAGTATGGGCAAAATCCCGCGCGAGCGCCACTCGGTTTCAGGGCGCGACGGCATCGCTCGTCGGTCGGGATGCAGAGCGCGGCACGTCACGACATCGTGACGCTCGCGCTCCGCCCGCGCCTTGAATTCGCCGCCTTCGCCCTCAAATCTTAGCTGCCATGAGAGAAACGCATATCGTCAACGCCGCGCCGCGGCACGCCGCCTTCCGCTCGGCGAAAGACCTGGCCAAGCCGGTCTGAGCCCTGCCGCAACGCGGCAGGGCCAAGCAATCTTCTTCAATCTTTCGATTTTGCCCTCGAACGCGTCGGTCGGGAAACGGCGGCGCGCTGCCCTGCGAAAAGCGGCCAAGCCGAGAAGGAGTTGGCAATGGCGAATTTGGGAATCGGTGTGCTCTGCGTCCGATGCGGCCTCGTTTCGCGGCGGCCGATTGGATTCCTGCGCGCCCGCCGCAGCTTCGTGTGCGGCGGCTGCAAGGAGATCATCCCGCTCGATGAGCGCAGCGTGCTTGATCGCGAAGGCGTTTGCGTGCCGCAGCGGCGCGCCATCTTCCAGCCCGAGCGCCGGCGCGACCTCGTTCGCTGAACGGGTGCGGCCGGCCGATCGATCGCAGGCGGCGATAAGAGCCGCCGATCACCTCTTGCCCCAAGGACGCATAGGATGAACCGCCTCGCGCATGCCGATTTTTTCCCCAACATCGCCCTGCCGCCGACCGATGAACCGGAAAACGCGCTCGGGCTGATCTTGGACGATCCCGACTTGCCGGCGATCATGGTCACCACCGCGGACGCGGTATCGCTGTCCCCGCTCGCCGGCGGACGACGTACCGAGGATCGTGCCGCTACCTTCCTCGCGCATGAGCTTGCACGCGCGGCACTCGTGCCGTCCGCCGAGATACCGGCGCAGACGGTGACCATGCGGTCGGTCGCCCGCTTCCGGCTCAACGACACCGGCGCGGTTTGCGAGGCGATGCTCGTCTATCCGGGAGAGGCGTCGATCTCCGACGGCAAGCTCTCCGTGCTCGCGCCCGTCGGAACGGCGCTGCTCGGCCTGTCGCAGGGTCAGCTCATGCCCTATGCGGCCGCGGATGGCAGCATCAAGACCCTCACCCTGCTCGATGTCGTGTTCCAGCCCGAATCCTGTGGTCTGGAATGGCGGTGATGGGAGGGCGTGGCGTGGGCGCGCGGCCGGATCAGGCGCGCTGATTGCCGCGCTGGCGCAGGAAGAAGCCGGGCGCCCGCACGACGCGCAGAAGCCCGGCGGCGCTCGAGAGGTTGAGCAGCGAGCGCCGCGCCTCGAGCAGCAATTCGCGCAGCACCAACGGATCGGTGCTGCCTGCCGCTTCCTCGATCCAGGAGAGGCGGTGCAGCGAATAAAGCCCCATGACGCAGGCGATGCCGAAGAAGAACGTCCAGGCGTGGAAGTTCAGCACCTGGACGGTGAGTTCCTGCGCCTCGCCCGCCCAGGTAAATGCGAGCGTCAGTTGATGCGCCGCGAAGAAATCGGCGCAGAGGCCGCCGATCATCGGCGCGATGCCGGCAAAGAACGCGCTGACGACGCTGTTGGCCGCGAGATAGGAGGTGGCCTGCCCCGCGGGCGAGAGCTTCATCGCGATGTTGTTCGAGGCGAGCGCCACGCCCGCGGTCGAGAAGCCCATCAGCAGGTGAATGGCGAAGAGCAGATAGAAGGTGATGCCGTGCACCCAGGAGAGGCCGGTCAAGGTCCATCCCAGCATGCACAGGAGAAAGAGCGGCGCCGCGACGGCCAGCACCGCCTTGTTGCTGAAGCGGTCGCTGAGCGAGCCCCAAATGCCGAGCGAGGCGAGGTTGGCGGTCTGGCTGGCGATGGTCAGGATCATCACCTCGCTCATGCCGTAGCCGAGCGATTTCAGCATATAGACCGCGAAGAACGGCGCGGCGAGATTGACCGCGAAGCTCCAGGACGACAGGAACACCATGAGGGAGCGAAAATTCTTGTCGTGGAACGGCGCGGCGAACAGCTTGCGCAGGCAAAGCGGCTTGGCGCAGGGCGCCATCGGCGCGTTGGGCGTGATCGACAGCAAATAGACGCCGAAAAACCCGATGAGGCCGCTCAGGACGAAGAGCAGCGAATAGACCAGATCCGACTGCGCCGGGAAATCCCGGTGCCAGACATCGATCAGCACGCTCGCGCCATAAGCGAGGAGCGTCGCGAGCGCGGTCGTCGCCGCGGTGCGGCGTGCGAAGAAGCGGCCATATTCGGCGCGCGGCACGAGATCGCGCATCCAGGAATTCCATGAGCAGCCGCCGATCGCGCCCGCGCCCTGATAAACCGTGAGGAGCCCGATCAGCGCGGCGATGCCCCAGGGCCCGAGAAACGGCACGGCGGCGCAAGCGAGCAGAAAGATCCGCCCGATCAGCGACGCGCCGACGCAGATGCGGCGGCGGTCGCGCCAATGCTCGACCAGGATCACTGCCGGGATCTGCAGCAGTTGAATGAGGAACGGCACGGCGGCGAGGATGCCGATCGCGAAATTGCTCGCGCCGAGCTCCACCGCGAAACCGGCGAGGAGCACCCCGGTCGTCAGCGTGCCCATCGCCTCGCTGGCAAGGCCATCGCACAGGACGAGGCGGAAGACCCGCCCGCTGGTCGCGGGCGGCGCCGATGCGGCGTCGTCGCCAACAGTCATGGAATTCTTCGTCTCGAACACTGCCTCGACGCTCGACGGTTGAGGAAGGTTCGGACGAAATCCAAGGACGGTCGCGGTCATCAACGAGCCGAATCTAAGATGCAGCCGTCACGCGACTCTGTCCAGTTGACCCGCCTGTCGCGCTCCGCGGGTGGAACGCCGCGACTCGGACGGGCTGCATCGCCGGTCGCGGCCAATGCGGCATTTTGGCGCCGCGAGCGTTTAAAGATGGTTGAGCCTCGTGCGCCCGGGTGGAATTCTTCCGCTTCGCATCGGCCGCTCATCGGCATGCCGGCGCCGAAGTCGGCGGGTTGCTCCCCGGCCTTCCGACCCTTGATCCACATCAAGCGACTGCCGCGGTCGCGATGATAGGCTCACGCTTATGGTTGCCCCGTGTCGGGCGGTTGTGGCGGGGGCTGGAAAGCCTCGAGCGGCTGCGCGCCGGGCCCTTCTAGGAGACGGCTATGACTTACCAGGACATCCTCGTCTATCTCGACGATCATCGCGGTGCCGAAACGCGCTTGAATCTCGCGATCTCGCTTGCGTCTCAGAGCAAAGCCCACCTCATCGGCCTCTATGGCCTCGCGCTGCCGGACGCGCCGCGGCCCCTCGCCGTCGCCGGCGGATATGCCGACGACAACGCATTGTTGGCCGCCTTCGTCCGCGACCGCGATTCGGCCTTCGATCGAGAGACGCACATCGAGGCATCGTTTCGTGCTGCGGCGAGACGGGCCGGATTGACGAGCGATTGGGAAACATGGCCCAAAAAAGCAAGCGATCTCGCCGCCCTCATTACCGAGCGGGCGCGCTACGCCGACCTTACCGTGCTCGGCCAAGCCGATGCCGCTCATCCTTTCTTCGATGCGCTGGCGAAGTTGCCCGAAACCGTCATGCTGGGAAGCGGCCGGCCTGTCCTTATTGTCCCTTATGCCGGCCGCATCGATCGGGTCGGGACGAGGGTATTCGTTGCCTGGAGCGGCACGCGTGAAGCCGCACGCGCCGTGGCCGATGCGATCCCGATGCTTCGCGGCGCGAGCGCCGTGACGGTCGCCGCGATCGGCTCGCTTCCCGGCGCCGAGCACAACGAGGGCCGCCTAACTGCCGACGTGGCGCGCCATCTCGCTCGGCACGGGATCCAGGCGCGAACGGAGCATTTCACCGCCCCCGATATCGAGACCGGAGAGCTGATCCTGTCACGCGCGGCGGACCTCGATTGTGATCTCATCGTGATGGGAGGGTACGGTCATTCGCGGACACGCGAGCTGATCCTCGGCGGCGTCACGCGCACGATCCTGCGCTACATGACAATGCCCGTGCTCATGTCGCATTGAGAGGCAACGGGCTGCATTCTTCGAGCGCCGGTCACCGCCGGCCCTCTCCGCTCAAGGGCGGTCCGGCGCGATGCGGTATCCGCTCACGCCGGCTCCGCCGTCGCCGAGAAAATTCGCCGCGTAGCTGCGGCTGGGCGGCTTTGCTCGATTCGGCTCGATTACAGCGGCCTCGAAACCGTTCCGCCGGGCATAGGCAAGCGCCGCCTCGCAGGAGGTAAATTCGAGACGGAGTTGCGCCATGGTGTCCTTGGAGCTCGACCATCCCATGAGCGGATCGGGGACGATCGGAGATCGCTGATCGAATTCCAACACCCAGTGCCGGGCCGCGGCTTTTCCGCCGGACATCATCGCTGAACGGGTGGGTTGGTAGATCACGGCGCGAGGCGTGAAGCTCGCGCCGCCGCGCGCCAAATCGTTCTTGCGCTCGATCATGGTCATGCCCTCCGAAATGATGCCGATGCACCGCCTCGCGGGCGCCTAACCGAGGGCTGCCGAAATCGCGGCGAGGATCGCGCAGACGACGAGCCCGAGGACGGCAAGGCGCAAGGTCGCTTGGCCGAGATCGGGGCCGAGTACCCGCTCGAGGAGCCGGTCGCTGATTTCGCAGGCTGCGAAATCCTCATCCGGCGTGGTCACGGTATCGCTCCTTCCGATTCGTCGCTTACGCGGCAAGCGGGACGGCCGACCCTGACCACGGGCGTCCAACCCGGCGGATCGCTCGCGGGGAAGCTCGCCTCGGCAATGGCATCGATCCGGTCTTGCTCCCTCTCATCCGCATCGCGCGGGCCGAGCCCGGGATCGCCGCAATTCTGCATGATGGACCTCCAGCTCTTGAGCCTCCGTCGGGCCACGCCTGGCGCCCGAATCCTGACTCGATGATAAATATTGGAACGCCCCGGCCCCCGCGTCTTTGCGCCAGCGCAAATTCGCAAACCGGTCTTGTGCGGCAGGCACTGGCAAAGCTTCGCCGTTGCAACCATCTCCTAGGGAGGACATCTCGCTGAACAAGGACGGTGCTCCCGTGGCTCCAAGGGAAGTTTGGGACTTGGCGGCATCCCCGCCTTCCTTTGCCTCGCGCGACGTGCTCGACGCCATGCTTGCCCCGCGCGAGCGCAGAGAGCCGTTCGCGCTTGCGACCGTCATCGAGACGCACGGCTCGGTCTCGGCGAAGACCGGCTCCAAAGCGGTGATCGGCCGCGACGGCCGGATTCTCGCGGGCTGGGTCGGCGGCGGCTGCGCCGAAGGCGCGGTCTCGCACAGCGCGCTCGACGGCCTCGAAACCGGCGAGACGGCGATTATCGATCTCGATCTCAACGACGAGGTGCTGGGCACGGGAATGCCATGCGGCGGCACGATGCGCGTCTTCGTCGAGCCGATACGGCCAAAGCCCCGGCTCTGGATCCTCGGCCACGGCAAAGTTGCCGAAACGCTTTGCACGATTGCCGCGGCCATCGGGTTCGAGGTGGTGATCGACGATCCGATGGCCGATCCGGCCCGCTATCCATCGGCGGCACGCCTGCTCACCGATGATCTCGACTATTCGCGCCTCGACCCTGGCGAAGACGATTGCGTTGTCGTCGCTACGCAGCACAAAGGCGATCATCAGTCCATGGCGCGGTGCTTGCGCTCGCCTGTGCCCTATATCGGGCTGGTCGCCAGCCGCAAGCGCTCGAGGCTCGTGCTCGATTATTTGCGCGAGCAAGGATTCGGCGAGACCGAGCTGAAGCGGGTCTATGCGCCGGCCGGCCTCGATCTCGGCGCGCGTTCGCCGGAGGAAATCGCGCTCTCGGTGCTCAGCGAAATCGTGATGCTGCGCCACAAAGCCGGCGGCGCGGCGCGGCGCCTCGAAATGGCGCGAACGGCGGAAGCCTGATGCGGCTGGAATCCTCGACGACGGTCGCCGAAATCCTCGACCGATATCCGGACGCGATCCGGGTGTTCGCGGCGCACCATATGGCGTGCGTCGGCTGCGCGATCGCGCCCTACCACACGGTCGCGGAGGCTTGCGCCGATTACGGCGTGGCTTTTGGTCGGCTGAAGCGAGAGCTTGCGGCGGCCGCGAAGCGGCGGTAGCGCGGCGCTACTTTGGAGGGCGCTATTCCTCCTCGGCGATCCGCACCAGCGCGTGCGGATCGCGAAGCACGAGATGCTGCCGGCCGCCATCGACAACGCCGCGCTGCTCCCACCCGCTCAGCATCCGGCTCACCGTGTAGAGGTTGGTCCCGGCCATCAGCGCGATATCGCGCCGGGTGATCGGAAAGGAAATCTCGATCCCGCCATCGACGCGGCGACCTGCCTGGCGCACGAGACGCAAGATGGCGTGCGCGATGCGGCGCTCGACACGCTGGGTCGCCGCCTCGCCGAGGCGCGCATCTGCTTCCTCGAGAAACCTGCCGATGCCTCGGATCACCGCCACCGCCAGCGCGGGATAGCGCGCCATGAGCGCGAAGAAAGCCTGCCTCGACCAGCAAAGCGCGATGATGTCGGTCACGGCAAGAGCGGTCGTCGTGTAGGCCCTGTCGTCGAATATCCCGACATAGCCGGCGAGATCGCCGGGACCCAGGAATCGAACGACGATGCGGCTGCCTTCGCTCATGACACGGGTCGCCTTCGATCGGCCGTTCAAGATCAGGAAGAGACGACGCGGCATTTCGCCCTGTGCGAAGAGCGCGCCGCCCTTGCGGATGTGCGCGATCTGCGATTCCCTTGCGATTTCGCCGCAAGCGGAATCATCCAGCCGCGCGAAGAATTCGAGGTGGCGAATCGCCGACCCATCCAAACGCCCGCTGGCATCCTGGCGCAGCGGCAATTGCTTCGGACGCGGCAAAGCGGCGCTCTCCATAGGGCGGCATCCAGCATCCCCGACCGGGATCGTCTCGAATTATATCGTCAACGCCGCTCGCCGGCGCAGCACGAGACGATGCGCCAAGATGCCGCGGACGCCGGCGCAGAGCATTTTTTGCTGCCGTGCACCCGTCATTTGCTCTGGCGCAACGAAGGTTCGCCCGGCCGGGCACATATCGAGATCGACGGCGCATCTCGATGCCGTCTCAGCAACGAGGGGAGAAACATCATGCATGGTCGACTCGAGAGCGAGGCGCAGGCGGGCTATTGCGAGGACGGGCTGAGGCTTCGGCACAAGCTCTTGAAGCTTCGCTGGATGGGGCTCGAGCGCGAGGCCGATGAGGTCGCCGACGCGATCGGCGACCTTCAGTGCAGGCTCCCGAAGGTCGTCGCGACCAATATTGCTGCGACCGACTGACGTGTCGTTCCGGTCGCCTGGTGCCGTTTTAGGGCTCGGATGAGGTCTTGACCGGCACGGCGACCGGCGCGCCAGTGCGCCGCGGCGATCGCGTGCCGCCGCTCACGACGAGCATCGCCAGCGGCGGCACGGCGAGGAGCACCGCGCACAGCCCGGTCGCGGCAAGTCCCGCCCAGGCGATGAGCGGGCCGGCGATGAAGGCAACCAGCACGCTGATGCCGGCGGAACACGTGTCGTTGACGCCCAAGGCGCGGCCGCGCTCCGCGGTCGGATAGTGATCGGCGATGAGCGCCGTCGCCGACACATTCGCCCCGGCCCAGCCGATGCCGACGAGGAAAGCGCCCAGAGTTACGGTCCAGAACACGCTGGTATAAGCGACGAGCCCCGCACCGGCGAGCGCCGTCGCGACGCCTGGAAACATCACCGCATCGCGCCCGTAGCGGTCGGTCAACCGCCCCAAGGGAATGGTGAAAGCGAACATGCCCATGGAATGGCAGGCGCCGGCGATCGCAATGCCGGTGAGCGTTGTGCCGCAATCTTTGAGGACCAGCGAGGTCAGCACCATCACGATCGACATGTTGCCTTGCGCGGCGCAGTTGGAGACGACCGCAAGGCGGATCGCCGGATTGCGGAGCAAGCTCGAGGCGCGGAAGGCGCGCTTCGGCGCACCCTCGGCGGCGCGCGGCGGTGCAACGAAGCCCGGATAGTAGTGGTGGAGATTCTGGCCGATATGCTTGGGGTCGGGGCGAACGAAGCTGACGATGATCATGCCCGGCAGGATGAGGCAGGGCAGCAAAAACCAGGCAAGGCCGAGCGGATCGCCGCCGATGCGCGCCGAGACGTGCTCCGACACATCGATCACGAGCGGGCTCACGACCAACCCCAAGAGCGAGCCCAAGGCGAGATAGCCGAGCGCCTGGGCGCGATACTGCGGCGGGAACATGTCGGTCGCGGCGACGCGCAGCTGCTGCGAGGCGTTCATCCCCATGCCGAAGACGAGGATGCCGAGAACGAAAGCGGGAAAGCTGTGGTAAAGCATGGCGACGCCGACTCCTGTCGCGCCGAAGAGCGCCAGGCCCAGCCCCATCAGAATCCCCGGCTTGCGGCCGAGCGCGTCGGTGACCCGTCCGACCGGATAGGCAATGAGGAAGCGGCTGAGGCCGACGAGACCGACCGACAGGCCGATGAGATCGGCCGAGCCGGTCAGCGCGATCACCATCAACGGCCCGAAGCCATAGGTGAACTGCATCCCCGCGCCGGTGAAGGTCTGCGACAGCGAGAACAGCGCCATGTTGCGCTTGACGACCGACGGGACGCGGAAGACGGGTGAAATGCTTGCGGCGCTATCCATTTAACCAAATTAGCAGAGCCCGGGAATTCGACAAATGGACGCGCGGCAGGGCAGGCTTGCGCCAAGCGGGGTCGCGACCGCCGGCTTCGGGCTCACCCGGGGTTAATCTCTCGGCGCAATACTGCCAGCGCCATGGTTAAGATTTTCGACCGGGACCGACGGGATGCAGGACCGCTCGAGCCGGCCGAGCGCGCAGCGCTCGCGGCGCTGTTCCTCTTCGCCCTGGCGCTGCGCCTCGTGCCGACCGTCATTCATCCGAGCCTCGATCATCCCGACGAGCTGTTTCAAAGCCTCGAGCAGGCCCATCGCCTGCTCTTCGGCTATGGCGAAATCCCATGGGAGTTCCATGTCGGCGCGCGCTCCTGGCTCTTGCCGGGCGCCTTGGCGGGTTTCATGTGGCTGGGCGACCGCATCGCCGATACGCCCGCCCTCTATCTCGGCGCCGCCCATCTGGCGCTCGCCGCGCTCGCCGCGACCAGCATGCTCTGCGCCTTTTTCTGGGGCCGGCGCTGGTTCGGCTTTTGGGGCGGGCTGGTCGCGGCCTCGCTCCCCGCGCTCTGGCCGGATGCGGTCTATTTCGGCGCGCGCTCGCTGAGCGAATGCGTCGCCGCCGCGCTTCTCGTGCCGGCGCTCTATCTCCTCGACGGCGAGGTGAAGCGCGCGACGGGCGGGCGCCGCTTCGCCGGCGGGGCGCTGCTCGGCCTCGCCACGGCGCTGCGCATCCAGTTGGCCCCTGTGCTCGCGCTCGTGCTCCTCTGGCGGGCCGTCGAGGACCTGCATCGCCGCGATTCGCTAAGGACGGAGTTGCCCTTCGTCATCGGCATCGCGCTCGCCCTCGGCGCAGCCGGGCTGCTCGACGCTCTCACCTGGACCTATCCGTTCCAGTCGCTGTGGCTCAACTTCACCTACAACGCCTTCAACGGCGCCGCCGACAGTTTCGGCACCGCGCCCTGGTCCTATTACCTCATCGGCTTGATTGCACAGTGGCGCTGGTATTTTCCGGCGATTCTGCTGCTCGCCTTGCTCGGCGGCTGGCGCCTGAAGCTGCCGCTTGCGGCGGCGATCGTGATCCTCATCGCCCACGCGCTGGTGCCGCACAAGGAGTATCGCTTCATCTACCCGGCGGTGCTGCTGATCCTGATCCTTGCGGGACTGGGCCTCGCCCAGCTTATGTCATTCTTTGGCACGCGCGCGGCCGGCGCATCGCGCGGCCTGACGCTCGCCGCGCTCGGCGCCGTCGCCCTATCGAGCGCGGCCTTCGCCACCTCGCCCGCAATGCGGCCGATGTGGAATGCCGGCAGCAATCTGATCGCGGCCGCGTCTTACATTCATGGCCTCGATCATGTCTGCGGCATCGCCGCCGACGGCACCTATGGCGGCTATGCCTATTTCCATCGCGACGCGCCGTTCTATTGGCTCACCAGTGCCGCCGAGCTCGCGGATGACGCGCCCGGCTTCAACGTGCTGATGACGGCGAAGCCCGTGCCGCGCGAGTTTTCGACCTTGCGCTGCTTCGGCGCGATCTGCGTCGCGCGGCGCCCCGGAACGTGTCTCTCGACCCCGCCCGCGCCGCGCCCCTTCATGACCACGCCGCACGCACCTTAGCAACGCGTCACGGCGCCTCGTGCTGCTCCGCCTGCGCGCCGTAAGCGGTGCCGTAATCGCCGGCGATCGATTGCGTGTCGTGGATGAACAGCAGGAACAGCAGGGTGAGGCAGGCCTCGGCAAGGACGAGACTCGCCAAGAGCCGGCGCGACAATGCCCTCGCCTCGGCATCATCGCCCGCCGCGGCGCGCTCGATCCAGACGAGCCACAATGCCGGCAAAGCGAAAGCGACGACGAGATAGTGGAGATAGACCGGCCGCGCCGTCGCGGTCAGCAACAGGCCATAGCCCCAGAACGCGGCATTGACCGCGAGCGCCGTCGAGGAGCCCGACGCGAAGATGTGCTCCGCCACGCCCGCCGCGTTGCGGCGCAATTGCCGGGTGAAGCGTAAGAGGATGGTTGCAAAGCACGCGACCACAAGTCCGAGGAACGCGCCCGACAGATAGGTCGGCCAGCCGAGCACCGCGGGATAGGCGAGAAAGCGCCGGAAATCATTGCCGAGCGCATAGTGAAGATCGAGGCCGAGCGCGAGGGCGAGCCAATGCTGATAGAAATCCGCATGAAGAAGGCTGGCGAGGTTGGCGCCTTCGACACCGCCCGGCAGCTTGACGATGGCGATGAGCCAGGGGATGAGCGGCAGCGCGCCCAAGAGGCTGCCGATCAGCCAGAGGCGCCAGCGCACGGACTTGCGATCGAAGAGGGCGGTCGCGGCAACGAAAGCCGCGGCGAAGAAGAAGCCGCAGAGCTGCACCTGCCCGAGAAGCGCGCCGATAACGCCCCAGGCGAAGGCGCCCCACCAGCGCTCGCGCTTCCACCACACCCAGAGCAAGGCGACGGTGAAAAGCGGCAGGATGTCGGGCGGCCAGATCTTCCGGCTGAACAGCACGGCAAGCGGGTTGACCGCGACGAGTGCCGCGGCCCAAAGCCAGGGCTCGCGCTCGGCGCGCTGAACCCCGAAACGCGCGAAGAGCGACAGGAGCAGGATCGCGGCGCCATTGCTGAGCGCGACCGCGCGAGCGAGCGCGATCGGATCGAGCGCCGGCAGGACCGCGCTCAAGCCGATGAAGGCCCAAAGGCTTAGCCCCGCATTGGGGAGGCCCGCGCTCGATCCCATGCCAAGCAGCGGCAGATCGCGGCTTTGCCAGAAGTCGCGCAGCTGCGCGAAGGTCCAGGCCTCGTCGCCTTTCCATTCCATGTCCGAAAGCCAGACGAGGCGGAAGACGATACCGAGTGCGAGCGCCAGGCCGAAGCCGATCGCCCAACGCCGCCGCCAGAGCGCGTGCGAGGCCACGCGGCGCAAGCCTCGCAGCGCCGTATCACCGTCGCGCGAAGTCAAGGCTGGCTTGCTCCGGCGCGGCGACGCCAGCACCATATTCGCGCCGCAGCGTCCAGACGATGAAGAGAAGGATCAAGAGCGGCGTCGCGAAGCCCGCGCGAAACACGGTCGGCGGGTTGAAGAACGGGCTGACCCAGAGCAGCACGAGGAAAAGGGTCTCGGTCAAGCGCAAGCCCCTCTCCAGCCCCCGCGCGAAGACCAGCGCCGCCGCGAGCCCGAGCAACAGCGCGTCGTAATCAATCACATGCGGCGCAGCGAGCAAGGTCGCGGCAAAGAGCACCGCAAGCTGCGCCTCGCGTGCCATCGGCCGGCGATAGCACCACCACACCGCAGCGGCGGCGCCGGCGATGCCGAGCGCCTGGATCGCATTGGCGAGCGGCGCCGGCGCACCAAGCAGAGCCGCGTAGGTAAAAAGACTCTGGCCGTTGAGGCGCGCGATCGCGCTCCATTGCACGAAGAGCTCGCTGGGGCGCGTCATCACCGCGAGCCATTGCTGCCACGGCGCGATGCCGAAGATCGCAGCGCTGGCGCCGGCGAGAAGCAGCGCGCTCGCCGCCGCACCGGCGAGCGCTTTCCAGTGCCGTCCGGCAATGAGCGCAACCGGCACCATCAGCCAGAGCTGCGGCTTATAGGTGAGCGCGCCCAAAAGCGCGCCCGCCAGCACCGGCCGGCGCGGCAGCAGGCCGAAGCCGCCCATCATCAGCGCGCAGGTGAGAAAAGTATTCTGGCCGAGACAGGCCGTGATCGCGCTGGCGGGGCAGAGCGCCGCCGCCACGCCGAGAATCGCCCGCGCGCGCGGCGCCCGAACGCAGCAACAAGTGGCGGCGATGAGACCGAGGAAGCTCAGCGCCAAAAACAGAATCCCGGCCGGGAGAAACGGCAAAAGGCCGAAAGGCAGAAGCAGCAGCAAATAATGTGGCGGATAAAGCCAGGGATGCAGCGGCAGCGGATGCGCGAGCCAGGCGGCGAAATTGGCGTTGAGCAGCTGAGTCAGCCCGTCGCCGTCATAGAGCACCGCGATATTGCCGTCATAAAAGGCGCGGATGGCCGTGTCATAGACCATCCAATCCTCGCCGCGCTCGCCGGCGAAGGCATGGATGTAAAAGCCCCAGGCGGCAAGGCCGAAAACGCCGGCAAGGCCGGCCGCGAGGCCGAGATTTTTCTCGACGGACATGAATGATCCTGCGCCCGATCGCGCTCCGCCAAGCTTGGCAGGGCAATGGCTTAGAAAGTGTTAAGCCGCGGCTTTGCGGCGGCTGCTATACTCGCGAAGAAGACCGGCAAAATGGCGTGGGAGGCTGCAGAATTAGCCTGCGCCCCTCGACTACGCTTCGCTCCGCTCGGGGTGAGGAAAGAGGGTTGATGGCATTAAGAAAAAAGCCTCATCCCGAGCTTGTCGAGGGACGCACGGCCAACATCCAGCGACATGCAATTGCTCGGCATAAACGGGAGGAAAGCGATGGTGGCGGTCATCCGTTTGCACCGGCGCGGCGGGCCGGAGGTGCTGAGCTTCGAAGAGATCGAGCTCGGCCGCCCCGGCCCCGGCGAGGTGCGCTTCCGCCAGCGCGCCTGCGGCCTCAACTTCATCGACACCTATATCCGCACCGGGCTTTATCCCTCGCCGCTCCCCTGCATCCTCGGCAATGAAGGCGCGGGCGAGGTCCTCGAAGTCGGGCCGGGCGTCATCGAGTTCAAAGAAGGTGATCGCGTCACCGCGATCCATCGCCTGGGTGGCTATGCCGAAGAGCGCATCGCCCCGGCCGAGCGGCTGGTGAAGCTGCCCGATTTCGTCTCCGACGAGATGGCCGCGGCGCTGATGTTCAAGGGCCTCACCGCCCGATATCTCCTGCGCCAGACCTTTCGCGTCGCACCCGGCCAGACCATCCTCTTTCATGCCGCGGCGGGCGGCGTCGGCCTCGTCGCTTGCCAATGGGCGAAGCTCCGCGGCGCGACCGTGATCGGCACGGTCGGCAGCACGGAAAAGGCCGAACTTGCCCGCGCCCATGGCTGCGATCACGCGATCCTTTATCGCGAGGAGGATTTCGTCGAGCGCGTGCGCGATATCACCCAAGGCGCGCTTTGCGACGTCGTCTATGACGGCGTCGGCCAAAGCGTCTTTCCCGCCTCGCTCGACTGCTTGAAACGCCGCGGCGCTTTCGTCAGCTTCGGCAACGCCTCGGGCAAGATCGCCGCGATCGATCCGATGATGTTGCACGACAAGGGCTCGCTCTGGGCGACCAAGACCAACCTTTACGATCATATGCCGACGCGCGAAGCGCTCCTCGAAGCGGTGGCCGATCTCTTCGAGGCCGTGCGCCAGGGGGTGAAGCCGCTAATCGGCCAGCGCTATGCGCTGAAGGACGCAGCCGCGGCACATCGCGCGCTCGAATCGCGCGCCACCATCGGCTCCTCGGTGCTCGTGCCGGGGTGACGGAGTTCTTCGCGGCGTCGCTTTGCCGCCCGGCGACGCCGCTCCATCCAAAGAGGGCGCAACTTTCCTGGGGGTCATCATGAACAAATCGACAAAACTTCTGCTCGCCGGCCTCGCATTGCTGTTCGCGGCCGGCGAGGCCCACGCGGCGAAGTATCTGCAGCCGACCTCGACGCAGCGCACCTATGCCGCGGGCGTCGAGACGCGCGGCGGGCGCATCGTCTGGCTCGCCGGCATGGGCGGGACGGCCAAACCCGACGGCACCAAGATCACCGATTTCGCCGAGCAGACGCGGCAGGCTTTTCGCAGGATCGAAGCGACGCTGAAGCAGGCGGGCGGCTCGCTCGACGATCTCGTCTCGATGACGGTGATGATCCGCAATCAATCCGACGGCGACACCTTCGTCAAGGTGCGCGGCGAATTCTTCAAGCACAACAAATTCCCGGCGAGCATGTTGATCACGGCGAAGGACTTCGCCAATTCGGATCTGCTGGTCGAGATCCAATCCGTCGCGGTAATCGGCGACACGATGAAATAGGTGTTCGCGGCGCCCCGCTGCAGGACGAGGTGGATTGGGTGTGGCATCTCGAACTGGTGCCACAAAAAATCTCCTCGTCCTGAGGAACTGCCGAAGGCGGCGTCTCGAAGGACGCAACGTCCTTCATGCAGCCGAAGCGGCCGTCTCTCCCCTCACCCCTGCTGCGTCAGTGAAAAGCGCGGATCTGCGGCGCGGCACTCGGCCTCGGGCAGGCCCAGCTCGCGGCGCACGATGTTGGTGCCCTGGACGAGCGACACCATCTTGAAGAAGGCGTGCTTGCGGCTCATGCCCTCGCGTCCCATGCCGCAATCGGATGAGATCACCAGGCGCTCGGGCCCGATCCATTTGAGCGCCTTGCGGATCATCCCCGCGACCTCCTCGGGGGTTTCGACCTGCAGCGTGTGATGATCGATGACGCCGATCGCGATCTTCTTGCCGCTGATCTCCTTGCCGATCGCTTCCAGATCCATGCCGCCCGAGGTGCAGGTCTCGAAGGTGAGCACGTCGGCGTCGCAATTGTTGTAATGGCCGAGCGAGGATTTGTAGCTCTGATTGCTCGCAAACATGCGTTGCTGCGAGGGATTGCCCCAGCAGCTATGCCCCCACACTTCGCATTTGTCGCGCAGCCCGCGCACCGTGCGGTTGAACACCTCGACGAGGAAATCGAGCGTCAATTCCTGGTCGATCGCGCCGCGGAGCGGTGCCAGATGAAGCTGCGGCTCCTCGAGCTGAATGACCGTGCAGCCCGCCGCCACCACGGTCTCGAGCTCGTCATGGAGCGCGTCGGCGATGGCGATGATGCGCTCGCGCCGGCTCTTGTAGTGATTGTCCTTCAAGGCCAGGCCCAGAAGCTCGGCCGTGATCGTGCCGAACTTGACCGGGCGTTTCGTCAAGGCCTGCGCGGTCAGATAGAGCGCCGAATATTGCAGCTTGCCGCGGCCGATCGGACCGGCGATGACCGGCTGGAGCCGCGCCTCGAGTCCTTCATGAAGGATATGCCCGCGCGCAAACGGCACGCGACCCATCAAGGTCGGCCGGCCATAGGCGCCCGCATAGTCGATGCCGGCAAGGCGCATCAAAGGATAGGAGAACCACGAATAGCCGCCCACTTCGGTATCGAAGCGCGCATCGCCGTCGGTGACGATGTCGAGCCCGGCCATCTCCTGGTCGCGCAGATAGCACGAGACCGCATCGGTATATTGCTCGCGGTAGCGCGCATTGATCATCGCCTCCATGAAGCTGCGATGCCCGAGATTCTCCGTGTACCACAGCGGCCGCGGCAGCGAGCCGGTGATCGTCGTCGGAAGCTTCACATCCTTGGTTGCGGTCAGCATGGGTCGCCCCTCCCTTGGCGGTATTGGCGCAATTCTATCGCGGGCGGTATTGGCGGAAAACCACGTCGCAACTTTGCCCACCCGCGCCCAGGGCGCGACGCTTAAGCCGGCCGCGCCGCGCCGTGCTTACTCGGCTCGCCATAGAGCGCATGGGCGCGCGCCTCGAAGGCCCCGACCATGCGTTTCACCGCCTCGTTGAACAACATCTTGACGATGCCTTGGAGGAAGCGCGAGCGGAACTCGAAATCGACATAGAAGTCGATGAGGCAGCCCTCTTCCTGCGGGATGAAGGTCCAATGGTTGGTCAGATATTTGAACGGACCCTCGCTGTAGCTCACATCGATGCGGTCGGGCCGGCTCAAGACGACGCGCGAGGTGAAGCGCTCGCGCACCATCTTGTAGCCGATGAGGAGATCGCCGAGGATTTCGTCGCCCTTGCGCTCGCGGATGCGCGCGCCGACGCACCAGGGCAGGAATTCGGGATAGCGCTCGATATCGGCGACGAGATCGAAGAGCTGCGCCTGGGTATAGGGGAGAAGTTTCTTCTCGGCGTGGGTCGGCATCGGCTCTAGGACGCGGGCGCCGCGAGCTTCGCCGCGCGCGCGGCGCGCAGCCTTTCGAAATCATCGCCCGCGAGATAAGAGGAGCGCGTCAGCGGCGAGGCCGCGACCATGAGGAAGCCCTTGCCGAAGGCCTGCTTCTTCAACCCGTCGAATTCGGCCGGCTCGACAAACCGCGCCACGGCGTGATGCTTCAGGGTCGGCTGGAGATATTGGCCGATGGTGAGGAAATCGACATCGGCCGCGCGCAGATCGTCCATCACCTGATGGACCTCGGAAATCTCCTCGCCGAGCCCGACCATCAGCCCCGATTTGGTGAACATCGCCGGATCGAGCTCTTTGACGCGATCGAGGAGCCGCAACGAATGGAAATAGCGCGCGCCCGGCCGCACGCTTTGATAAAGCCGCGGCACGGTTTCGAGATTGTGATTGAAGACGTCGGGCTGCGCCTCGACCACGCGCTCGAGCGCGCCCTCTTTCTTCAAGAAATCCGGCGTCAGTACCTCGATCGTCGTCTTGGGCGCGGCGGCGCGGATCGCCTTGATGGTGGCGACGAACTGCCCCGCCCCGCCATCCTCGAGATCGTCGCGATCGACCGAGGTGACGACGATGTGCGAAAGGCCGAGCTTTGCCGCCGCCTCGGCGACATGTTGCGGCTCGTGCGGGTCCAAGCGATCGGGCCGGCCGGTCGCGACATTGCAGAAGGCGCAGGCGCGGGTGCAGACCGAGCCGAGGATCATCACCGTCGCGTGCTTTTCCTTCCAGCACTCGCCGATATTGGGGCAGGCCGCCTCTTCGCAGACGGTGTTGAGCTTTAGGGCCCGCATCAGGTCGCGCGTCTCGAAAAATTCACGGCTGTTGGGTGCCTTCACCCGAATCCAAGCGGGCTTTTTGAGCGCGGGATTATCGGGCTTATGGGCCTTTTCGGGATGGCGGAGGGGCGGGTTTTCCATCGCTTCAGATGTGGCGAGAGCGGGGCACAGCGTCAAGCGCCGATGATCTGCGGCACGACGAGGAAGAGGTCCGTGTCCGCGGTGCGTTCGCCCAGCGCCGTGATGAGGGCATGGGCCTGGCCGCGGTGATGCGTCTGGTGATTGAAGAAATGCGCGACCAGCAGGCTGCGCGGCAGCGTAATCTCGCGCTGCGCCGCGCCGCTGAACCAGGACAGCGGCTCATCGAGCCAGGGCTGGGTGACGCCCTCGGCCCAGCGCTCGATTCTCTCATCCGCCGCGTAGCGAAGGCGCTTCAGCTCGGCGAAATCCTCGATCCACAGCGCGCTTTGCTTCAAGGCGCCTTCGGGCTTCTCCCAATCGGCAAGGCGCGACATCCATTGGCGGTCGCCCCAGAGGATGTGCGCTAAGGTCTTGTGCAGCGAGCCCCAGAAGGCGCCGCGCTCCTCCTTGCGCTGCGCGTCCGAGAGCCGCGCGGCAGGCTCGTAGAGCCGGCGGTTCATCTCGGCATTGTAGGCCGTCATGGTGCGCACATAGGCCGGCGTGATCATAGCCCTCGATCCTCGCGCGCGGCGCGCGCCTCAAATATGCAGCGCGCGGCCCCAGGCTTCGAGCACGGATTCGTGCATCATCTCGGAAAGCGTCGGATGCGGGAAGACGGTCCCCATCAGATCCTGCTCGGTGCCTTCCATGGTCTTGGCGATGGCATAGCCCTGGATCAGCTCGGTCACCTCGGCGCCGATCATATGCGCCCCCAAGAGCTCGCCGGTCTTGGCGTCGAACACGGTCTTGACCAGCCCTTCGGGCTCGCCCAGCGCAATCGCCTTGCCATTGCCGATATAGGGAAAGCGCCCGACCTTCACCGCGCGGCCGCCTTCCTTGGCCTTCTTCTCGGTAAG
>Ga0070680_100000602_pt1 | contig 24886 bp, 17 predicted proteins | sample KBSC73BmetaG_FD_64672 | JGI IMG/M metagenome (GOLD analysis project Ga0070680, IMG submission 64672) | Corn rhizosphere microbial communities from Kellogg Biological Station, Michigan, USA - KBS C7-3B metaG | ecosystem: Host-associated > Plants > Roots > Rhizosphere | place: USA: Michigan...
AAAAGTTTTTCTTCTTTGCGCGCCCGCCGGCTGTGGGAAGAGCCGGTTTGCCCTCGAGCTCTCCCGCCGGCTGAAGGCCCAAAAAGCATGGGACGTGCGCTTTGTGCGCCACGACGAGTCCGCTCTCGGAGAAGAGATGCCGGAGCTCACGAAGGCGAGGCAACTGGTGCTGGTCGTCGACGACGCCCACGAGTGCCCGGCCCTCCTCGAGAGGCTGGCGGCCGCGTGTGCGATTGCCTCGTCCGAGCAGGGCGTTCACCTGATCTGTCTTACGCGTCCGTCGGGGCGGACCGTGGTGGCCGAAGCACTGGCCAATCATTTCCCCGTCGGCGAGCCCTACGAAATGGATCTGGGGCGGCCCAGCGCAAAGCTGGTGCGAGAGCTCATCGACAAGCTCATTCCACAGCTGTCACCGCACCACCGCGACGTGATCCGCAGGATCGTGGCCGATTCATATTTCGCCACCGTATTGTTGTGCACGCGGGTGGCGCGGCAGAAAAATCTCCCGCAGACCCTCAGCACCAGGAACCTCCGTGAGTTCGCTATTCGCCAGCCCATTGCCCAGGCGATCCGCGACCTGTGTACGACCGAGAAGGCGCTGAACGCGCTGGCGGTTTACGCTGCATGCGCGCCGGTTCGTGTGGGAGATGGCGTAATTCGCGCGAACGCCGCCGGGCACTCCGGCCTGTCCGTTGCCAACGTCGAAGTACTCGAGCAGCGTGTTCTGGAAGCCGGCCTTTTCCAGTCGGACGGGCTCGGCTGGCTGCGGCCGGTGCCCGATCTCGTCGGTGACCTGATCCTGGAAGAGACCTGCCTCAATGAGCAGGGCAGGCCGACCGCACTGGGCAAGGCGTTGGTGCGCACCCTGTTTGATGTCTACCACGGGCCGATCACCCGTAATTGCGGTGACATTGCCCGGTTGTTCTCGACGAGCACCCGCGTCGATCTGTTGAGCGAGCTGGTGTTGGAGCGAGCCGGCGATTTGACCCCCGAGACCCCGTCCGACGCCCTGAGATTGTTGGATAGCTGCGCTTCTCTCGCCGCACGCCAGCCGGCAACCGTGGTCCGCCTGATCGAGATCCTGACCGACAAGGGCATTCTTCGGACCGATCCGCCCGGCCGGGAGCTGGATCACGCCGACAATCTGGAGGTGCGTGCCCAGGCGCTCCTCACGGCAGCGAGTGAGTGTGATCCAACTGTCGTTGCACGAGCGATGGAATATTCGCGCCGTCTCGTGACTTGCGCGCGCAAGGACGTGGGCGGCTATCGCTCCCTGCGCGACAATCTGACGGCTCCCTGCGAATTCGGCGTAGCACGGCCCCTGGCGCACGCGCAAGCCGTTCTCGATGTCCTGAGCGGCTGGGTTGATAGTCCCGATGCCGCGGAGCTTGCCGCTTCACTGGTGCAGGGATTCCTGCAGCTGCAGATGCGCGCCCATCGATGGGAGGACAACGCGCAGACCGCCGTGTTGGTGAGTCTCGCACCGACGGACGAGATCGCGAAGTTGCGCGATCGAGCCGTGGACATCCTGGTCCGCTGTTCGCGCCAGGCAGCGCCTGCCGTCCAGTTTGCCGCGGCCGATTCGCTCAGACAGTGGGCTCATGGCTATGGCAATCTGACCGATGACCTGCGGGAGCGCTGGGCTCCGCAACTCGGGCGCGAGTTGGATACTCTCGCCGAGAGCTTCAGCAAGCTCGGCTCGACGACATCCCACCTGGCCGTGCGAGCCGCGGTCGAGCACCAGGGGTGGCGCTGGTGGATCGAGGATCTCAATCTTCTGACACAACGTGGGGGAAAGCGGATTCTCGACGCCCTCCCGGAGGCCAGGCCGTATTCCCTCTGGAAGGCGTTGCACGATGCCGCGTTGCCCATCTTCCCTATTCCCCGGGACGAGACCATCGAGCCACAGCAGCGGCGAGTACGGCTGTTGGAGGCCACCCAGCCCACCGTGGAGCGCACGACCCAACTGGCGCGGGACCTGTTTGATCAACTCGACCCGGGCTGTAGTGGTTCATCGGCGTGGTCGGAGCTCTTCACCACCGCACTGACCGCACTGCCGAGGCGGCCGTTGCAGCCCCAAGCGCATCTTTACGTGGCGGAGTTCGTCAAACGGCATCCCGACCAGGCCTGGACGTTCGTGACGGAAGAGACTGCAAACGGCCCGTTGGGAGTGATTCTCCCGGCGCTGTTGGTGGAGCTGCGCCGGCATGATGCGTCGCGCTGGCAGGAGGCAATTCAGAAATCCGTGCCGGGGTCGCGCCTGTTCGAGGTCGAATTGCGCGCTCTGTGCGCGGCCGGTGAGTTGGATCCGGCCGAGCGGACCATGGTGTCCAAAGCACTGCTGATGGACGAAACCGGCGTCGTGCACCTCTCTGCCCAGGCTCTCTTGAATGCCGCGCCTGCGGCCCTGGCGCCGGGGCTGGCCGCCGTGTTCGGGGTGATCCCGACGCGTCCAGGGGACGAACGGTTATGGGAGTTGGCGCTCGATGCGTTCGCCCGCTGGGGAAGCCCTGTGCTTACCGCCCCGGAAGGCGAGGAGGCGAGTCCGCAGATGCGGGCGCTTTCGGGTGAGTTGTTGAAGCTGGTTCGAGCACACGGCAGCGCGCTCTCATGGAGGCAGGGGCCTCATACCAGGAGCCTGGCAACTGTGGTGGCCATTTTTGCGGTCGCGGTGCCTCACACTCTCAAATCGTGGATGCGGGAGGTCTGGTCGCCGGCGATAGATGACATGGACAGTGAGTTGCCGCTTTCGACGGCCCGGCTGGCTGAAGTTGTCCACCTCGTTTCCCGGTCGCCAACCGCCGGGTATTGGCAGAAGCAATTCGTCGAATGGATGACGGAGGAGCCGGAGCAATTCATCGCGGACATACTCGTCCTGCTGCGCCAGTGCGCCAACGCACCGGATACGTATGCTGTCCTGGAGAGGGAGCTGATCGCGGCGATGTCCGCGGCAAGCTCGGGCCAGGTGCGTGCGAAGGTTGCGGATAGTCGCCAGGCTCTTCTTCAGGCAATCGAGGAGTCTATGCAGGGCGCAGTCCTGCCGCCGGCCGTGCACGAAACACTGGTGCGCGCAAGACAGGCGATCCAGTCGGCTCTCGAAGAGGATCTCGTGCGCTGACTCGCCGCCGACGCTGACTCGCCCCGGTGACCTGACTCGGCGCCCGTGGCGGTCAGGCCCGTGAGCGCTAGTGTTTGGCCGCGCGCTCGAGCGCCCTGGTGATCTCGAAATTGCCGCGCGAATAGGCTGCCGCCTTGGGCGTCATTCCGCGGCCGTCGGCCTTGCCGGGATCCGCGCCATGAGCGAGCAGCGCTTTCACGATTTCAACATGGCCTCTCGAGATCGCGAGGATCAACGGACTACGTCCTTTTGCGTCCAGCGTATTCACATCGACGTTGCCCGCGCTGAGCACCTCGTTCACCCGGCCCAGATCGCCGGCATCGGCGGCTTTGTAAAAGTCATCGGGCGGTGGCAGCGGGCGAGCCGGAGCAGGGGGGGCCGCAGCGACAGGTGTTGGCGCCGGAGGCGGCGGTGTTGCGGCAGCTACGGCGACCGGTTGGGGCGGCGGCGGAGCCGCAGGTGCGCTCGCTACAGGCGGCGCCGGGTTGTTGTTGACCGGCGGAGCGGCGGGCAACGGTTGCGCATCGGGTTTCGGGCGATTGCTGGCAACCACCGGGGCGGGGGCGCTGGGCGGCGGCGACACAGCCGGGTGAGCAACTCGGGGTTTGGGCTGTGGCTGCGCATGAGTCGCTGTGGCGGCGCTGGCTGCAGGCGCCGGCGTTGCGACGCTCCGCGGCTCCTCAGCCTGAACGACCGGCGCGGGAGCCGGTGTTTGCGTTGGCGCCGGCGACGGCGGTGTTGAAGCAGCAACTTCGGGCTCCGACGGCTGCGACGCGGCGGTTGGCGGCGCGGATTCGGATGCGCTCGGCATTTGAGTCACAGGAGGTGCGACCGCCTCGGTTTGAGGAGCAGGGACGGGCGGAGGCGGAGTCGGCGTCGGTGCGCCGCCAGGGGCTCGCAGGCTCGGCACGACAAAAACAGCGGCGAGAACCACGACGATTCCGGCGCCGATCACAGGCAGCAGCCACGGCTTGCTGGCGGTTTGTTTCGGCTCGATCGCTGCCGCCCTCGGGGCTGGCGCGGCGGCGGCAGGGGTAATTCTCGGAGGGGGCGAAGCTACAGCTGCGGGGCTGGCGCTCACTGTCTTGGAGCTTTCCCTGACGGAACGCTCGGCGGCCTGTTGGGCGGAGTACGCCTGGACCTTGCGACGGACCCATTCTCCGGGGCGGCCGGGATCCATCCCCGACAAACGTCGGTAGACCTGATCAACATCACTGAAATCGTCGGGGTTTGCGGGAGCCTCACCCTCGCCCAGGAGCTCGCGCAGTTGCAACTTCGCCTGGCGCAGGATGCTCTGGGTCGCATCGATACTCGATTCGGTGATCTCGGCGATCTCACCGACACTGAGCTGACCTTCGGTCTGCAACAGGAAGGCTTCCCGCTGCTCGCGGGGCAAAAGTCCGATAGCGAGCGCCAACCCGGCCGGGTCGCGTGGCAGACGTCCGGCCGGAGGCTCGGCAACCGCCGGTGGCCGTTCCCGTACGGAGTTGAGCATCCGATCGTGCGTCAGGGTAAACAGCCGGGTCCGGAATCGTGTCGCCGACTCCAGGCTGGCCGCATTGCGCGACAGCGCGAACCAGATCTCCTGCAGCAACTCGTCCGAGTTGGCCTGGTTGCGCAAATTGCGTTCGAGATAACGCCAGACGCGCAGCTCATGCCGTCTGTAGAGGAGGTCGAATGCTGCGGCGTCGCCGCGCACATAACGCCCGACCAGGCCCTCGTCGCTTTCTTCCGCGGAACTGTTCATAGATGCAGCCGTGCTGTTCATAAATGCATTATTGCAGCAAACGTAACTGTCCTTGTGTTGCCTCCGTCACAAGCGGCGGTTGCTGTGCGGCATCCGGAGGCGCTCTGGCGCTGCGAATCGAGCTGTTGTCCATCTGGTGGTTGGGTATTCCAACACACAATCCCCCGCCTCGGCCATTGGTAGCAGGCTACCTATTTCTCAGGTCGAGCGCATCAGCCTTGACACGCCATTCCTGTAGCCTGCAAGCGACAAGTATGACAGTTCGGAGGGGCTCTCCTCGGTGGGGCCGGCCGCAGGTTATGGCGGCAGTGTTCTAGCCGGTGACCGGGCCTTGCCGCGTGCCGGCAAAATGAAGCGCAATGTGAGCCCCCCTCCGGGGTTGGCAGCGGCCCACAGCTTGCCGTTGTGAGCTTCGATGATGCGGCGGCTGATGGCGAGACCCAATCCCATCCCATCCGACTTGGTCGTGAAGAATGCCTCGAATATGCAGCCGAGATCCTGCGCGCCGATGCCCTTGCCCGTGTCCCGAACAGCGACTTCCACCGCGCCTCTGCGACGTTCGGAGGTAACTGAAAGCTCTTTGCTGCGGCCGCTCACCGGCCGCAGGGCCTCGATGCTGTTGATGATCAGATTCAACACGACCTGTTGCAGCTCGATCCGGTCCGCGACGATGTCGGGAAGCTTCGTGGCGAGATCGACGCGGAGTGCGATCTGCTCGCGTGCGATCTCGTTGCTGACGATCGCCAGCACCTCGTGGATCACTTCGTTCAGATTCAGTGGTACCCGGGAAGGGGGCGCCTTCGCTGCAAACTCCCGAACGCGCTGCAGGATGGCGCTCGCCCGGTTCCCGTCCCGGGCGATATTCTGCAGCGACCTGCGGGCATGCTCGTAGTCCGGTATCTCGCGCTCGAGCCAGCGATGGCAGGCGTTGGCATTGGCAACGATCGCCGCCAGGGGCTGGTTGATTTCGTGAGCCAGCGAGGCCGTCAACTCACCGATGCTGAGGATGCGGCTGGCGTGGGCCAGCTCCTGTTGCGCGTTGTTGAGCGCCAGCTCCGCGCGCTTGCGCTCGGTCATGTCGCGACTGATGGTCGCGAGCGCCAGGCGCCGGCCGGTGCCCGACTCCTTGATGTAGAAGATGTGCTGGAGGACTGGAATGGGGCGCCCGGTCGGGATGTGATGGAAGTGCATCTCGCCTTCCCAGAAGCCCTCACGCTCGACTATCGGCAACGCGTGATTGAGCAGCCGGTCCTGCTGACCCTCGGCGACATACGCGGTGATGTTGGCGGGAAGGGGCTCATCATCCTGGAGACCCACCATACGGCGCCCCGCCGCGTTGACAAAGACCGCGCGGCGACCGAGTGTTGCGATGCCGATGAAATCGGAACAGTTCTGAACGATGGCCGCCAGCTTGTTGCGCTCTTCCTCCATCCGTTTGCGCTCGAGCATCCGTGCGGTCTGCTGTGCGTAGAGGTCAGTCAGGCGCAGCTCGTATTCCGTTGGCCGGTGGGGCTTGCGGAAGTGAGTCGAAAGCATGCCCAGAAGCTCGCCCCGGTGGCCGATCAGAGGCGTGGCCACCAGCGCGCGAAATCCGGCTTCGGCCGCGACGGCCAGGTAAGGCTCGAAGCCAATTTCGGTTTGCACATCCTCTATGATGATTCGCTCCCGGGTTCGCGTCGCGCGCCGGTATGAGCCGCAGCGGTCGGGTGGCACGAGCGCGAGATGCTCCAGGAACGGCCGTTGGAAGTTGCGTTGGGCGGCGATCACGAGGCCGCCGCGCTCGACGTCCAACAACTGAACATTGCCGAAATCAGCCGCCTGGACTTCCATGGCCGCCGCGAGCATCTCCTCGAGCACGGCGGACAGATCGCCTGTGTCGATGAGGTCGGTGCTGAACTGGTGCAGTTGGGTGAGTGAGCCCGGGCCCGCGAGCGGGTTGTCTTTCAAGGTGGAGGACGGCTGCGTGCGGGGCCTGACTGCGTAGGCCGTTGTATGTGGGCGGACCTGTTCCGCGCACACGACGGACGCCTGGTTTGCGGAAACGCGAAGCAACAGATTCTCGTTCTCGCTGGGAAAGTTGGCACGAGCCGCGCCGACGATCAGCTTGCCGTGGAGGTCCGGTGAGCCGAAATTGAATGTCGCGACCGAGAGGGCTCGTGTACCGAAGGGCCGGAATCGCAGGCGCGATCGCGAGCTGCCGCTGGGCGACAGCCACGGCTCGAGCGCAGCGGTCAGGCCTTCGGAGAGATGAGGAGAGTAGCGGCGCTCGAGGCGAACAACATCACAGCAGGCGCCGGTCGCTTTCGATGCCGTCCTCGCGAACACGAACTGCAGATCCAACGTGCGCAGGAGCAGATCCGCAATCGGGCCCAGGGCGTCCTGGCCGGAGGTTGCGTGTCGTCCTGACTGCAACGCCAGCACGGATCTCAAATCGTTGAGGAGTCCTTCGAGCTTCCGTATCCGTTCGATGCTCGGGACCGTCATATCCCTCCCGGCGGAAAGTCAATATCAATGTTCGATGATCCCACACAGCGGTCGCGGGAGTCACCCCAACAGCGTATGCTCAATCCCGTCATCGAGGTTGGGATGCCGTGAGGTCGACAGAGCCGATCGTCTTGGTTGTTGATGATGATGCGTCGGTCCGGGAGGCCTTGGCCAGTTTGATCGGATCGGCGGGCCTGCTCGTGGAATGCTTTGCCTCACCTGCGGAGTTCCTGAGGCGCCGCAGACACGAGGCTCCCTCGTGCCTCGTCCTCGACGTCCGCATGCCGGGAATGAGCGGGCTGGACCTGCAGCACCGGCTGGCGCATGCGGAGCATCGTATTCCCATCATTTTCATCACTGCGCATGGCGACATTCCGATGGCGGTGCGCGCGATGAAGGACGGGGCGGTCGAATTTCTCCCCAAGCCGTTCCGCGACGAGGACCTGTTGAATGCCATCCGCGAGGCGCTCGACCGGGATGCGGCCGTAATTGCCCGTCGCGCCGAGGTTCTTGGAATACGCAGCCGCTATACACGCCTCACGCCGCGACAGAGTCAGATCCTGGGCATGATCGTGGAAGGCAGGCTAAATAAGCAGATCGCCGCTCAGCTCGGGGTGAGCGAAAACACGGTCAAGGTGCATCGACACCGGATAATGGAAAAAATGGGCGCATCCAGCGTGGCCAACCTGGCGCGCATGGTGGAACGCCTGGAGCGGCGATAATCGGATTTTGCGGAAATCGCGTTTTGCCGTCGCCCGGCAGGCTTGGCGTCGTCCGGCACCCCATGGTTGATCAGGACGACGCCGCCAGTCAGTGGTCAGCCTCGCGGCCGAGTCTCCTCTGCCGACGCTATGGCGCGCCGAATGTGCGGCATCGCGTCGTCAACTGCGCTGTTCACGCACTGGATGTGGCGTGCTGTCGCATCCATGGGGGCCTGGAGGTCGTCGGACTGACCCAGGCGATCACAGATTGCGTCCGCCACATTGTGAACCCTCGTCTTGAGCTCGCTCGCTCCCGAGGGCGTGGCGAGATTCAGATCGGAGTAACTCACATTCTGTGACAGCTGCACCCGCTGGTTCTGAATGCCGGTACGCGACCAGCCTTCCGACGTGACGACCGGTACGCCTTGAATCCTGACTTCCTGATCGTCGCCGTTCTGAGCAAAGGCCGCGCCGCTCGAGATTGCGAGCCCCACAACGACTGCGCTCGAAATCGCGCGGCCCATCAGCTTGTGCCTACGCATGCTACCTCTCCACTGCAATACTTGCTGTTGGTTTGACAGGCAGGAAGGGTTGGCGTTTCGCGTGAAATGCCCGATAGGTGGTCGTCCACTCACGACAGCGGGAGCTTCGCCCGGCGCCCGGATCCTCACCGGCGCAGGATCGCGATCTCCCGGGCGGGCTGCCGAACGAGCCGCCCATCCGTGGCCGACAGCGGCCGCTGGGTGTGTTTCCCAGCACCGCCGGGCGGCGCCCCGCTCGAGGCAGGGCACATCGGGTTGGTGGTGTAATTCAGGGCCGCCGCCAACCGGGCCTCCGCCGGATCACCCAAGGCATGCGTGAAATCGTCGGCCACCTGGCAGCCCGGAAGTGTGGCTCCGCTCGCCGCGGCATTGCTGTTGGAAGGGCTGAAGCCGTCCGGGTAGTTGCCGAATCCCTGCGCGTTGACGCCGCGGAATTCGATGGAAAAGTACGTCGTGCCGCAGTTGTCCTGCGGATAGAACCCGTAGGGTTTGCCGCAGGTGGTCGTTCCGATCTGGATCACCTGGACGTTCACGCCCTGCAGACCGTTGATCACGGCCTCGCTCGCCGAGCAGGTGGAGGGACTGGTCAGAACAAACACCCGCGCCAGGTTGAGTGTGGGTAATGCTTGCCCCGAGCTGATCGAGAATCCCTGCGTTTGCGTGTGAAAGCTCTCCGGCGTGAGCGGCCGGCCCGTCACCGGGTTGGTCGAGGGATTCTTGGAGTTGAATTGCTGGGTATAGAAAGTCTCGCCCGCGGTGGGTCCGGGGCCTGCGATCATGTACGCCAGCTCATTCGCGATATCCAGGAACCCGCCGCCGTTGTAGCGCATGTCGAGGATGAGATCGGTGATGTGGGCGGAGGCGAGCTGGTTCACCGCGCTGACCAGTCCCGCTTCCGCCGTCGCCTGGTGATCGTCGAAGATGACGTAGCCGACCGTGCCCATCGATGTTGGAAACGTGGTCACCAGGGGAACAGGATTTTCCGTGACGTTCTGAGACGTCAGGGTCACAGTGCGTGTCGTGCTCGACCCCGGATCCTGCACGGTGAAGGTGTGTGATTCGCCGACCGTCGCGGGCGAGATTCCGTTGTTGATCGTGTTGACGCTCGCCTGGTCGTTGGCATTCACCAGGTCGACGCCGTCGACAGTGAGGATCTGCGCGCCGCGGGTGAGGTTCGCAGCGGTCGCCGGCGTGTTGGGAATGGTGTAAGCGACTATGAGCTGCCGAGGCGGGGTGGTGGAGACGAGCACCCACTGCGCGCCATAACCAGGCTGGACATCGGAAGACGAGAGAGTTTCCCACGTCGATGTCGCGTAGGTGAAATGAAACTTGTCTTTCGGCTGGCCCGCGGCGTCGGCCTGGGCCGTCCTGAGCTTTTTGAAGTAGTCCGATGTGGCGTAGAGGGATGGGTCGACATCCGTGACCTCGTTGTACCAGAGGTACAACTCGTTGGTCCACGAGCGCAACCAGTTGTTCTCGGTGACCGTCGAGCCCTGTACATCCGGATAGGGCTTGCCCGTGCCCGGGTCCGTGCCGCTGCGGGGTGCGGCGCACTGGGCCATGAAGTTCGACGACGGCTTGAAGACGCCCTGCGTCCAGACATTCGAGTTGCCGCCGGTACCGGTGGGTGTCGTCGTCGTCGAGCCCCCGCCACCCCCGCACGAGCAGAGTGCGACGGACGCCAGGACGCCAAACAGCTTTACGAGCGCCGACCTGTATGGCCATGCAACGCGGATTTTCGCCAATTCCATGCCGGACTCCCAGAAAGGAGCCGGCAGTATTGCATGCTATGCCGCGACTGTCGTAGTCCCGCGCGAACCGCGAACAAAGCTTTCTGCAAGCTTGCTGCCCAGCAGCACGGCCGGGCCCGACGGAATGGCCACGAGAAGGTTGTACCACCACGGCAGGCTGTTCCAGACGTAATAGAGGTGCATGAAGCACATGTAAGCCATGACGAGTGCCGCGAGTACCCAGCCGGCCTGCCGGCGCCCCGCGATCACGACCGCGAGCCAGCCGGCACCGACCTCGGACAGTATCCAGAACACGATGTTGAAGCCTGACATCAGGGCGGTAAAGTCATAAATTTGAGCGCTCATCCAGGTGTGCGCGTGCACTCCATATTCTGGCCACGCCAGCATGAGCAGCCGTGCGAGCACCAGAAACGCCATCATCCAGAGGACGCCGCCGAGTAAAACACCGAACACACCGCGTACTATGTTCATGGGCTTATACTGTGAGCTGTAGGGAGCAACGATCTTATGCAAGGCGCCTCGGGCTCCCAAAGACGCGACTGCGCCTAAAAGTATGCAGAGTTGGCCATCATGAAGAAGCTGCACTGTGCGGTGATAGCGCTCGATGGAGCTTTCGCGGCCTCGGTGTTCGGGCCGCTGGAGCTCGTCCAGGCCTGCGGCAGGTTACAGGCGAGTCTGCCGGAGCTGGAGCCGTGCGAGACCAGCACTGAGATCCTGAGCCTGGATGGCAAGCCTTTCCTGTCCGCATCGAGCTATCGGCTCCCGGTTGACGGTAGTCTGAAGGACCTGCCGCGCGGGAGCGTCATACTTCTTCCGGGCTTTGGCGTGCCCCGGGTGCACAGGCTTGCGGAGCTCCTGAAACAACACGCCCCGTTGGGAGTGTGGTTGAAACGCCAGCACGACTCTGGCAGCACCATAGTGGCCTTCTGCACGGGTAGCCTGCTGCTGGCGGAAGCGGGCCTCCTGGCACGTAAGCGAGCTACCACCTACTGGCCCTACGCGGACTTCTTCCGCGAGCGCTGGCCGGGTATCGAGCTCGATCCGGATGCTACGTGCATAGAGCACGAGGGCATACTCAATATGAGCGGTACCATCTGCGGCGTCGATGCGGCGTTGGCCGTCATCGAACGGTTCGTTGGGAAGGAGTCCGCGCGCCTGTGCACCAAGCTGATGGTGATGGAAAATCGCCCACCGTCCGAGTTGCGTTACGAGATGCGTCAGCCGACGGTGCACAACGACCCTTTGATCGACAAGGCGGTCAACTGGATCAGGGGTAAACTCCACGAGCGCCTGACGGTGGACGACGTACTGCGCCAGGTACCTACGAGCCGCCGCAGCCTGAATCGGCGTTTCAAGTTGGAAACGGGCGAGGGGATCCAGGCGTTCATCCAGCGCTTGCGTATCGATCGCGCCAAGATACTGTTGGAAACGAGCAGCCTGCCCCTGGAACAGATCGTGGAGCGAGTCGGGTACAACGACGCGAGCGCGCTCGCACGACAGTTCAAACGGTATACCCAACTTACGCCCAACCAGTACCGGCAGCGCTACGGCCTCACCCAGGGGTGATCACGCTCGGCTGGTAAGCGGCGTGCCCTCGCGGCCGCACTCAAAATCCAAACCGCGCCAGCGCCTGCTCGACCCGCACCCGCATGGGGTCGGATTTCATGGGAAATGCCCGGCAGAAATCCTCTCGCGTGAGTGTGTTGTTCCGCTCCCGGACATTGGCGGCCCAGGCGGCGGCGCGAGTCCGGTCGCCGTTCAACTCGTGGGCCGCCGTGGCGATCATCGCAATCAGGACGTGAGCGCCCGGCGAGCGGGCGGCGCGCTCGGCCCAGTCCGCCGCCGCGGCGTCTTCGCCGAGCACCATGTGGGTGAACGCCCGCGTCCCCAACATCGCATAGTGTAGCGGGTCGATCGGACTCAGCCGCATCGCAAGGTCCACGTGCCGGCGTCCTTCCAGTGCTCTCCCAGCGAGCGCCTCGGTCCATGCCCGGGCGTATATTCCTTGCGCGTAGTTCGGGCTGACGTCGGTGGCGCGCTCCAGCCAACTCAGGCTGCTGTCCAGGTCGCCCGTGAGCCAATAGGTACGGCCCATGGTGAAATTGACGAACGGATCCAGCGGGTCGAGCTCCCAGCCGCGCTCGGCAAAACGCCGGGCCAGGAGAGCCTCGCCGCCAACGTCCTCCGAGTAGCGCATGAAGGCAGTCTGCTGGTGTACGAATGACAACCCGGCCTGGGCGCGCGCGAAGTTTGGATCCAACTTGACGGCATGCTCGAACAGACGGGCTGCCGCGGCGTTATCGCCTCGGTTGAAGCGATACATGTGTTGCAGTCCCAGGTGATAGGCGGCCCAGGCATCGAGGTCCTCGGGGACGCTGAGTCGTGCTCGCGTGGCTTCGTGGATCGGGATGCGGATGTCCAACGCCGTGATGACGCGAGATCGGATTTCGTCGCGAATCGCATGGACATCGGCAATGCGTCCCGAAAAGCGCTCCGCCCAGACGATGCCGCCGTCGACCGAATCGACGAGCTCGATGGTGATGCTCAGAGTTGGATCCGACAGCTCGATTGTGCCTGACAGGCAATAACGGACGCCGAGCATCCGGCCTATGTCGACAATCTCGGCATCCGACACACGCAGGCGGAACGAGGAACCGCGGGCCGTGACAAAAAGCCAGCGCAATCGGGACAACTCCGTGATCAGCTCGTCGGGTAATGCTTGGGCAAACGACGCATACCGCGAGCCGGCGCCGATCAGTCGAAAGGGCAGCACGGCGATCGACGGCCGGGAGAGCTTTTCGAGTTGGGCTGCTACGGTGCTGACGCCGGGCTCGGCGGAGCCCGGGCTGACTTCGATGGCCGGGTCTCTTCCCGGCGCCCGGGATGTCCTGACCTCGCCGATGAACCGGAAGCCGATCCGGTGAACGGTTTTGATGAAGCGTTGTGCCTGGCCGTCATCTCCCAGCGCCTGCCGGGCCGACTTGATGCGGCTCGACAGGGCGGCATCGGAGACGACACGGCCCTCCCAGACCTTCTCGATGATCTCGTCCTTGGAGACCACCCGATCACGGTTCTCGATGAGCAGCGAGAGCAGCGCAAACACCTGCGGCTCGAGCGTGCTGGTCTCGCCTCCGGCGCGCAGCTCAACCGTCGCGAGGTCCAGCTCGAAGGGACCGAACTGGTAGATCATGCGCCGTAGGATAGAACAGAAGCCGCTCTCCCCGAAATCTCCAGGCTTTCTCCAGGGAAGCCGCAAGTCTTTGCCGTCGAGTGGTGCCAATCTGCCCGCCTGAAGCGACGGAATAGCCCGTCGCCGACAACCGGAGGACCAGCAATGCCACTCGTGACGATCGACGTGATCAAAGACGTGTTTACCCCCGCCCAGAAGAAGGAGCTCATCGACAAGGTGACGGCGGCGATGATTTCCGTGGAAGGCGAGAACATGCGCCCGGTAACCTGGGTGCGCATCAACGAATTCGAGAGTGGGAATTGGGCCATCGGCGGCAAAGCGCTACGAGCCGCCGATGTTCATGCCCTGGCGGCGGGCAAAGCCGCATAGCGGTTCGGCAAACGTGGAGGCGGCGCCGCCCTGGCGCTGCCTCTAGGCCGCGCCGGAGGGCCCGGGGTAGGCGGCATTCAATGTCTGGAGGTCTTCGGGTGTGAGCTCCAGCGAGAGCGCCTGAGCGTTTTCCTTGACGTGCTCCGGAGAGCCGGACTCGGGAATTGCAATGACTTTCCCACTGCGGATGACCCAGGCGAGCGCAACTGCCGCCGCGGAGCAGTTATGGGCAGCGCCGATCTTCGCCAGGGTACTGTCACCCACGACGAGATGATGGTCCCCGCCGAGGGGTGAGTAAGCCATCACCGGCACGTTGTGCTGTATGCACCAGGGCAGAACGTCGCGCTCGATGTTACGGCGGTTGAGACTGTAAGGGATCTGGTTGGTCGCGCAGCGATTGCCGTCTGGTACACGGAACAGGTCTTCCATCTGGCCCATATCGAAGTTGGATACGCCCCAGGAGCGGATCTTCCCCGCGGCGCGTAGCTTTTCGAAGGCCGCTACGACGCCTGGAAATTCCTTGCTGGAGACGGGCGAATGCAGCAGGTAGAGGTCGAGGTAGTTGGTGCCGAGACGCGAGAGGCTTGCCGCGCAAGCGCGGGCAATGCCATCCCCGGAAACTTCGTTGGACTCGACTTTCGAGACCAGATAGATGCGCTCGCGCTGATCCGAAATGACGTGGCTGAGGAATTGCTCCGAGCGGCCGTTGCCGTAATTTCCCGACGTATCGATCAATGTCATGCCGAGCGAAACGCCGCTGCGCACCGCCTCTTCTTCAACAGCCTGCTTATGCCTTCCCTGACCGAGATGCCAGGCGCCCTGGCCGACGGCCGGGACGCTGGCGCCGTCCGGGAACTTCACGGTGTGCTTTGCGGTTTCGGCTGCTGGCAGCGCAAACGATGCACTCAGGGCCGGCAACGTCAGGCCAAACGCTACGCTGCGCGCGCCGAATTGACGTCGGCTAAGCAGATTCTTTTTCATGGTATCCAGCTCCTTTCTCACCGTTGGTCCGTCCGCCGGGGAGGGGAAGCTTACCCGATGTGGCGTACGTCCCGCGAAACTGCCGGCTCCAGGGCCTTCAATCGACTGGGTTGCAGCTCTCCCGCCCGCTCCAGTACGGCATAAGCTACGGAGCAGATATGGGAGTGGATCCGTTTCAGATCCCGCAGGATATCCAGATGCAAAGAGCTCGATTCCATGCTCTCGGTGCGGCCTTCGCGTAAGCGTGCGAGATGACTTTCCGCCGCGGCGAATTCCGTCGCCCGTAAAGTCATCTTCTCCGCGATGAGTTGCCGGGCGATTCTGACGTCCCCCGACATGAAGACGCTGAACGCCAGTTTGAGATTGTCGCAGACCTCCTGGTGAAAAGACTCCAATTCGGCGGCGCCCTGATTCGAGAAGACGATCCGCCGTTTGATCTTCTTCGCCGCCGAGTCCATCAGATTCTTGTCGATGATGTCGCCCACGTGCTCGAGATTGATCGAGAACGAGATGATCTCCATCGCCCGCCGCCCATCGCTTTCATCCAGACTGTCGCGAGTGATCTTGGTGACATACCGCTTCACCGCTGCATCGAGACGGTCTACCGCGTCATCCATGCGGCAGACCTCCGCTACGAGCTTCCGGTCGTCGGTCATGATCGCCGTCCACGCGCGTCGCAACATCATTTCGACGACATCGCCGATATGGAGTGTCTCGCGGGCGGCGCAAACCAGGGCCACAGAAGGTGTCGTAAGGGCCGTCTCGTCGAGATAGAGGGGCGTCGAGGGATCGCTCTGTTTCGCGCGGTCCGGGAGGAGTCGCTCGAGCAGAGCCGCGATCCTGCTCAAGGGAAAGATGAAGACAATCGCGAGGGCGAGATTGAAGGCGGTGTGAAAGTCCGCCGCCACGCGCGAGGGGTTGGGCTCAACTTCCGACAGGAGATTGGCGATCGGCTGCAGGAAAGGGAGCAACAGCACGCAGCCCACGAGGCGATTCAGTAGATTACCCAGGGGCAGGCGCTTGCTGGCCGGGTTGTCGCCCTGGCTGCCTTCAACCAGCGGGTTGATGGCGCTGCCGAGATTGGCCCCCAGGATCAGCGCCAGCGCCGCGACGGGAGTTATGAAGCTGGAGTAGGCGAGCGACATGACGAGCAGCACGACCGTCACGCTCGAATGAGCGATCCAGCTCAGCCCTGCCGCAATCAACAGGCACAGAAGCGGTTCGCTCGTGAGGGCGCCAAGCAACGTACGAACGGCGGGCGCGTTCTCGGTGGGCGCCAGAGTGTCGAGAAGGATGTGCAGGGACAGAACCATCAGGCCAACGCCAATGGCTACGCGTCCAAGATCGCGCGTGCGCGTCTGTCCGCCTCGCTTGAAAGCCGTTACTCCAACCACGAAGAGAAGAGGTGCTACCGCCGACACGTTGAAGGACAGAATTTGGACAATGAGCGTGGTGCCGACGTTGGCTCCGAGCATGATCGCGAGCGCCGGAACGAGATCGACCTCGCCGCCGGCTACGAAGGAGGCGGTCATCAGGCCTGTCGCCGTGCTGCTCTGGAGCAGCGCAGTTACCAAAAGCCCGGCCATGAAGGCCAGGAATCGGTTGCGCAGCGCTACCGCAAGGAATCGGCGCAGGTCGGAGCCGAACGCACGGACGACGCCGCTGCGGACCATGTGCAAGCCCCACAGCAGTAGTGCTACGCCTCCCACCAGATCGAGAAGGATCATGCGGCTCCATCCGAGCCTTGGCCCGCGCGCAAACAGCTTTCCTGTGGACCAGGACGATAATAGACCGATCCTCAGTGCCTGTGCGGCTGCGGAACAGTCACGCGCCTGCGGACGAGCCGCGCTCCTCAGCCACCAACACCCTGCGCAGGATCTTGCCCGATGCAGACTTGGGAATTGCATCCACGAAGGCGACGTGGCGAACTCTCTTGTAGTGTGCAACCTGTGTATGCACGAAGGCGATAACCTCCTCGGCGGTCAGATCGCCGCGTGCGACGACCAGCGCCTTCGGCACCTCGCCACATTCTTCATCCAACACGGGAATGACCGCGGCGTCCGCGATCTGCGGATGTTTCAATAGCAGTGCTTCCAGCTCGGCGGGAGCCACCTGGTAGCCCTTGACCTTGATGAGCTCCTTGAGGCGGTCGAGGATCGTGAGATAGCCGTCCGCATCGACCGTGCCGATGTCGCCGGTGTGCAGCCAGCCGTCCTGATCAATCGTGCGCGCCGTCGCCTCGGGGTTGTTGAGGTAACCTTGCATTACCTGCGGGCCACGAATCCAGACTTCCCCGGGCTCACCGGCATCCGCATCCCGGCCGGTCTCCACATCGACGATGCGGCAGTCGGTCGAGGGCACCAGCCGTCCAACGGTGCCGGGCCGCACCGCGCCGTGTGTGTCCGAATAGTGTGTGACGGGGCTCGCCTCGGTCATGCCATAACCCTGTTTGACGAGGACATTCAGGCGCTGTTTGACCGCATCTGTCACGCTGGGACCGAGCGGGGCGGCTCCACTGAACATCGCCTCGAGATGCCGCAGGTCGTAGTCATTCACGGCAGGATGTTTGGCGAGGGCGACCGCCATCGGCGGCACGATGTGCGCAATCTCGACGCGCCAGTCCTGCAAGACCTTCAGGAAGGACTCGGGCTCGAAGCGCGGCAGGGTGACGATGGTCGTGCCCATCCGCAGGCCGAAGTTCAGAATGACGACCAACCCGTAGATGTGAAAGAAGGGCAAGACAGCGACGAAAGCGTGCAACCCGCTTCGTTCGACCGCCTCGAGCTGCAGGAGATTGGCCACCAGGTTGCGGTGGGTGAGCATCACTCCCTTCGGGAGCCCCGTGGTTCCGGATGAGTAGGGCAGCGCCACCACGTCAGTTGCCGGATTGATATCAACAGCCGGCGGATCCACATCGCGGGCGATGGATGCCAACGAGCGCAGCCCGGGCGCGGCATCGTTTGTCGCAATCAGCTCGATTGCGCGCCTCGAATCGGCGATGGCCTCCCGCGCCTTGTCAATGAGTGAGGAGCTGGCGATGAGTAGCTTCGCCCCGGCGTCCCGCAGCTGATGCGCCAACTCGTGAGCCGTATTCGCGGGATTGGCCGGCGTTACCGTTGCCCCGAGCCGGGCGGCGGCATGAAGTGCGATGGCGAACTCGGGCGAGTTAGGGGCGCACAGGCCTATCACGTCGCCTTTGCGAACACCCATTGCAGCCAGGCCGGCGGCCGTGCGCCGCACCTGTTCTCTGAGCTCTCCATAGGTGACCGCCCGTCCGGTGACACCATCGACGAGCGCCGCCTGACGCGTCTGTCCCCGGCCCGAATCGAGTACGAATCCGGTCAGCGATTGCTCCGGAATCGTGATCTCCCCATGCGGACTGCGGAACATAGGTGATCCCCCTCTTTTTGGGACATTGTGAGGGTGGTGACGGCGGCGAGCAAGGTTAGGGCCCGGGACGCCGGCTGCGGGTGAGGCATAGCAGCCCGATGAGCACAGGGCCCGTCACGAGGGCCACCGCGAGAGCCTCTCTGGCGACCTGTAACAGCAAGATGTGCGGCTCGATATCCAACATGTCAGAGTCCGTTCAGGTAACCGCCACCACGACAACAGCGCAACCAACACAAAGGCCGTTGCAGAATGCAGCAGTAAGCTCCTCGACCGCGGAATGCTGCGCTTCGGCCCACCGTAGCTCAGGAACACGCCAGGAGACAATTCGACCATTGCCGCAATGGCCTCGCGGGCGGACGGGCCTGCGCGAAGTCGAATGGACTCAAGTCGCTCCGCGCGTGCGTTCCCGACGGCAGGCGGCAGCCCCTCCCGGCAATTCGGGAAAAATTCCCTAGCCAGGGCGCCGATGCCTGCAGAAGACTGCGCGACGCCCGAGGAAATGGCCAAGGAGAGGGCCAAGGAATGTCAGGATCGTGAATCGCACCCCGTCCGCGCCGGTTACCACGTCGCCAGCAAAATGGACCGCGCTGCTCACGTGCTTGTACTTGTTCAGCGCCATCCCGGCGCATGCCGAGGATGACGACAGTAAAGCCAATCCGGCTGAAGCAATGGAGGTCCCCACGGTCACGGTCGTGGGTACGACGCCCTTGCCGGGCCTCGGCACAGCGCTGCAGGACGTGCCGGCAAACGTGCAGATACTCAATAGCACGGATTTAGCCCACCAGAGACAAACGAACGCCACGGACTTCCTGGAGCAGAATCCCAATGGAATCGCGACGAATGCCGCCCAGGGCAATCCTTTTCAGCCCGATATCAACTTCCGGGGCTTCAGCGCCTCGCCGTTGCTCGGGACCCCTCAAGGCGTGTCGATCTTTCAGGATGGCGTCCGCGTCAACGAGCCCTTCGGCGATGTGGTCAATTGGGATCTGATCCCCCAGTCGGCCATCGCGAGCATCCAGCTCATACCGGGGTCCAATCCTGCCTTTGGTCTGAACACCCTCGGCGGCGCGGTGGCGATCTACACCAAGAGCGGCAACGAATTTCCGGGAGGGGGAGTCGAGCTCTCCGGCGGCTCATTCGGCCGCCGCAACGCGGAGTTTGAATGGGGTGGCTCGAGCGGATCGATGGACTACTTCCTGACTGGAAACATCTTTGACGACAACGGCTGGGCGCAGCACAACCCCAGCAAGGTGCGGCAGTACTTCGGCAAAGTCGGCTACCAGACGGAGAAGAGCGATCTCGACCTGAGCTTTACGGGAGCGGACAACACCCTCCAGGGAACCCAGACGCTGCCGCTCTCCTTCTTCGATGACATCCGGCAGGCCTACACGTTCCCGGACCGCAGTCACAACAGGCTCGCGTTTGTGACCGCGAAGGGCAGCCACTTTCTCGCCGACTCCGCTTTGCTGGGCGGAAACCTGTACTACCGCCACTATGAGAACGGCAATGTCAGCAGCAACGTCAATGCCGGCTTCGAGGATGACGGCATGGAGGCGACCAACGACGCAGCGGAAATCCGCCAGAGCGGCTATGGCGGAGGCATCCAGCTCGTCCTGACCAGTCGTCCGGCCGGACTCAAGAACCAACTGACGCTGGGTGGTACAGCCGATGTGGCCAGCGCCCGATTCACGCAGACCGCTCAGGATGCGCAGTTCACCCCGGAGCGGAACACGGTAGGAATCGATGGCTTTACGTTGCAGACGGACGCTGATACCGATACTCACTATTACGGCGCCTTCGTCGCCGATACGCTCAACCTCAACCGGCGGTGGACCTTGACCGCTTCGGGCCGTTACAACTACACACGGGTCCGGATCGAAGATCGTACTGGAGCGTCTCCCGCGTTGAACGGCGAGAGCCCTTTCTCGCGCTTCAATCCCGCCATCGGCGTCAATTTCAACCCGACGCGGAACCTGACAGCCTATGCGAGTTACAATGAAGGTATGCGCGCACCGACCGCCATCGAGTTGACTTGTGCGGATCCCGATGCGCCGTGCAAGCTGCCGAATGACTTTCTCGCCGACCCGGCTCTGCACGAGGTCGTGTCCAAGACATTCGAGTTGGGTGCGCGCGGCGCCCTGGGCAAGGCCTCCCGGTGGACCGCCTCGATCTTTCGCACTCGACTGGAGAATGACATCGAGTTCATCAGCGCCGGCGCCGGCGCCACGAACGCGGGCTATTTCGCCAACGTGGGTAACACGCGGCGGCAGGGCGCCGAGCTCGGGCTCGACACATACGTGAGGCCCGTAACGCTCTCGGTTCATTACACCTTTCTGGATGCTACTTTCCTCTCGTCATTCCCGGAGAGCAGCCCGTCCAACTCCAGCGCCGATGAGAACGGCGTCATCCGGGTCATGCCGGGAGATCGTATTGCGGCCAATCCGCGTCATATGCTGAAGATCCGTGCGGATTGCGAAGTGACTTCCCGATTGTCGGTCGGTGCAAACCTGTTGACCAGCGCGGGCTCATACGCTCGTGGCGACGAGAACAACCAGGATGCGAACGGCCAGATTCCGGGCTACACGGTGCTCAATCTCGACGGCCGTTTTCTCGCCTCGAAGCGCTTCGAGGTGTTTGCGCGAGTGAACAACGTGTTCGATCGCCGATACGCGAACTTCGCTGTCGTAGGGAGAAACTTCTTCACCGGACCGGGACGAACCTTCGGGCCGGCCGCGGGAGTCGACCCGGTCAACGAGCAATTCCGCGGACCGGGCGCCCCCATCGGCGCCTGGATCGGAGTCAGGTACTCCTTCGGCGGCGAAAGTCCTGGCGGTTCCGGCGACCGCGACTAGGAGGGGGGGAATGCGGTTGAGCGCAGCGCCACAGCTCCTGCAGGAATGGATGCGTCACCGGGCGATGTTGCCAACTTCGTAGAGAGTGCTTCCGTGCGGCGGGAGCGAGATCTTCAGGTGGTCGGATCCATCGAGGCGCTGCCCATCCCAGAGATCGCGGGCCGCATGCTTGCCGGCATCCAGGCCCAGCTCATTCCAGGTCGTCTGCAGGGAGACGGGCTTGTCGTCGAGATTGAAGACCCCCAGGAATCGCTTTCCGTCGGGTCCGGCGGCAACCCAGACACGCACGTTCTCGAAACCTGCAGGCAGGTGCTCGACAGGGTGATTGTCGTGTGTCTTCTGGTCGACTCCGATGACATCCGGGTTGGTGAGCAGCGCCCGGGTTGTCTTGTCGAGCTTCGTCAGGTTCGCGCCAAGGATCAAAGGTGAGCGGGCGATCGCGAGCAGGCTCAGTTGCGTGCGCTCTTCGTCCGCGCTCAAGCGGGATTTCCGCGGTACGCCCCATCCCGGGTGTGGGGCGAGCATGCCGAAGGGCAACATGTCGGCATCGGGCCAGCGACCCTCGCCAGCTTGTCCCACCCAGGGAAGCAACCGGTCGAAGATGTTTCGAACGCCCATGGGGAAGTCGTCGTCCGGACGTTTGTGCTCGAAGATCCAGCCATCCCAGACATCATTGGAGATGCGCCACATTTGACCGTACTGGCGAATTTCGGCTGCATGCGCGGGGGCTGTCGGACCGGGGGACAGGCTCAGAACGATCGGGCGGCCGGCCTTGGCGATGGCTTGCGCGATCTGGCGAATCTCACTGACCTTGTAGGGGTGGTCCGCGATGCAATCGACCTTGACGAAATCAACCCCCCACGCCGCATACAGCGCCAGCATGGAGTCGTAGTAGGACTGTCCGGCTGTGTTGTCCCGGAGGCCGTAATTACCCGGGTCCCAGGGACAAGTGTCCGTGGTGTCCGCGGCGTCGGTTGCGCGAAAGGACGCACCGGCGATGGAGACGTTGGTGTTTACCGCTTCTTTGGGAATACCGCGGACGATGTGGAGACCAAACTTCAGCCCCTGAGCATGGACCCAGTCGGCAAGAGGTTTGAAGCCCCGTCCATTGGCGGAGGAGGGAAAGCGCGCCGGTGCGGGGATCAACAAGCCGTGCTCGTCGAGGACGTACCGGCGGGCTTGCAGGTTGTCCCCGAAGGGGTTGCCCATGTACCACCCTTCGTCGATCACCGCGTAAGTCCAGCCATAGGAGCGCAGCCTGGCCAGCTCTTGTGTATTGGCTTTGAAGTCTTTCTCGTCAATGGTGAAGCCGTAGGCATCCCAGCTGTTCCAGCCCATCGGTGGCGTCGGGGCGATCTCTTCCGCCGGGGTGACAGCGCACAGGGCCGGCAAAAAAAACGTGGCCAGCAAGATCGTCCTGAATGTCCGGTTCAGCATATAGAGACCTCCTCAACCGCGCGCCAGCTTCGCCAACCACCACGTCGCGGAAGCAATGAAGGCCGCTGCCGGCAGGGTGAGGATCCACGCCACCACGATATTCCCCGCAACACCCCAGCGAACCGCCGAGACACGCTGAGTGGATCCAACACCCACGATGGCGCCGGTGATGGTATGGGTAGTCGATACGGGCACACCCAGACTCGTGGCAAGAAAGAGCGTGAGCGCCCCCCCGGTCTCTGCGCAGAAACCGCCGACCGCCTTCAGTTTCGTGATGCGTTGGCCCATCGTCCTCACGATCCGCCAACCGCCGAAAAGAGTTCCCAAGGCCATCGCCGTGTAGGAGCTCCCGACCACCCACAAGGGAATGTGCTCACGCGTGGCGGCGCCCGATGAAATCAACATCAGCCAGATGAGTCCCATGGTCTTCTGAGCGTCGTTGCTGCCGTGTCCAACGCTGTACAAAGCCGAGGATACGAGCTGCAAACGGCGGAACCATATATCGACCGTGTACGGGGAGCGGCGAAAGAAGATCCACGAGACGCCGATCATGACCGCCGCACCGAGGAGCAGCCCGAGCAAGGGCGAGATCACGATGAACACCAGGGTCTTCACGATTCCCGCCCAGACCAGCGGCGCCGTTCCGGCCTTGGCCGCGCCTGCTCCGATCATGCCGCCTATGAGCGCATGCGAAGAGCTCGACGGAATCCCGAAGTACCAGGTGATGAGGTTCCACGCGATTGCACCGGTGAGCGCACTTCCGATGACATACGCGTCGACAAACTCCGGCGCGAGAATGCCCTTGCCGACCGTAGCTGCGACATTGAGCTTGAATATGGCAAAGGCCAGGAGGTTGAAGAACGCAGCCCAAACCACCGCCTGGTAAGGGCGCAGCACGCCGGTGGAAACGACGGTCGCAATCGAGTTGGCGGCGTCGTGGAACCCGTTCAGGAAATCAAAGACCAGCGCGAGCCCGATCAAGAACAACAGCGTCGCGGCCGTGAAGCCCGGCAGGGTCGTGCAAACTGTGCAAGCCGTCATGCGTGGACTGAACGCTCAGGCATTCTCGAGAACCACGCCTTCGATGATGTTCGCGACATCCTCGCAGCGATCAGTGGCCGACTCGAGCAGCTGGTAGACGGTCTCCAGTTTCATGATCTGCCGGATATCGCTCTCCTCGCGGAACAGCGTCGACAGGGCCGTCCGCATGACCCGGTCCGCCTTGGACTCCAGGCCATCGATCTGACTGCACAGCTCCAGAATCAGAGTGGCCTGGCCCATGTTGGAGAGCAGCTCCACCGCCTTTTCCATCCTCAGGCAACACTCGTGCACGAGAGTGGCGAGCTCGCAGGCCTCCGGGGTGAGGCGCCGGACGTCATAGAGCTGGAACGACTCGGCCGTGTCCTGGATGAGATCGAGCACATCGTCCATCCGGGAGATCAGACGGTGAATGTCTTCGCGATCCAGTGGGGTCACGAACGTCTTGTGGAGGAGGGCAAACGTCTCGTGGGTGACCTTGTCGGCCCGATGTTCGAGCTCGAGAATTTGTGCTATGCGCTCGCCGCGCTTGCCTTCCTCGCTCGTGAACCCCTTCAGCAGCTCGACGAGCACCTCGCCGGCGGCGACTACCAGCTTTGCGTGCTGATTGAAAAGCTCGAAGAACCGGTTTTCACGCGGCATCAGCCTGGAAAGAAACTGCATTCTTGTTTTGCCCTCTAGCTCACCTGCCACCGGCGCCGCGGCCGGATCTTACCAGACGCAATCCGCCGCCTTGGGACCCGAAGTCAGTAGCTATATCCCATCGGATATCACGACAGATTCCCAGGTGACCTCGCTCCGGGCGATCGTGATGCCGTTCTCGTCTTGCGGGAATTACGTACCGATCAGGGTCACATCTGCAGCGCTCCAGGTTCGTATGGAAACAGCGGCAACTCGTATCATTTCCGCGTGTTTCAACAGATATCCGCACCATGAGCTCGCACCCCGGGCCCTTCGGGGATCTCACCGCGACCGCTCGCGTCGACCGTCTCGCGTGGTTCTTGCGAGGTCTCATGGAAGTGCAGTCCCTGATCACTGAGCAGGGCTTCGACCTCGATACCTTCATGCAGCGGGTGGTCGATCTCGCACAGAGCCTGACGGACGCATCGGGAGCTGTCGTGGAGCTCGTAGACGGCGAGGAAATGGTCTATCGCCGCGCCAGTGGCTCGATCCGTGAGTATGTCGGGTTGCGCCTGCGCAGCGCGGGCAGCCTGTCCGGACTCTGTGTCGCCCAGGCGCGGGTCCTGCGTTGTGACGACACCGAAGAGGATCCCCGGGTCGACAGG
>Ga0070680_100000603_pt1 | contig 24867 bp, 25 predicted proteins | sample KBSC73BmetaG_FD_64672 | JGI IMG/M metagenome (GOLD analysis project Ga0070680, IMG submission 64672) | Corn rhizosphere microbial communities from Kellogg Biological Station, Michigan, USA - KBS C7-3B metaG | ecosystem: Host-associated > Plants > Roots > Rhizosphere | place: USA: Michigan...
GCCCGGCTCACAGGCGACGATCCCGTGCCGGTTCTCGCAACAGGAAACGGACGCCTCGGGCCCGTAAACCCCGATCCGCTGGTCGCAGCCGAGGCCGCCAGAGTCTTCACAGCCGCGTGACCGCAGAGATTGCAGTAACCGTCTTCGATCGTTCCCGCGCAGCCTGTTTGTTTGCAGCGCTCCGCGTTCATCGCTCTAAGTACCCCGGGCGTTGGCCAGCCGCGCGCGCTCTGTCAGCGCCCGCTCATACTCGCTCACCGAAACCTCCGCGCGATCCATCGGCGTCGGCCTCGAGTGCAGCAACCCATACGCTTCCTCGGCTAATCGAGTCAGTTCCGGGTTTTCCGCCACGCCATACGCCCGGGCTTTCGCCTTGAGCGCGTCCAGACGCCCCCGCAATTCGATTCTGAGTTCCAGCGGCGCCCGATTCGCAGCCATTGCCCCTCGTTCATTGGATACGCAATCGCGAGCCGCGCTGTTCCACTGCCGCAATCCAACCGTAATGGGCTCGAGCAGACCGTCGGCGTACTTGCGTTTCAGTCTCTCCAGCCACTCGCCCAGGGACTGGATCTTCCCCTCGGTTGACGGCGCGCGCAACCCCGCGGCATTCGAGACCTTTTGCTGAACTTCCGCATAAACCGCCACGCTCTCGCGATGCAACTGGGCCAGAGCGCCCTGCGCCGCCTCCGCCGCCTTCAACCCCGATTCGATTTCATTCCGCAGCCGCGCCCGTGCTTCCAGCGCCTCGCTCACGCGGTTGAGCGCAGGAGCGATCGCAGCATCGAAGTCGGAGGACGCGCTCAGTGGATCGCTCTCCGCCCGCTCCCGCATGTCTCCGAGCAGATGCTCCGCCGAATCGAGTACCGCCATCTCCCGCGCGCTCACATCCTGGGCTCGCAGCGTGCGAATCTGCTCCGCGCACTCATCGATTTCGCGGCCCAGCCTCTCCCACGCCGCATCGCACGCAAGTACCACGGTTTTGACGCTGTCAAACGCCTGCGCCATTGAATTCAGCAACTGCTCCGGCGCGATGCATTCGGTATTCTCGACGCCGCTCAACAGCGAACGTTGTCCGAGCGGAATCGCCACCGCCGGCAGACGAATGGACGCCGTCCTCAGAATCTGCTCGATCTCGCGCTGCTTTTCCTCCGCCCCGAAGTATGCCGGCAGATCGCGCCGGATCGCCTCAGCGCGGTTGATCGTATGCTGCAGCAGGTCGTAATACTGCACCAGCAGACTCACTGTCTTGATTGCCGGCTCCACCCGCGCCGCCGTGTCGCCCGTCAGGGCGGCTTTAGGCACGCCATTGGTCCCCGCCAGCCTTTCATACGCCGGCAGCGACTGCAGATCCACCAGGTTCTGGGCAGCGGCGGCCAGCCGCGTGTTCCAGCGCTCGAGCGCCTCGTCGATTTCCCGGACGGTCATCATTGGCGCTTCAGAAGAGACGAAAACGCGGCCGGCACAAACGATGGATCACTCGCCTCTGCGATGGCCAGTTGCATTTGAAACTCGATCGTCTCTATTGCCACCGGCGGCCGATACTGCGCCAGGCACTCCGCCAGCGCTGCGGCCGGCTCAATCGCCTTCGTCCGCATCAGCCGGTACGTCTTCACCGCAATTGTCTCTGCCGCTCCCGGCGTCAGCAGCACCGGAACCGCTGGCCCCAGCTCCGCAAAGTTGTCGTCGCCGACGTCCACACCGCGCGACCGGCAAAGAAACCGGATCAACTCGAAACTCTCCTCCGCGGTCGCCGTCGGCAGCAGCGGAATCTTCACATCCACACGGCCGGGCCGCTTCAAATCGACCTCGATCAGATCCGGCCGGCTGGATGCCAGCACCCAGATAATTCGGCCCCGGCTCGCGCTCGATCCCATCTCTTCCGCGATCATCGAATACACGCGCCCCGAAACTCCGGAATCGCCGCCCGATTCCCGTTTTCCCAACGACTGGTCGGCCTCATCGATAAATACGTAGCACCGCCCCAGCGCCCGCAGCAGCCGGAAAATGCGCTCGAGATTCCCTTCCGTACTCCCCACCCACTTGTCTCGAAAATTCCCGAACTTCACGACCGGCACGCCGGCTTCGCCCGCAAGGCACTCCACCGTAAAACTCTTGCCCGTCCCCACCGGCCCGCAAAGCAGATAACCCTTTGGCAGCGCCGCCACATCGCCCTTTTCCCAAAGCGCGATATCCTGCCGCAGCCACGCCTTGATCGCCTCGCCCCCTGAAATCGCGTCCAGCGTTCTCTTCGACTCCACGAACTCGATCAACCCACGGCAATCCGCCTCAACGATCTGCTTTTTGATTCCCGCGAGATCGGACGGCGTGAGTTCTTCTCCTGCGTGTTGTTTCGCTTTCAGCAGCTTTTCCGCGGCCGCGAGCGTCGAGCCCGCAAGAGCCCCCGCAACCGTGGCCGCGTTCTGCGCCCCATTCGAAAGTGGCTTCGGATACCGCGACGATAAAACCTGAAACGCCGATCCCAGCTCCTCCGGCGAAGGCAGCGGAATCTGCGCCTGGTGCGCCCTCGGATTGCGCGTCAGCAGCGGATGTACATCGTTCAGGTTCTCTGCGATCAGAAACGCCGCAAGCGGATAATCCGCCAGTGCGCCATCGCTCGACCAGTCCCGCAGCAATGTGACGATCGCTCCCAGATCGTAATCCATGCCGCCGCGCAGCGAAGGCGCAATCAGATCGACGCCCTTGATCAGACACGCGATCTGCACCGGCTCATGGTTCAGCCGCGCCAGATTCGCCGAATAGCGGAAATAGTGCGTCAGGAACTCAATGGCCGCACGTGGCTGCTTCGAAAGCTCGGAGCCCGATTTCGCCGTCGGCCATTTGGAAAATACGGCCCCGCCCTTCTCCACCCGAACTCCGTTCCCGAGATCGTAGCTCAGCACCACATCGAAACCTGGAAGCAGCGTTTCGAGCAGAAACTCGGTCAGGGAGCAGATGCGCGGCGGAGGCCCCGGCGCCACCAGCCGGTCCTCCACATTGCCATAGATCAGAAACTGGCTCGCGCTGTTGCTCTCATAGGCGTCCACCAGTTCCTGCGCCCACGCGGGAAGGCTTCGAACTGCAACGCCGGCAGCCGGAGAAGTCATCGCAAAATCCCGGGAATGTTACTCTCGCGCCGTCGCCGGACCCATGCTCTTGCGCGAGCTTTCGGGCTGTTCGACGGCTGGCGCGCCGGGCGCCGCAGGCAACGCAATTCCCTCGCGCGCCGCGAAATCGGCCAGCGCCTGGTCGGCCAGCGCCTTCTGCTCGGCCTCACGAACGTGCACCGTGGATACATCCAGATTGCCCTGCGCCACGCGCACGCGCCCGCTCGCCTTCGAGCGTTCCTCATCCACCATCGATTCGAGCCGCTGCAGCGTATCGCCCGTCCCGCCGAGATTCGTGATCATTCCCGAAGCGGTCTCCGTCAGGTCGGCGAGCGCCCGCTTCGTCTTCATGTCACTGATGTTGGCTTTGATGGATTCAATCTTGCTCTTCGCGTTCGCGACGGCCACATCGCGCGCCCGAACCAGATCTTTGTAAGTCGTTTCCGCCTGCTCGAGCTGTTTCTTGTTCTCGTCGAGTTCGCGTTCAATCGTCTGCAGCCGCAGCGCATACTGGCCCGCCGCGTCGCGGTTCCCGACCCGCAGGTGCGCCGCCGTCTTGGCGCGGAAATCGGACTGGTCCACCTGCAGCTTTTTAACCTGCGACATGAGCCGCTCGCAGAGTGCCGCGTGGGAGATCAGCCCCTGGTTGTAGCTTGCGATCTGCTTCCGCAGATTCTCCGTCTCAACCTCGAGCAGAGCCTCCGGATTCCGTCGCTCGATACCGGAAATGAAGAGACTGAAGAAGCCACGAAACAGATTCGAGATCCTGCCGGCCATTGATTCTCGTTGTCCTTTTTCCTGCCGAAAGCCACCGCTATTATCCCAAAACGAACAGAAGGCTGGTTTTGTTCAATGGATTACGGTTGTCGGACCACGATCTGACCCTCGGGCGATCGGGTAAGCAGTGTCAGACGCCTCGACCAGTCGCGGCCTGAGTTCCTGAAGTAGAGGACCATCGGACGGAGCGCCGAAATTGTTGCCGGATGAACGCGAAATAACACCACTCCAGCCCTCTCCAGCGGCTTCCGGCGTTGCGTCGTGAGTTTCAGGTAGTCCTTATCGAGCGTTAGAAGGATTCGGCTTTCGCGTTCCGCAATCTCGAGCAGTTCCGTATCCGTCAAGCCCGGATGATCTCTCAGCCCGGAAATTACGTCATGGCCTTCAGCCCGCAGTTCAGTCAGAAGCTTTTCTGGAAAGTTCTCATCCCCGAGAAGGCGCATCAATCAGAACGGAGTGGTATTCAATGTCATGGGCGAGCTGACTTGCATAACCGAAGCAGGCGAGGATGTCGTCGTGCGTCAGAACAGGGTAATAATCTTCAACCAGCTCTTTTTCGGTGACTCCGGCCGCCAGCAGTTCGAGTATCAACTCGACAGCCAGACGAGTACCCTTGATCTTCGGCTTTCCGCCAATAACCTCCGGGTCCCAATCGATCCGGTCCGTCCACTGCCCCATCACTTCGTAGTCTATAACCGGACACGACCTTACAACGCATTCATACGATCCGCGATCAGCCGGAGATCCCGCATAAACATTTCGCACTCTTCCTCATATCGCTCCCTGCGCGCGCAGAATGGCAGCCGGGTCAATCGTCGCCACCAGCTCCTTCGCCCGGGGATACGGGAAAAACCGCCCGCGTTCGAGCCTGATGCGGAACTCACGCCCCATCAGCGCCTGCGCCGCCGCCGGGCGCGTATCGCTGCCTGATCCGGTTTACACAATAGGAGCATCGTAACTGCAGTAATTCGTCAGCAGCAGTTTGAGCAGCGAAACGCAGCGCGCGTCGGGCGTGTAAAGAGTGACAGATGCCATTACCGGTGATATTACCGATCCCGCCTTCCACACGCGCCCGTTTCGACCGCTGCCGGCGCACGACGCGTCGTAATTTCGCAGCATCCGCGAGCACGCGTAGCTTTGCTTCCACGTCCACACTGGTTTCGAGGGCTGCGACTCAACTGCCGGGTTCTCTTTGGAATGGCCGCCAGATGCCTCCCGCGCATCTGCTGGCCGTGTTAACATTGAGTTTCCATTTCAGTGCAGACGGGAGGCTTCAGGGGCTTTCTGCGTGCTGATGGAGCGCACAGGCCGCCCTCTGGGCGGCTCGTTGTGCGCGAGCTGAAGTTGGAGCGCGTAATGGACCGCCCTGTGCGGTGCGTTGTGCGGCATTAAACTTAAGGATTAAACGCAACCCACGACTCGAAGCCTTCGCGTTTCGAAACCGGACTTGCGGAAGGAGAACGAAAGTTGAGACTGGAAACTGTTGTCGAAGCGCAGCCCCGCGCTGCCCGCGGCAAAAACGAAGCCAGGCGCACGCGCCGCCAGGGCCTGATCCCGGCTATCGTCTATGGCGCTTTTAAGGATCCCCAATCCATCAGCGTCAATCCCAAAGATATCTTAAAGATCATCCGCAGCCGTACCGGCCACAACTCGATCTTCGATTTGAACGTCGATGGCATCGAACGTACGCCCGTTATCGTGGCCGATGAGCAATACGATCCCATCAAGGGCAGCCTGCTTCATATCGATCTCAAGCGCATCGATCTTTCGAGAAAACTCCGCGTCTCCGTCCCGGTGCACGTCACGGGCGAAGCCAAAGGCGTCAAACAGCAGGGCGGCGTCCTCGACGTCGTAACCCGCGCCATTGAAATCGAGTGTGTCCCGGACGACATCCCCGATCAATTCGCGGTAGACGTCACCGAACTCACCATCGGAACGAATATCCGGGTATCAGATCTCCCTGTCAAGGAAGGCGTCCGCGTCCTCACCTCGCCAGATGCCGTGATCGCGCACGTGGTCGGCATCAAGGAAGAGGCCGCTCCCGCCGAAGTCGCCGCTCCTGCCGCGGCTGAGCCTGAGGTGGTGAAGAAGGGTAAGAAGGAAGAGGAAGCCGCCGCGCCCGCCGCGGACAAAGGCAAGAAGAAATAACCGGGAATGTTCCTGGTGGCCGGCCTTGGCAATCCCGGCGAGCAATACGCGTCCACCCCGCACAACATGGGTTTTCTGGTAGTGGACCGGCTCGCCGCGCGGTACGCAATTCGCGTCACGCGTCCGGAAGGCCAGGCGTTGGTCGGACCTGGAAGCATCGGCGGTAAACCAGTGCTGCTCGCAAAACCGCAAACGTACATGAACCTCAGCGGCATCTCCGTTAAAGCTCTGACGGACAAGTACGAAATTCCGCCCTCCGATCTTATCCTTATCTACGATGACCTCGATTTCCCATGGGGCATTTTACGCGTGAAGCCGAAAGGCTCCGCGCCCACCCACAATGGCGTAAAGAGCGTTATCTCCAAACTGGGAACTCAGGAGTTCCCGCGAGTTCGGCTGGGAGTCCATCCCGATCCCGGCCACCCGCTCCCGTCGGGAGCGGATTACCTGCTGTCGCGGTTTTCGCGGCGGCAAACCGAAGAACTGGATGCGTTCATCGACCTCGCGGCCGATGCCACGGAATCCATAATCGCCGAGGGCGTCGAAAAGTCCATGACCCGTTTCAACGGCAGCGTTAACGGTCGCGCCCGGGGCTCAAACACAGAGGAAGAATGAGAATCTACGAAAATCTGTTCATCGTCAGACCCGATGCGACAGAAGAAGAGATCGACCAGCTCATCGAGGGCATGTCGAAGACCGTGACCTCCGGCGGAGGCACTGTAGACAAGGTCGAAAAATGGGGAAAGCGCAAACTGGCCTATCGCGTCGAGAAACATCGCGAAGGCAGTTATGTCCTGATGCAGTTCACTGCCGCCCCTGAGCTGGTGAAGGAATTCGAGCGCCGCCTGCGCGTGCAGGACTCCGTCCTCAAATTCCTCAGCGTTCGTATCGATGAGGTCCTGAAGCGTATCGAAAAGCGCCGCAAGGAACGCGAGAAGCGCGCACATCGCCGCCCGCCCGTTCCGGCGCCGCAGCCCTCGATCGCGCAGCAGATCCTCGCTGGCGGCGAACCCGCCCATCCTCTGCCCGGTCCGCCCGCCACTCCCGCCGCCGCTCAACCCGGCGCGGCGCCGGCTCATCCCGCTCCCGGCGCGCCTGCGCCGAAGGAATCGTAAGCGAAGCAAGAGAGATAAGGAGATCGAACCATGGCTGAACAAAAAGGTGGAAGACCGATCGCCGCTTCGCAGCGGCCCACGGGCGGCGATAAAGCCGCCGCAGTCACCAAGAAACAATACTTCCGTCGCAAGAAAGTCTGCCGCTTCTGCGTCGAGAAGATCGATGACATCAATTACAAGGACACGAAGATGCTGCAAAGCTTCATCGCCGAGCGCGGCAAAATCGTGCCTCGCCGTATCTCGGGTGTGTGCGCTCCCCATCAGCGCCGCCTCACGGACGCCATTCTCAAGGCGCGAAATATCGCCCTGCTGCCCTTCGCGCAGGTGCTCTAAGGAGACCGAAAAACCATGGAAGTGATTCTTCGGGAAGATATCGAAAAACTCGGCGGACGCGGCGATGTCGTCAAGGTCGCCCCAGGCTACGCGCGTAATTTCCTTCTCCCTCGCCGTATGGCCGTTGTCGCCACTGATGCCAATCGCAAGATCATCGAGCAGGAGCGCCAGGCCCATCTCCGGCGCGAGGCGAAACTCGAAGGCGAAGCCCAGGGTCTCGCCAACCTGCTCTCCGGCGTCTCAATCACCATTTCGCGCAAGGCAGGCGAAAACGATCAGCTCTTCGGATCGGTCACGGCCAACGACATCGCCGAATCGCTTGCCGCCCGGAAGTACACGGTCGAGCGCCGGCGCATTCAACTCGATGAGCCGATTCGCACGCTGGGCGAACATAAAGTTGCCGTCCGCCTTCACAGGAACGTCACGGCCGAAGTGACCGTGAACGTGACGCGTGAGGAATAGCCGCGGATGCCATTCGATCTGAGCGGTCAGACCGCAATCGTTACCGGCGGCGCCACCGGCATCGGCGAAGCGATTTCCAAACGCCTCGCCGATGCCGGCGCGACCATCGCCGTCGCCGACTTGAATAAAGAAGGCGCGGCGCAGGTGGCCGCATCCCTTCCCAACAACTCGTTCGGGGTCGAGGTGGATGTCTCCTCATCGTCCTCCGTCAAGGCGGCGGTGGACGCGGTTCTCGCGAAAACCGGGCGCGTTCACATCCTCGTCAACAACGCGGGAGTCGCGGGTAAGGCCGCGCCGATTCAGGAGCAGACCGACGAAGATTTCGAGCGCGTCATCCAGATCAACGTGAACGGCGTGTTCTTCTGCTGCCGCGCCGTCATTCCCCACATGCTGCAGCACAAATACGGGCGCATCGTAAACATCGCCTCGATTGCCGGCAAGGAAGGTAATCCGAACATGATCGCCTATTCCGGCAGCAAGTCAGCCGTAATCGGCATGACGAAATCGCTCGGCAAGGAAGTCGCGACGCAGGGCATCTGTGTAAATGCCGTCGCGCCCGCCGTGGTCCGAACCAAAATCCTGGAGCAGTTAACCGACGCCCAGATCAGCTACATGACCGAGAAAATCCCCATGCGGCGCACGGGCGAGCCATGGGAAATCGCGGCGGTCGTTCATTTCCTCTCGAGCCCGGATTGCTCTTTCGTTACCGCCCAGTGCTACGACGCGAGCGGCGGCCGCGCAACCTACTAACCCTCGAGCGAGCCCGGAGCTTCGGCCCGGGCTCATCACTTAACCCGCCTTTTTCTTCCTCAGCCCCGTCCCCTGGCACTGAGGACAATTTCCCGTCCCCGCGCAGTTAAAGCACTGGCCGCCATTGCCGGTGCCTTTGCAGTCCCTGCAATCTCCCGACCCGCCGCACACGTCGCATTTCTCGCGGTCTTCACCGCTCACGTCCGGAACGAAGGGCATCAGCGCGCGACCTGCCGGTGCACGGTTCGCGTCTTCGGCCCGCGGCCATGTTCCGCCTGCTGCGCTATTGCCGGCCCCTCCCCGCGCTCGACGGTCGTTCGGCCGGACCCGGCCCACTTTCCGCCGTCCGCCACTTCGGTCCCGTGCTTACGATTCAGGTGCTTCTTCTCCATCGCGCGGATCTCGCTCGTCTTGCGATTCGATGTCAGTTCCCCCGTGGAGGTCGTCTTTCCTGGCATGACTCTCGGAGTGCACGGCGGATTCCATCGCGTAGCGTCGCAGCCGTACCCAGGTTTCAAACATGGCCGGGTCGTCGAGCCAGACCAGCATCCACTCCAGCATTTCGGCTTTCCGCGACCGGACCGCCTCCTCAACGCGTGAATTCCGCGATGCCCACCGCGCCCGGTCTTTGGCCGCGATCACCTGTTGCCTGATAAAAGGCCGAAGCTCCGGGCGCGCGGCATAGATCCCGGCTAGTTCGAGGAGCGACGTCTCGAGCTCACCGAACCCATGCTGCTCGACGCCGCGCACGGGCTGGTCGACCGGAATCCCTGCCTTCAACAATTGCGCCGGCGTGATCTTCGGGAATGCTTTGCGGAGTTCCGCCCACTCCGCTTCGCCCACGCGCGTCCAGCCGTGCGCCGCGATGAACTCACCAGGGGCCTTGCGGCCAGACATCTACTAAAGATAAACCCGCCGGAACTGCCGGTATTCCACCATCTGCGACAAATTCCTTCGCGACAAATATTGGTTGCGGTCTACTATGTAGCTGAAATCGACTTTTGTCGATAAGGGAATCACCGCCATGAAACGCCTCGCCGCTTCTTTGAATCGCCTCTTCCAGATTTTCGGGCGCCTCGTCGAAGCCACCATCGGATCGAACGGAACCGGTCGCGCACTGCTCGCTTCCTCCGCCCCGGTGTCGCTCGACCACCGCTCTTCACGCCGACATCGCTGAAAAAGCAGCGATTAGCGGCTACAATGGCGATTGATAGCCGCTCGAGCCGCTTCCGCGCAGGCTGTCCAGGCGCTGCGCCGCTGCTGCCGCGCTGGGGGTCTCGAGGCCTCCGGCAGACGCGAAGGACACCACCAGATCTGGGCCCGCGACAGCATGATCTCGCTTCTCGGAGCCAGGTTCTGCCGGGATTCCCTGATTCAGGATGCGCTCAGACAGAGCGTCGACACGCTTCGGCGCGGTCAGAGTACCGCTGGCGCCATTCCCAATAACGTCGGCTCCCAGTCCCTCCGGCCGAATTTTCGCGCCTATGCCGATGGAGGCCTGTGGTGGATCCTCGGCAGCGCCCTCCTCGACCCGGATCCCGCGACCACCGCAGCGATTCTTCGGTGGTACGAGTGCCAGGACGTGGACCAGAGTGCTCTCCTCAGCATGCAGGAGAGTACCGACTGGCAGGACCTCTTCTGTACCCGCGGCAAAGGTCTTTACCTGAACTGTCTCTATGTACTCGCCCTTCGCGCAGCCGCGCGCCTCCTCAGTAACAGCCTCTTAAGCGAGCGCGCTGAAGCAGTTTGCCAAAGGATCAACGACTGGATGTGGTACAAGGGCGACGGCGATATGCTGCGTCACATCTCACATACCTTCAGCACGGAGAGCCGTCAGGACCGCGACTCCCTCGGCCGGAAACGCTTCATCCCTCCAAAGCTCCGCCTGCGCGATGAGCAGCACTACTTGCCGTGGCTCGGTTTCCGGGCCGTTGGAGAATGGTTCGACACACTCGGCAACCTCATGGCGATTCTCGCCGGCGTAGCCGATGCGGAGCAGACCGCAACCATTCTCGATTTCATCCGCCGCCACCATCTGGACCGCTGGCCCTGTGCCAGCCTCGTTCCACCCGTCCGTCCGGGAGATCCGGACTGGCGGGACTACTACGGCCTCCTGAACGTACCTGGCCATTACCATAACGGCGGCGTCTGGCCGTTCATCGGCGGCTTCTACGTGGCGGCGCTGGTGCAGGCCGGAAGAGAAAACGAAGCCAACGAGGCCCTGAACTCGCTGGCCGAGCTGAACCTCCGAGGCGAATTCAACGAATGGCATCATGGCGAAACGGGCGAGCCGATGGGGGTCAAGGACCAGGCCTGGTCGGCCGGAATGTTCCTCTTTGCCGAGGAGTGCGTCCGCCGGGGAACGGTTCCGCTCGGCGCATGATTACCGAACGAACCCACCGCGGCCCTGCAGCCGGACGAACGAACCCAATTCGGCCCAGCAGCCGCCATCACCACAGTGCCAACGCATCGCGACCGAACGAACCCAACGGCCACTCCGGTGGAACAAGAGAGAACCTGGGCTCCCTCAACTCCACAATTGCGAAGGTCCCTCTACTGCCGCTTGAGATTCCTCTGATACTGCGCCACATTCGCCTCATGCTTCTGCAGCGAATCGGCGAAGTTATGCCCGCCGGACCCATCCGCCTTCGCCACGAAGTAGAGGTACGACGTTGCAGGCGGACGCATCGCCGCCTTGATCGAGCTCAGTCCCGGGTTCGCAATTGGCCCCGGCGGCAACCCGGCATGCTGGTACGTGTTGTACGCATTCGGGCTCGCCAGGTCGGACCGGTAGATCGTCCCCCGGTACCGCCCCTCGAGCAGCGCCGCATACACCGTCGTGGGGTCGCAATCGAGCCTCATCCCGATCTGCAGCCGGTTCCGAAAGACGGATGCCACTATCGGGCGCTCCTCCGGCAGCCTCGCCTCGCGCTCCACCAGCGAAGCCAGCGTGATCGTCTCGTGCACGTTGCCCCGGCCGCCCAGCGCATCCCACTGCGTCCGGAATTCGGAGGTCATCAGGCGGCAGATCTGCTGCGCCGTTGTGCGTCGGTAAACACGATACTTGTTCGGGAACAAATAACCCTCGAGCGTCGCCGCCTTTGGGTCCAGGTCGCGGATCAGAGCCGGGTTCCGCGCCGCTTCCAGAAACTGCCGCGCGCTCATCGTTCCCAGTTTGGCGACCGTATCGGCGATGTCGAACATGTTGAACCCCTCCGGAATGAGGAGTTCCATATAGAAGATGTCGCCTCTCGCAATCCGCCCGAACACCTCGAGCGGGGACGCAGCCTTCGTGAACTGGTATTCGCCGGCCTGAAGGTTCGCGCGGCGCCGCACGAGCTTCGCGGCAAGGAACAGCCAGCGGTCCCGAACTACGCCTTTTTCGGCCAGTTCGGTCGCGATCTCCCCCGTAGAAGTGCCGTGCGGGAATTCCAGAAACACCGGCTGGCTAAACCCCTGGTACGGCTGGTTCAGGAGATAGAACACATAGCCCGCGCCAATTGCGGCCACGAGCACGCACAACGCGAACAGCCGAAACAGGAATTTCAAATCGAGCTCTCTCCGGAATCGAGATAATTCTGGAGCAGGAGGACCGCCGAAAGCCGGTCGATGGTCGGCTTTCGGCGGTCGTGTGCGATCCCGGATCCCCGCAGCGTTCTCTCGGCCTCGCGGCTGGTCCAGCGCTCATCCCGAAAAACCACCGGAATCCCGGTCTTTCGCTCGAGCTCCCGCGCAAACTCGCGCGTATATTCCCCCTGGCGGCTGGCCTCGCCGCTCATATGCAGCGGATCTCCAACCAGAAACAGCCGGACGCCTCGCTCCATCGCAAGATGCCGCAGCAATTCGATATCCTCGCGCCGGCCGCTGCGCTGCATCGTCTCGAGACCCTGAGCGGTAATGCCGAGCTCATCGCTGATGGCGAGCCCGATGCGTTTTCGACCCAGATCGAGCGCGAGAATCCGCCCTGGCTCAGTCAGCATTCTGACTTACTCGACTTCTGGCTTCCTCGAATTCCTGCTTCAGGCCAGCGCTTCGGCGATCAGCTTCGCCTGTTCTGCCGCATGCCGCTTCGCCGAACCCGCCGCGGGACTCGCCGTAAACGGCCGCCCGACGTACTCCGCCTTGCGCCCAAGATCCCGGAAGCGCCCGGAAACGAAGCGCCACGCGCCCATGTTGCGCGGGTCTTCCTGCGCCCAGATGATTTCGACCGACGGATGATACCGCGCCAGCACATCAGCAACCTGCCGATCCGGGAACGGATACAGTTCCTCGACCCGAATCAGCGCGACGTCTTCGATTTTTTTCGCTTCCCGCGCGGCCAGCAGGTCGTAATAGACCTTGCCCGAACAGAACACCAGCTTGCGCACGCGCGAAGAATCGAGCGTATCGCCAATCACTTCGCGGAATCCGCCGTGTGTCAGATCTTCAAACGAAGACACTGCCTTCGGCGACCGCAGCAGAGACTTGGGCGTGAAGATAACGAGCGGCTTCAGCGGCAGCACCGTCTGCCGCCGCAGAATGTGGAAGTACTGCGCCGGCGTGGTCACGTTCGCGACCCGGATGTTGTTCTCGGCGCAGAGAGTCAAAAAGCGCTCCATGCGTCCGCTCGAGTGCTCCGGCCCCTGTCCTTCGTAACCGTGCGGCAGCAGCATCACGAGTCCGCTCATCTGGCTCCACTTCTGTTCCGCCGTGGTGATGAACTGGTCGATGATGATCTGCGCGCCATTCGAGAAGTCGCCGAATTGCGCTTCCCACAAGGTGAGCGTCTGCGGCTCGGCTACGCTGTATCCGTATTCGAAACCGAGCACGCCGAATTCGCTCAGCGAGCTGTCGTACACATAAAACGGCGCCTGCTTCGGATCCAGATGCTGCAGCGGGATGTACCGGTGGCCGTCTTCGTAGTCGTAGAAAATCAGGTGCCGCTGACTGAAAGTTCCGCGGCCGGAATCCTGCCCGGAAAGCCGGACCGGCGTGCCCTCGAGCACCAGACTGCCAAACGCGACTCCTTCGGCGTACGCCCAGTCAATGGGGCCGCGCTTCGCGAACACCTCGCGCCGTTTGGCGAGGAAGTGCGATTCGAGCTTCGGATGCGGGTGAAATTCGGCCGGCAGAAAATTGATGCCGTCCACAACCCGCTCCAGCATCTCGGGGGTAATCGAAGTCGTCGAGTTCGGCCTCGGCGGCGTCATGATCGGCTGCAGTACCCACTTGCCCGCTGCCTTGTTCGCATCGAACGCCGCATTCAAGCGGTCGGAAGCCTTTTTCCGGCTCCCCTGGACATCGCCGGCCGAAACCAGTTTTTCGGCCACCAGCTTCTCGCCGTACTGCACTGCCACCGAAGGCGTCTGCTGAATTTTGCGGTACATTACCGGCTGGGTGTAAGCCGGATCGTCCGTCTCGTTGTGTCCGTTGCGGCGATAGCAGATCAGATCGATGACCACGTCGCGCTTGAACTGCTGGCGGTAGTCAAAAGCGAGCTGAACCGCGCGGATGGCGGCTTCCGGATCGTCGCCGTTCACGTGGAAGATTGGCGCCTCCACCATGCGCGCCACGTCGGTCGCGTATTGGCTCGAGCGCGAATCGCACGGCAGTGTGGTGAAACCGATCTGGTTATTGATCACCACATGGACCGTGCCCCCGGTTGCGTAACCCTCAAGCTGCGAAAGGTTGAGCGTCTCAGCCACCACCCCCTGGCCCGCAAATGCGGCGTCGCCATGAATCAGAACCGGGATCACGCGCCCGCGCTCTTTATCCCGCAGGCGCTCCTGCTTCGCGCGAACCATGCCTTCGACCACCGGATTCACGGCCTCGAGATGGCTCGGATTCGAGGCGAGCGAGACCACGATTTCTCTGCCCGAGGGCGAATGGTGAAGGCCGCTTGCGCCGAGGTGATATTTCACGTCGCCCGAGCCTTGCGTCGATGCCGGATCGATATTGCCTTCAAATTCGGAGAAGATCTGTCCAAGCGGCTTGCCAATGATATTGGCGAGCACGTTCAGCCTTCCGCGATGCGCCATGCCGATCACGATTTCATGCGCATCCTGTTCGGCCGCGCGGTTCGCGAGTTCGGCCAGCACCGGAATCGTGGTTTCCGCGCCTTCAAGCGAAAAGCGCTTCTGCCCGATGAAGCGGCGGTCCAGGAACAGCTCGAATTCTTCGCCTCTCAAGAGATTTTCGAGAATTCGCAGCTTCTCTTCTTTACCGAGCGGCCACGAATTGCGCGTGGGCTCCATCCGCTGTTGCAGCCAGACTTTTTCCTCCGGCCGCTGGATGTACATGTACTCGGCGCCGATTTTGCCGCAATAGGTCGAGCGCAGAACCTCGAGCATCTCCCGAAGCGGCGCCATTTTGCGGTTGCCAAACACCGGGTCGAGCGTTCCCGCGTAAAAGTTCCGGTCGAGATCCCAGATGCTGAGCCCGTAGGTGAGCGGGTCGAGTTCGGAATTGTATTCGGGTTCGCCGCCCAGCGGATCGAGCTCCGCCATCAGATGGCCGCGAACCCGATAAGCATGAATCAGCCGGGTGACGGCCGCTTCCTTCACGATCTCCGGCGAAGGTTCGGCGGCGGCCGGGGCCAGCGCAGGAGCTTTGTCCGATTCCCACTTTACCGGCGCGTAAGGAACGTGCAGCGCGTCGAAGATTTCCTGATAAAAGCTCTGTTCGCCATCGAGCAGCGTCTGGAGCGAACCGAGAAACGTTCCCGATTCCGCGCCCTGAATAATCCGGTGGTCGTAAGTGCAGGTGACCGACATCACCTTGCCGATGCCGAGCGACGCGATCACATCCGCCGCCACGCCGCGGTATTCGGCCGGATAATCCATCGCGCCCACGGCGATAATTGCGCCCTGCCCTGTCATGAGGCGCGGCATCGAAGCCATGGTCCCGACTGTGCCGGGATTCGTAAGAGAAATGCTGGTGCCCTGAAAATCCGCCGGAGTCAGTTTGTTGGACCGCGCGCGCGTCACCAGATCGTCGAACGCGGCCATATATTGCCCGAAGTTCATGGCGCCGGCATTTTTGATGTTCGGCACCATGAGGCTGCGTGCGCCATTTTTGCCCGCCACGTCGATCGCGAGGCCGAAATTGATCTCTTTCCGGAGCACACGAAAAATTTCGCCCGCGCTGTTCTGTGCGAACGCGTGATTGAGGGCGGGGTTTGCGGCGACGGACTTCACGATCGCCCAGCCGATGAGGTGCGTGTAGGAGACCTTGCTCTTGCCGACCAGCGAACGGTGATGATTGATCAGACGGCGATTCTCGTCGATCACCTTGACCGGAATAATTCGTTGCGAGGTGGCCAGCGGAATCGAAACACTCGCCGCCATATTCTCGGCGATGCGCGCGGCGGCGCCCCGGAGCGGCATCAGTTCCTCGGAGCCACTGGTCTCGATCGTGGCGGGCGGACGCGGGGTCAGCGCCGTAACCGGAGCCGGGAGATGGCCGTTGTCTCCGCCGTTCGTAATCAGGGCGCCATTGGAGGCTCCCCCATTCGAGGCCATGCCGGAGCCGTTGTGCTCGAAAATCTGCTTCCAGTCGGGGTCGACCGAGGTACGGTCGTGCCGGTACTGCTGCATCAGCTCTTCTTCGAGCCACGCATTAACGCCCGCTTGCGGGCCGGGTTTCGCTTCCATGACGGGGGATAAATCGCTCAATTCAATGATAGCGAAAGACCCGATGGCGATTCAGGGGTGAAAAGCCAGGCCAGGAGGTGTGCCGAATGAGACTGGAACGCGAAACTCCCATTTCAATAAGATGAAACTCGTGAAGCTGCTGATCTTCTCCGATATCCACAGCGATGCGAAGGCGCTGGACCGGCTGGTGAAAACGGAGGCCGATTATTACATTTGCGCCGGCGATCTGGTGAACTGGGGACGCGGGCTCGACGCCATGGGCGAAATCCTGAAACAGCGTGGAAATCGGGTTTACGTCATCCCGGGCAATCATGAAACCGCCGGGCAGATCTCAGACCTGTGCGCGAAATTCGGATTGAACGACCTGCACGAGCGCTCGATCGAAGTGGACGGTTTTCACGTCACCGGGCTCGGATATTCCAACCCGACGCCATTTGATACGCCCGGCGAATATTCCGAGGAACAGCTCTCCGAAAAGCTGCACGCCTTTGACGGGCTCAGGCCGATGATCGCGATCTGTCATGCTCCGCCGCGCGGCACCATGCTCGACCGCATCACGAATTTGCGGCACGCCGGCAGCACCGCCGTCCGCGAGTTTCTCGAACGGGAACAGCCGCGCTATTTTTTCTGCGGGCACATCCACGAGGCGGCGGGAGCAGCCGAAAAGCTGGGCGATACCTCGGCCATGAATGTAGGAAGGAAAGGTTATCTGCTCGATCTGGCTGACCAGAACGCGAAAGGACTTCTCTGATGGCGACACTCGGATTGATTGAATACGAAAACGCAAACCCGGAGGTGCGGGCCGTTTACGACGACATTATGCAGGTGCGGCAGACGGACTGGATCAACAACTTCTGGAAAGCGCTGGCGCACGACCCGCTCACGCTCCGACGCACCTGGGAGAGCATCAAACAGATCATGGGTCCGGGAGGAGCGCTCGATCCGCTGGTCAAGGAGATGATCTATGTCGCGGTGAGCGCCACGAATCAGTGCCCCTACTGCATTGCGTCCCATACGGTCTCGGCGCGCAAAGCCGGGATGACGGATGCAATGTTTGCGGAAGTGATGGCCGTGGTGGGAATGGCGAACGAGACCAATCGCCTGGCGAGCGGCTATCAGGTGGAGATCGATGAAAAATTCAGAACCTAGGCTCGAGCGCCCGGCGGTCTCGTTCCGGCGCGGGCGCCCTCTCCTGGCCGGCGCTCAGCCTGTTTGGCGAGCGGAAAGACGGCTGAGTTCAGTCGTGAGCTTGCGCGCGGCCGCGGGAGCGGTCACGTTGCCGGTGAGGATTTCCTTATTTGTGACATCCCGGCCGTAGAGCTCCTTGTTGGTATCGTCATCCGGCTGGATTGTCGCGCCCTTCAAAGCGATTCCGGCAAACGCCCCACGGGAGCGGGAATAAGACAGGATTTGAGCGTGCATTGTGGCGTCGGTTGAGGCCGTCGCATCCCGGCCGACAGGACCGGCAGCCGCCGTCGCGTCACCGCCTATGGTGAATTTGCTGCTGAGGAGGTGCTTCATGCCGTCCTGATTCATGATGAGCAGGATGACGTCCTGTTCCGACCCGCCGATCTGGAAGCCGACGCTGCCTCCAATCGACTTGATGGCGGCTGGGGCAGTCCAGCCGCGGCCACTGCTTTTACGGCATACGGCGTATCCGGCTCCGTATTGGGCGCCGACGATGAAACCGCCTTTTTTCATGCCCGGGATAATTACAATGCATTCGGCCTTGTTCAACAGGTCCTGAGGAATGCCTTTATCCTGCATATGAGCCATCTCTCGAAGTACGTCTGCTGCGGCGTCGAGCCGGTCGACCGCCTTGGCTTCTTTATCAGCGGCTATGGCAGGAGCGACAGCGGCAGCGACGGCAATTATTGCGACGAGTGTAGTTCGCATCCACACTTCTCCTTTCACACTTAGTCGAGCTTGTGTAATTCCAATGTTCGATGGAACACAGCAGTGATAGTGCTCCGACCAGAGCTTAACAGAGTAGTAAGGGCGGCGCACGACCGCGCTTGAAACTTACCGGCCGAACGCAGAAGAATTGCGAGCGAAATTCAGGACAACGCCCGGCACAATACCGAGGATGAAGGTGCCAATGGCCGGAATTATGAGGGCCGCCTGCAGACCCGCTCCGGGCGACCCGAGGGAATTGGCGACTTCTCCGGGCTCGTCGAAATACATCACAACCAGCAGCTTCAGATAGTAGTACGCGGCGACGGCGCTGTTCAGCAAACCCAGCACGGTAAGCCAGACGAGATGCGATTCGAGCGCGGCGCGAAAAATGTAGAATTTCCCAAAAAAGCCGCCGGTAAGCGGCACGCCTATGAAGGAAAGAAGGAAGATGGTCAGCATCGCGGCGGTGAGCGGCTGGCGCTGGCCGAGGCCGGCCAGATCTTCGATCCGAAGATGGCGCTCGCCCTTGCCGGCGATGTGAATGATAACCGCAAAAGCGCCGATATTCATGAGCGCATAAGCGGCGAGATAGAACATGACGGCGGCCGTTCCGTCGCCCGAGCGCGAGGCGAGCGCGACCAGAATGTACCCGGCATGCGCCACCGAGCTGTAAGCCAGCAGGCGTTTCAGATTATCCTGGCGGATCGCGGCGAAGTTGCCGATGGTCATCGAAAGCAGCGCCGAGATCCAGATGAGCGGCTCCCATCCGCCCGCGACCTGCTCGAAAGAAGTCATAAAGATTCGCAGGAAGATGGCAAAAGCGGCAGCTTTCGGACCGGTCGCCATGAAGGCGCTGACAGGAGCGGGAGCGCCCTGATAAACATCGGGGGCCCACATCTGGAAGGGCGCGGCGGAGACCTTGAAGCCGAGCCCGACGATCATGAGAGCGGCCGCAACGCCGACCATCGCGAGAGGAGTGGAAGGATTGTTCAGCGCCGCGCGGATCTCATCGAGCTTCGTGGTGGCGGTGATGCCGTAAATCACGGCGATGCCGTAAAGCAGAAAACCCGTGGCGAAGGAGCCCAGCAGGAAGTACTTAAGGGCCGCTTCGTTATTGCGCTTATCGTTTCGCAGGTAGCCGGTGAGAATGTAGCTCGCGATGGACGAGATCTCGAGGCCGATAAAGATCATGATCAGGTCGTTTGCCGTGACCATCACGCACTGGCCGACGATGGAGAAAAGCAAAAGGGCGTGGTATTCGCCGGTCTCGGCCGCCTCGCGATCGAGGTACTTATATGACGAAAGCACCGCAAGAATGCCGATGCTGAGCACCATCACGCGGAAGAAGGCGCCGAAGCCGTCTACCACCAGAAGATTCGAGAACGAATAGCCCGGGACGGTGTATGCGGCGCAGGCGCCGATGATACCGAGCGCCAGAAGCAGAATCGAGAGATGCCCGAACATGCGGGGCAGTTTCCGCGCAAAGAGCGGATCGAGCACCATCATGAGCGTGCCGCCGATGGTGAGTATCAGTTCGGGCGAGAAGCGGAGATAATCGTCCGCGCCGGGGAAGAAATTAGCGTGCACGGCCGATGCCTCCGTGGCTGATCGTCGAGCCCGGCAGCGAGACTCTAAGCGGTACGTTCATTCGGCTTTGGTCGAGAATTCGAGCGTTCGTTTCGGAGATGTGCGGGAGAAAGCTTTGGGTGTAGACGCCCATCCACACCATCATGGCGACAAGCGGGATCATGCACGCCCATTCGCGCGCGTTGAAATCCGGCATATGATGCGCTACGTCTTCATGGGTGGATCCGAAGAAGACGCGCTGCACCATCCAGAGCATGTAGCAGGCGGAGAGGATCACGCCGATGGCGGCGAAAATGGACCAGGTGAAATTGGCCTGAGCCGCGCCCTGCAGCACGAGAAACTCGCCGACGAAATTGTTCAGCATGGGCAGGCCGATGCTGGCGAGCGTAGTGATGACAAAGACCGTGGACAACCAGGGAGCCACGGTAGCGACGCCGCCGAAATCCGAAATGGCGAGCGAGTGACGGCGCTCATAAAGAAAGCCGACCAGGACGAAGAGAGCGCCGGTCGAGATGCCATGGTTCAGCATCTGGTAGACGGCGCCGTCGAGGCCCAATTGGGTGAAGGAGAAGATGCCGAGAACGACGAAACCAAGGTGGCTGACGGAAGAGTAAGCCACGAGCTTCTTCAAATTCGGCTGCACCATGGCCACGAGAGCGCCATAGATGATGCCGATGATGGCGAGGATATTGATCCACCCGGCATTGTCGCGCGCCGCGTTCGGGAACATGGGAACGCAGAAGCGCAGGAGGCCGTAGGTTCCCATTTTCAGCATGACGCTGGCCAGCATGACGGAACCCGCGGATGGCGCTTCCACGTGCGCATCCGGCAGCCACGTGTGCAGCGGGAAGAGCGGCACCTTGATGGCGAATGCGATGAAAAAGGCCAGGAACAGCAGAGTCTCCTGCGAATGGGAAAGAATGATTCTGCCGGCGCTGAGCTGATCGAGGATGGCGGCGTAATCGAATGTGCCCGAAAGCGTGTAGAGATAGATGATCGCGGCGAGCATCAGCACCGAGCCGGCAAATGTGTACAGAAAGAATTTAACGGCGGCGTATATGCGGCGATCGTGGCCCCAGATGCCGATGAGGAAGTACATCGGCACGAGCACGATTTCCCAGAACACGTAGAAGAGGAACAGATCCCAGGCGGCGAAGACGCCGACCAGCCCGCATTCGAGCAGGAGCAGGAACGCGTAGAATTCTTTCGTTCGGTGCGCGATATAACGCCACGAGATCCCGATGGCAATCGGCGTCAGGAAAGCGGAAAGAACGATGAGCCACAGGCTCAGGCCATCGATGCCGACGTGCCAGTGAATTTCGGGTGAGGAGATCCAGACCGTATCGGAAACGAACTGCTGGCCGGCCTTGCCGAACTGATATCCGGCGACGAGGCCCAGCGAAACCACGAACGTTGCGAGCGAGAAGACCAGCGTGAGAAGCCGGATTGCTTTCTCCTGCGCGCGCGGAATAATGAGCGCGAGGATGAAGCCGATACCGGGAAGGGCGATCACAAGGTCAAGAAGATTCACCGGCTGACTCCTCCCGCGATGCCCAGCGCTATAACCAGCGCGACGGACCCGAGCACGACCCACGTTGCGTAACTGCGGATATTGCCCGACTGCATCAGGCGAAGAACGCCGCCGACCGCTTTCGATTCCTGCCCGACGCCGTTCACGATACCGTCAATAAAGCCCTGATCGACGCCGCGCCAGAGCACGGACCGCGAGCCTTCGACCAGCGGGTGAACGACAGTGGCGTCGTAAACCTCGTCGATGAAGTACTTGTTGTAGACCAGCGTGTAGAGCCCGCCGATGGCTTTGGTGATGCGTTCGGGGAGGTCCAGATTGACCACGTACATGTAAGCAGCGAGGCCAATCCCGAGGACTCCGGCCAGAACCGAGACGTAGACCAGCCAGGGAACCTCGGCGGCTTCTTCGATCGGGAACATGCTGTTCAGGATCTTCGGAACATTGAACAGGAAGCCGCCAACGACAGAAAGCGCCGCGAGAACCGCAAGCGGCCCCCACATGGACACCGGCGATTCATGCGGGTGACCATGTCCGCGATATTCGCCGAAGAACGTCATGAACATGGCGCGCCAGACGTAAAAAGCCGTCATGCCGGCGGTGATGGTTCCGATCCAGTACATCCAGGGCGCATGCGCGTAAGAGGCGGCGAGAATGGCGTCTTTACTCCAGAAACCAGCGAACGGCGGAATGCCCGCGATCGCGAGACTGGCGCAGCACAGCGTGTAGAAGGTGATGGGCGCATACTTTCGCAGGCCACCCATGTGGCGCATATCCTGTTCGCCGTGGCACGCGTGAATCACGCTGCCCGCGCCAAGGAAAAGCAGCGCCTTGAAGAACGCGTGCGTCATCAGGTGCCAGATGCCGGCCGAAAAAGCGCCGACGCCTACGCCGAGGAACATGTAGCCGAGCTGCGAAATAGTGGAGTAGGCGTAAACCTTTTTAATGTCGTTCTGGGCGAGGCCTATGGTGGCGGCGAAAGCTGCGGTGACGAGTCCGATGATTGCAACCGTCTCCATGGCCGCAGGCGCGTGGGTGAAGATCACGGCCGAGCGCGTGCACATGTAAACGCCCGCCGTGACCATGGTGGCGGCATGGATAAGAGCCGATACCGGGGTGGGGCCTTCCATGGCGTCCGGCAGCCAGACGTAGAGAGGTATTTGCGCCGATTTGCCGGTAGCGCCGAGAAGCAGCAGCAGCGCGATCGCGGTAAGGGTTCCCGTCGGCCTGCCCGGCGCAGCCGCGAAGACGTGGCCGAAATCGAGGGTGCCGAAATTGACCACGATGAGGAACATCGCGAGGGAGAAGCCGAAATCGCCGATGCGGTTGACGATGAAGGCCTTGTTGCCGGCGGTGGTGGCGGAGTGCTTGACGATATAGAAGCCGACCAGCAGATAGCTGCACAGCCCGACGCCTTCCCAGCCCAGGAAGAGCAGCAGATAGTTCGCCGCCAAAACCAGGTTCAGCATGAAGAACATGAAGAGGTTCAGGTAGGCGAAAAACCGGTAATAGCCGCCTTCATGCTCCATGTAGCCGACGGAGTAGATGTGGATGAGGGAGCCGATGCCGGTCACGATCATGAGCATGATCATGGTCAGCTTGTCGACCGTATAGTCCCAGCCGACATTGAAGGCGCCGCTGCGGATCCAGGTGAAGTAATGCTCGGTGACGGGGTTGGCGGCGAGATCGCCGGCCGTGAGGTAAACCTTCATGACCCAGCCGAACGAGAGGAGCACGCTCACGACGGCGACCAGGCTCACGATCATTTTCGGCAGCTTGCGGCCGAAGATGCCGTTCACCAGAAAGCCGAGAAACGGCAGGATGGGGATGATCCAGAGATTCTGCGTCATCAGTTCCTGAGAGTGTTGACTTCGTCGATGTTCAGGGTTTCGCGGTTCTTGAACACCGTAAGGATGATCGCGAGGCCAACGGCCGCTTCAGCCGCCGCCACGACCATGACGAAAAAGGTGAAGATCTGGCCGCTGACCTGACGGTGCTGGTTTGCGAACGCGATGAATGTGAGATTGACGGCATTGAGCATCAGCTCGATGCACATGAAAACCGTGAGGATGTTGCGACGAATGATGAACCCGGCGACTCCGAGCGCGAACAGGACCGCGCTCAACAGGAGAAACCAGGAGATGGGGACGCCATTCGGAACAGGGAGTCCGTTCAAATCAGTCAAGCTCCTTCCGGGCAAGAACGATCGCGCCGAGGATGGCGATCAGGATGAGCACCGATGTGACTTCAAAGGGCAGCAGATAGTCGGTGAAAAGGGAGTATCCGATGTTCTGCGCCGAGCCGCCCTGCCATGCGTCGAAGTTGACGACACCGGCGTTGGGGAACCAGCGCTGGACGAAATAGCAGAGCACGCCGAGCAGGCCGATGAGCGCGGGAATGCCGAAAATTTGCGCGATGAGCGAACGGCGGCCGGTGCGCTCCTCTGCGCCGGCGTTCAGCAGCATGATGACGAAGACGAACAGGACCATCACGGCGCCGGCGTAGACGATGATTTGGGCGGTGGCGATGAACGCCGCGCCGAGGAGGAGATAGAGGACCGCTAGCGACCCCATGACACCGATGAGCGAGAGAGCGCTCGAAATCGGATGGCGCTGCGCAATGACATTCACCCCGCACACGACGGCGATGATGGCGAAGAGAAGAAAGAAAAACAGGTCCATTTACGATGCCAGTGCCACCAGGAAGCCGGTGACGAGCAGATTCAATACGGCGACCGGGAAGAGGAACTTCCAGGCGAAACCCATGAGCTGGTCATAGCGGAAACGCGGCAGAGTGGCGCGAATCCAGATGAACACAAAGAGCAGGAACCCGACTTTTGCGAGGAACCAGAACAGGGGCATGAGAACCGGAATCACCGGCGGGAACGCCATGAGAGCGGCAAGCAGGAAAAAGATGACTCCAAATGCCGGCAGCGTGTACTTGTCCATGGGCCGGGCAGGGTTCAGGCCATGATAAATGCAGACCGCGCCGGCGATGAACAGAACGACTGGAGCGACGAAGTTCGATCCGTAAGCGACGGGCCATAAAGGGTGCCAGCCGCCGAGGAACAGCAGTGTGGCGACCGAGCAGACCGTCACCATGTTCGCGTACTCCGCCATAAAGAAGGCGGCGAACTTCATGCTGCTGTATTCCACGTGGAATCCGGCGACGAGTTCGTTTTCGGCTTCCGGAAGATCGAAGGGAATACGATTGGTTTCCGCGAAGGCCGCGATCATGAAGATCAGGAAGCTGATGATCTGCGGAAATGGCGCAGAAAAGATCGCCCATTTCGGGATAAATCCGAGCTGAAATCCGGATTGAGCATCCGCGATCTCCCGGAGGCTCAGCGTTCCCATAATCAGGAGTGGCGAGGCGAGCGCGAGACTGAGCGGGAGCTCGTAACTGATCATCTGGGCAGAACTGCGGAGCCCGCCGAGAAGACTGTACTTGTTGTTGGAGGCCCAGCCGCCGAGCGCGATCCCGTAAACGCCCATGGAACTGACGGCGAGAATGACCAGAAGCCCGACGTTCACATC
>Ga0070680_100000610_pt1 | contig 24737 bp, 22 predicted proteins | sample KBSC73BmetaG_FD_64672 | JGI IMG/M metagenome (GOLD analysis project Ga0070680, IMG submission 64672) | Corn rhizosphere microbial communities from Kellogg Biological Station, Michigan, USA - KBS C7-3B metaG | ecosystem: Host-associated > Plants > Roots > Rhizosphere | place: USA: Michigan...
GAAAATTTCGCGAAAAGGTGCGGATCTATTGCGACTCGGATATGGAGAATCCGATGGGGCCAGAGTCCGATCGAAAGCTTCCGTGGATTAAAGATCAAGGCTTCACCGCGATGAAGATTGATCTCGATGACGCGGCCGATCCGAACCGGTTCGACCGCGTGAACTGGACGGCGTCGAATGCGGAGATCGACCGCATGGTGAAGTGGGTGGAGCATACGCGCGATTCGATCGGCATGAAAATCGATCTCGGCGCGGATATGCACGCGCGTTACGACGCGGTGACCGGCCGGAAAGTGGCGAAGCTGGTGGAGCCATTCCGCCTGATGTGGCTGGAAGAGCCGGTTCCGCCCGAGAATATCGATGCCATGCGCGATATCAAGCAAGCGACGAATACGCCGATCTGCGCGGGTGAAAACATTTTTCTGACGCACGGATACCGGGAGCTTCTGGACAAACGCGCGGTGGATATTATCATGCCCGACATTCAGAAGGTGGGCGGGCTGCTGCAGGGGCGAATGATCGCGGAGATGGCGCACACGGATTACATTCCGTTCGCGCCGCACGGAGTGACTTCGCCGATCGGGTTGATGTCATCCGCGCATCTGTGCGCCACCGTTCCGAATTTCATGGTGCTCGAATGGCACTGGATCGACGAACTGGATTTGTGGAAGGGCTGGGTGAAGGAAGGCGAAATTATCAACCGCGGCTATATCCCGATTCCGGAGCGTCCGGGCCTCGGTGTGGAAATGAACGAGGAAGTGGCGCGCAAGGCGCAGGCGCCGGGAACGCCGTGGTTTGAGCCGGTGGCGCAGGCGAGGCGACGGTAAAAAGCGCCGGTAAAAAACAAAAAGCGGCAGGAGCTTTGAGGCTCCTGCCGCCAGGTTGCTGCGGTGATTTGCAGCTACCGGTTGGTTAGTTGATCGTCATGTTGAACGTGTACGTACCGGTGGCGTTCGCGGTCGAACCGGGCGCCATCGTGCTGTCGGTCGCGGTCACGGTCACCGGGTAGGTACCCGCAACAGAGCTTGCCGTTACAGAGACTGCGCCGGTGGACGAGTTGATGGTCACCCAACTCAGCGCCGCCGTGGTGGCATCGAGCGAGTAGGCCACGGTTCCGGTCTGGCCCGTGGTGGTCAGAGCGCCCGTGATAGCGCCGGCGTTGCCGTTGGTCACAGCCGAGACCGAGCCGCCGTTCACAACGTGCAGGTCTTCCACGATGGTGAAGTTCGCGCTGCCGGTTAGGGGCGTCGCGTCGCTGTCCGTAGCGGCCACGGTCACGTCATACGTTCCGGCAGGCGTCAGAGCGGTAACTCCAACAACGCCAGAGGCGCTAACAGTCATGCCGGTCGGGATCGAAGCGGGCGCGGTGATCGCGTACGTGTACGGATAGGTTCCGCCGGTCGCGGTCACGGTGGTGACGCCGGCGTGAGCCGTGCCGAAGACGTACTGGAACGGGCTGGTTCCGCTGTTGGTTACATACAATCCGCCAGCAACCGTGAGAGTAAAGGTGGCGGTTCCCGTCACCGGCACATTGGCCGAGTCGGTTGCGGTCACCGTAACCGTGTAGGTCCCAGCCGTGTTGGCGGCGGGGATGCCTGTGATGGCGCCAGAGGTCGGGTTGAGCGACAAGCCGGCCGGCAAGAGGCCGGAGGTCAGAGCATAGCGATACGCAGCAGTGCCCTCGCTCGCGACGACGGAGTTGCCGCTGGTCGGCCATAAGACGCCGACTGTGCCGCTAAGAGCGCTCGGGGCGGTTACAAGCAGCCGGGGCGCAACCCAGACGACGACGCCGGGCTGGCTTGACTTGGCATTCGCGGTAACGACGAGCGGCAATTGCACCGGAGCCGTGATCGAGGAGACCGTCGCGCCGGTAGAGGTAGTGAAGGTGCCTGCACCTGTGGCGGGGAGCTTCACATTGATCTGGTACAGACCTGCGATCGTGTCAGCAACCCAGCCGGCGTAAACAACCGTGGCCGAGACGCCGCCGACCGTGACGGTCGGGACGTTGGCCGAGCTGGACGTGACGCAGGGCACGAAGCGACCACTGTTGAGCAGACCGCTCTGAATGACAACGCCGTCGAGCGTCGTTAGTGATGCCTGAGCGGTGGCATTCAGAGAGGAAAGGAAGGTGGCGGGGCTAACGCAATCGGCGGACCACGCACTGCCGCCGGTGTTGGCGTTGTCAGCCGTGCTGTCCGGAATTCCGAGTCCCGTCAGATAAAGAGCCAGGGTATCGGAGTCGCTGCCGGTGCTTCTCATCGCGCCCGGGTTCGAGCTGCTGACGAGGTTCCACTTCGCATCGAGAATGGCGCCAGATCCCTGTCCATCCTGACCGATGGTGAAGAGGCCAGGATTCGTATCCGCAACGGCCAGAGTGATCGGCGCGCTGCTCTTCATAGTTGTGCCCGTGCCGTACCCGAAGTTCACAATCATATCCACGGAAGCGGTTCCGCTGAGGGCCGAGGGTACGACCACATTGATCTGGTTGTTGGTGGCAAACAGAAGAGTCGCGTTTGCGATCAGGGTTGTGGTGCCGTGCTGATAGAAGCCGACAGTGAGGTTGCGCTGTGTGGCGCCCGTCGGGTCAGGGCTGAGCGACGACGGATACTGCAGCAATCCAGCGGAAGGCGTTCCATACAGCACCTGCGTGCTGCTGCATCCCGTACCACCGGAGGAGCAGAAGTTTGTTCCGAAGATGCTGGCCATGTCATACGGAGCGACAGTCTGCAGCGCGGGCGGGGCCACCTGAATGAAGGCCGAGGCGCTGGTAACCGCCTGAATGATCGGATTGTTCCCGATGGTGAACGTCACGGTACCGGTTGGAATCGTGCATGTGCCGCCAACGGGATTGCAAACACCGAGGGTCACCGAGCCTCCGTTGCCGCTGGGGCTGAAAGGCAGGTTCGCATCGGCGGTGGAAGGCACGGTGATCGTCAGGATCATGTTTGAAGCGTTCAACACGTTGGTCGAGATGTTCGTATCGGAAACGAGGGTGTTGCCGACAACGATGCCGACTTTGGTCTTCTGTGTCGGATCGGTACCGGGGACGAAGCCGCTGCCGGTCAGAGTCACCTGGAAGGTCTGTCCGGCGGTAGCGGTCGGCAGACCTGCGGGGCTGATGCCAGTTACAGTTGCGCCGGCGGACTGCACGGTGATGTTGAAGGTTACGACGATGGTTGCTTTGGGCGTACCCCATGTCAGACTCACGGTTCCGGTGAGCACCTGACCGGGCTCAGCGGACGCGAACAGGACAGGATCGAAAGTAACGCCGATCTGACTGCCGAAGTTGTAAGCCAGGCCGGACTGCTGAGACGGGCTGACGATCGGCGCCAGAGTGCCGCCTGTGGTTACGGTATACGGAATAGGAGAATCGCTTGAAACGGCCGTGATAAACGGTGTCGGCAACGAACTTCCCTGAACCCAGTTGATGTTACGGGTGGTGCCCTCTGCGACTGTGAGCGACGCCGCTTTGTTCGTGATCAGAATAGTGATCGGAATGACGGCATCGGCCGAGCCGGAGACCGAAACCGCGACGTTAGCCGCGTAGGTTCCCGGAGGGAGCGTATCTGCCAGGGTCGTGGAGGAGAAGGTCAGGTTCCTCGGAGTGTTTCCGCTGGTCGAATCCACAGAGAGCCAGCTCGGGATCGTGCCTGTATTCACGCGGAAAAATGGAGCAGGGCTGTTGCTGGAGGTTAGCGCCACAGTCACCTTGCCCGGCGCTCCCGATCCCTTCACGTAGCTGAGAGAAGGAGCAGTGGGGCTGAAAGTGAGCGGGCTCGGTCCCACGATGTTCAACACCACGTTTATGGTCTTGAGGATCGTCGGCTCGGCTGTCACTTTCACGCTGATTGTGCCGCTGTGCGATGTTCCGGCTGCGAAGGCGCCGCAACCCGCTGCCGCCGAGAGAGTGAACGTCGAGGCGGTGGAACTTGCAGTGCCGCTACTCGCGCTGGCTGACACCCACGAGGTGGCGGATGTATCGATTGAGAACGGCACGGTCGTGCCGCCCAGGGTCGTTGACGTCACGGAGATCGTCTGCGCCTGACCAGGCGTGTAACTGCTGCCGACTTTGGTACAAGTCAGCGTTGTAAGCGCCGGCGTGGCGGTGAGGCCGACTGAACCAATCTGGACAGTCACCAGGACGTCAGTCGCCGTGCCGGCTTTGAAGTTGAAGGTGACCGAAGGGGGAAGACCGCTGCAGCTGTTCACGCTGGACGCCAGCGCAATGGTGTAAGTAAGACCAGCGGCCTGCGTGCTGGTATTCAGGACTGTAGCGCCCGGAGGCGTTACCTGAAGGGTGGACGGCAGCGTTCCGAGACCGACTGAAATCGAAGTACTTCCGGTGAGATTGGCGACCGGCTTTACCACTATCGTCGCCGTCGTCGAACTTCCGCCCGGATCGCAATTGATGCTGACGGGATTTGGGGTCGCCGTAAGCACGATTGCGGCCTGCATTGATCCCATGCAGGCGGTGAGCCCGAGCAGTGCGACGACCGCTCTGGAGCCTATTTTTCGTAAGACCGATGAGTCCATTAGCGGACCGTTTCCTTTATTCGTAGGTTTTCGCCGACGGCATCGGCCATACTGAGGCCGTTCTTCACGTCGCAGTTTTCATATCGGCGTCGAGCAGGAATTCTTTAGGCGACCGCCCGTATTTCTCTGAATTGCAATCGCCTGGCGGCGGGGGTATACGATAAATTCCCGAAAGCGAACGGCAATGAGAACGCGTATCCTTCTTTTGGGCTGCGCCAGCGCCGCAATCTTCGGCGTGCGGGCGGAATCGGCGCTTCCGGTCGATATCTCCGGATTTCAGGCTGGCGCAGTCACCCTGGAGCAGCGGCCTTCAGCCATTCAGCTCTGCTGGCCGGATGAGAAAAACCGGCGCTGGTGCGCCGATTTCGATACGAGCGGCCATCCCGAAGTAGTACGCGCCATTTCGCTCAATGGCGTGGAGATGATCACCGGCGGCCGGCCGGTCTATTGGATCGACACTGGCGTGCGGCGCGGCGGGTTCGATCAGTTTTTTGACTTCCCCGGCTCAGCGCCTGAGGGAATTCACCGATTCGAAGGCGTATTCGATCCGGCCGCAGTGACCGTACGTTCGCGGGGCGACCGGGCTGAGATCGAGTTTCGGGGCATGCGCGCCGGGCCGTTCACCGGTTCCATCGCGTACACGGTTTTTCCTGGCAGCCGGCTGATTCAGCAGGAAGCGGCGCTCTCGACGAATCAGGACAATACGGCGTATTTCTATGACGCGGGCTTCGATTATCAGCCTGCGTCCGAGCGGCGGCCCGGCAACAACATGGAGACGTTTGTCTCCTGGTATGAGCCGGGCGCGGGCGGCCATGTAAAAGAGATACGCTCGCCTGCCGTTTCAGAGCGGAACACAGTCGCCGTAAAGTATCGCGCGATCGCGGCGAAACTCGAGAAGGGCGGAATCGCCGTATTTCCGCCGCCGCATCAATATTTCTTCGCGCGCGATTACACGTCCAATATGGGCTACTCCTGGCATCGCGCCTGGCGGGGGCACGTCGGGCTCGGTATACGGCAGTATCCGGATGACAATAGCCCGTATTACCCCTGGATGAACGCGCCGCCCGGTACGGTCCAGCGGATGAGTCTGTTTCTTCTGCTCTCAGATGCGACGCCGGCGGCGGTTCTGGATGAAGCGGCTGGGTTCACGCGGCGCGATCATTTCGCGGCGATCGATGGGTATAAAGTGGTCGCGCCACACTGGCATTTTGCTTATACCGAACAAGCGGTGGCGCACGGATCGAAATGGACCCCGCCCTGGCTGCCCGTGCTCCGCGGGCTTGGCGTGAACGCGGTGATGATCATGGATTTTCACGGTGACCTGCACCCACAGGATCCCGGGCCTCTGCGGTTCAAAGAATTGCGCGAATATTACCAGGAGTGCGAAGCCCGTTCCGGGCAGGATTTTCTGATTATCCCAGGGGAGGAGGCCGACGTCTATTTCGGCGGCCACTGGGCGCTTGCATTTCCGAAACCGGTTTACTGGGCGATGAAGCGCGATGCCGGTGAATGGAAATCCGCAGACGCGACCTATGGCGATGTCTATCGCGTGCGGGATGCAGCCGAACTGTTGAAGCTGGTGCGAGCGGAAAACGGGTTCGTCTATGAAACGCATCCGCGGACGAAAGGCTCAACCGGTTTTCCCGATGCCATCCTGGACACGCCGTGGTTCGCCGATAATCACTATCGTGGCACGGGATGGAAACAAATGCCGTCCGACTTGTCTTCGCCACGCCTGGGCGAGCGCGCCTTCAAAGTCCACGACGATCTTGCGAATCGCGGCTTTCATAAGAAGCTGTTCGGGGAAGTCGACGTTTTTCAGCTCGACGACACGCATGAACTCTATGCGCACATGAATGTGAATTATGTCCGCATGCCGGCGCTGCCATCATGGCGCGACTACAGCCAGGTGCTCGATGCCCTGGGACGAGCGGACGGATTTGTCACGACGGGAGAGATTCTGCTGCCGCGGGTCGACTGGCAACCGGCGGGCGACACGGTGAGGGTGAACGCGTCTCTGCGCTGGACGTTTCCTTTGCGAATGGCGGAGATTGTGTGGGGCGACGGAAAGCAAACGCATCATCAGGAGATCGATCTTTCGAAGACCGGCCAGTATGGAGAGCGTTCGTTTACGTGGAGCGCCGCTGCGACGAACTGGAAATGGGCGCGGCTGGCGGTTTGGGACGTGGCGGATGATGGGGCGTTTACGAATGCGATATGGCGGAGCAGATGAGGGACTCGACGCACCGCGTGTTCAGTTTTTTTGGTTGTTCACGTAACGTGTACAATTTAGTTTTGTGAACAAGGCTCCGAGTAAGAGGACGAGGACCGCGGAGCAGAAAATCCTGGCTGCGGCCAGGGAGGCGCTCAAGCGAACTACCGGAATTCAGATTCGCATTCACGCGCCGGCAGCCGGACGGGACCAGGGCGCCGACGCTTCGCTCGAATTCCTGATTCATCAGCGTAAATACCGCTTTCGCGCAGAGATCAAAACTGCGGATCGGTTCGTAACGCCCGCTTTGATCAAGGCGCACGGCCACAAGTCGGGCAAGCCGACGCTGCTGGTAGCGCCTTTCATCACCCGCGAGATAGCCGAGCGGTGTCGTAAACTTCATTTGCCTTTCATTGACAACGCCGGCAATGCCTATCTGGAAGGACCGGGACTCCTTATCTATGTCGCTGGCCAGGCGAGGCCTGCCGACAGCCACGAGGGCGATTTTCGCGCTCTGAATTCCGCCGGTCTCCGGATTGTTTTCGCCCTCACATCTCAACCGGGGCTTATTCAGACCACGTACCGCGAGATTGCTGCGCGAGCAGGAGTCGCGCTGGGAACGGTTGGTCCCGTTATGAAGGACCTCGAGGCGCGAGGTTATGTGCGGTTTCAGAAGAGACCAGATCGAAAACTGCTCGATCCGGAACGGATGATTCAGGAATGGGTCACCCATTATCCGGTCACGCTTCGCCCCAAACTCAACCCGCGGCGATTCCAGGCCGACCCGGAGCGACTTCGCCAGATCGATCTCACGCAACAGAACGCATACTGGGGAGGCGAACCCGCGGCGGCAAAACTGACGCACTATCTGAAGCCGGAACGCTTCACAATTTACGCGCGCGGACCGATTGCCAGGCTGGCGGCGGCAGGCCGGATGCGCGCCGAAATAACCGGTAATGTGGAAATTCTGGATGCCTTCTGGAATTTTAAGCGAGACCGGGATTTGCCGGACGTGGTTCCCGCGGTGCTTGCGTATGCCGACCTCCTGGCGACCAATGATGGCCGAAACGCTGAAGCCGCCCGCATGATCCATGACCAACGAATTGCTCCCGCGCTCGGTATTACCAGATAAACCGGTAGATCCTTCGATCGTTCGCGTGCTGCGGACACTCGATCCGATCGCGCGGGAAGCGAATTGCGCGTACTTCATCGCCGGCGCAACGGCCAGGGATCTCATTCTGGTGAACATTCACGGTCTGCGCGCCGGCCGCGCGACTCGCGACATGGATTTTGGAATTGCGGTCGAAAGCTGGGATCGATTCGCGCTGCTGAAGGAGCGACTGGCGAAAACCGGCGATTTTGCCGCGGACCGGCGCGCGTTACAACGACTGACCTGGTCGGATCCAGGGACCAGGGTCTCTGTTCCCGTAGATCTGATCCCTTTCCGCGGCGTCGCTTCGGCCGACAGCACCATCGCATGGCCTCCTGGCCGCGACATCGTTATGAACGTAGCGGGTTTTGAGGAGGCATTGTCCTCATCACTCGCAGTTCAGATTGAAGCAGACCTGATTGTGCGGGTAGCGTCGCTTCCGGGGCTGATGCTGTTGAAGCTGCTCGCATGGGCCGACCGAAGGCTCGAAACCAATAAAGATGCCACGGACATATATCGGCTCCTCACGACGTGGGCCGATGCCGGAAACACGGACCGGCTCTATGAAGAAGAAATCGATTTGCTGGAGGCGGCGGGATTTGACATTCAGGTGGCCGGAGCGGAATTGTTGGGGCGCGACGTTGCCCTGGTCTGCTCATCCCCAGCGCTGGCTCTCGCGCGATCGGTGCTCGAACCGGAGCACAGCCTCGAACGGCTGGTTCATGACATGGTTCGAACATCAACGATAGCGGAGGCCCTGCCGTTCGTAGAGCGGCTGCTGAGTTCATTTCGCCGAGGACTTCTGCGGAATCTCTGACCTGTGGCGGCCCGCGTTAATTGATTCTGTGTGGGGATCGGTTGGTTGCGGGGGAAGGATTTGAACCTTCGACCTTTGGGTTATGAGCCCAACGAGCTACCAGACTGCTCCACCCCGCACTCATATCCTACCGTGCGGTCATCGAATCGTCAAATACGCGGAGTGGAAGTTGCGCGCTCACGCACGCCGGAAATCTTCGAGCGACGCCTCGCCCAGACACACACGTTCGGCTTCAAGAAAAGTGAGCGCGATGCCGTCCACGATTAGCTTCGTGTAGCCGTCATCCGCGCTCAACGCGACCGGGCCGAACTGGCTTTCGAGACACCGAACCAGCTGCTGCATATCGAGAGGACGCGGAATCTGATGCATGGGCCCGCGCCGATTATTTGTTCTGCTGGGCGCCCTCTTTTTCGCCAAGCAGCGGATCGTTGACAGTGGCGGGTTCCTGACCGCTGTGCTGGTGAATGCTCATGCTCTGGTCGGAGTAAAACGTGTGGGTACCCGAAGCGCCATACGCATCCGGCGTCACGGCCACTGAATAGCCGCTCTGCGCAGGCTGCAGATTGAACTTGAATCCACCTTTATCGCCGGATGCGAGGTCGCGATCGATGAGATCGGCGCCATTCGGGCCGGGAGCGCCGTTCGTCGGCGGGCCGAGCTGCGTCAGCGTGGTCGCATACTGGCCGTACTGCGAGTAATACTGCGCCTCCGCAGTGTGAATTGTCGATATTGCCTTCACCGCCGCCATCTCCTGCGCATAGCGTCTGGCGTTATTGAGCTTCGGTAGCGCAACCGCCAGAATAATCAGGATGATCGCGATCACGATCAGCAGCTCGATCAGAGAAAAACCGGCGGCGCGGCGGCGTTTCGGGTCCAGATACATCATTTCCTTCTAGGTTATGACGTTCGGGCCAGCCGTATCGTTGAGCCCTTTATGGGTCCGATTCCGCGTGTAGCCGCGCTTCGTTGATCAGCCGCAAACGCCGCAGAAATCGCTGGAGCAGATCGAGCCGTAGGGCGTTCGGTCCGTCCGAGAGAGCATGCGCGGGGTCGTCATGCACTTCGACAAAGATTCCCGACACGCCCACCGCCACAGCGGCTGAGGCCAGCGGTTCGATGAATTGCGGCTGCCCGCCCGAGGCCGATCCGATTCCCCCGGGCAATTGCACCGAATGCGTCGCGTCGAAGACCACCGGGCAGCCTGAATCCGCCATCACACGCAACCCGCGCATATCGACTACCAGATTGTTGTATCCAAAGCTCGAACCGCGCTCGGTCAGCACGACTTTGGTATTTCCCGTTGAGGCCACTTTCTCCGCCGCGTGGTGGAGGTCGTGCGGAGCAACGAACTGTCCTTTTTTTATGTTTACGATCGCGCCCGTCCGGCCCGCCTCGAGCAACAGATCGGTTTGCCGGCAGAGAAACGCCGGAATCTGCAGAATGTCGACCGCTTCCGCCGCCGGCGCAGCCTGGGCAGGTTCGTGAATATCGGTGAGGACCGAAAAACCGCGCCGGCGAATGCCCGCCAGAATACGGAGACCTTCTTTCAGCCCTGGTCCCCTGTAGCCGGGAAGGCTGGTCCGGTTGGCTTTGTCGAATGACGCCTTGAAAAAATACGCAAAACCATTCCCGGCCGCCACTGGCGCAATGGCGTCCACCATTCGATTCACATGCTCTTCCGATTCAATAACGCAAGGGCCGGCGATCAAAACCAGACGCGCCGGGTCGCGAAACGCTTGAAAATCCGGCATTTCCAACAGAGGCGCTATTGGCGCGCCGCGTCCGGCAACGCATGTCGGATCTCGAGCAGAGGCGCCATCTGTTCAGCGATCCTGCGTTCGCGATACTTGCAAGCCGCGCCTACAAATGACGTGAACAGCGGATGCGGTTCAAGCGGCTTCGATTTGAACTCGGGGTGAAACTGACAGCCGATGTAGTGCGGGTGATCTTCGATTTCGCAGATCTCCACATACGTGCCTTCGGGCGTCTCGCCGGTGATTCTCAGGCCGTGCGAAGTCAGGATGTCCTCGAACTCGCGATTGAACTCGTACCGGTGGCGGTGCCGCTCGCTGATCTCCGGCAACCCGTAAGCGCGATGCGCGAAGCTGCCCGGCCTGAGCACGCATCGCCATGCGCCAAGCCGCATGGTTCCACCCAATTCGTCCACGCCTTTCAATTCGCGCAGTTTATAGATCACGCGCTGCGGAGTCGCCGGATTGAACTCGGTGGAATTGGCTTCGGAAAGCCCGCACACGTTGCGCGCGAACTCGATTACCATCGTCTGCATTCCCAGACAGATGCCAAAATACGGCACGTTCCGCTCGCGGGCGAAACGAATGGCATTGATCATGCCTTCAATGCCGCGCTTTCCAAAACCGCCGGGTACCAGAATGCCGTCGAAGTCTTCCAGAATTCGCGAAGGCGGCGCGGTCTCGAGGCTCTCGGCTTCTATCCAGCGGATGTTCACCTTCACGTTGTGCGCAATGCCCCCGTGCAGCAGCGCTTCCTTCAGGCTCTTATACGAATCCTCGTACTCAACATACTTACCGACAAGGCCGATATCGATTTCGTCCTTCGGGTTACGCAGGCGATCGAGCATGGAGCGCCAGCGCTCCAAATCCCGTGGCGCGCTTGCATCCAGATTCAGATGGCGCAGGATGATTTCGTCTACCCGCTCATCGGCGAACACCAGCGGAATCTCGTACACTGATTCCACATCCTTCGCGGTAATCACCGCCTCCGGATCGACGTCGCAAAACAGGGCAATCTTGTCTTTCATATCCGGCGGAAGAAACCGTTCCGCGCGGCACAGCAGAATATCCGGCTGGATGCCAATTGCGCGCAGTTCCTTTACGCTGTGCTGCGTGGGCTTGGTCTTCAGTTCCTGCGCCGCGGCGATCCACGGAACCAGCGTCACGTGAATGAAAATGCAGTTTTCGCGGCCCGCCTCGTGGCGCACCTGGCGAATCGCCTCCAAAAAAGGCAGCGACTCGATATCGCCCACAGTGCCACCGATTTCACAGATCACCACGTCCACATCGTTCGCGAGCTTCGCGATCGCGGCTTTAATCTCGTTGGTTACGTGCGGAATTACCTGCACGGTTTTGCCGAGATAATCACCGCGGCGTTCGCGCTGGATGATCTGTTCGTAAATCCGGCCGCTCGTCAGGTTGTTGGCGCGCGTAAGTTTCGCGTGAGTGAAGCGCTCGTAATGCCCCAGATCGAGATCCGTCTCAGCGCCGTCATCGGTTACGAAGACCTCGCCGTGCTGAAACGGGCTCATGGTACCCGGATCCACATTTAAATAAGGATCGAATTTCTGCAGGTTGACTTTCAGTCCCCGGCTTTCCAGCAGGCACCCGATGGACGCCGCCGCGATGCCCTTACCCAGAGATGAAACCACGCCGCCAGTAACGAAGATGTGTTTAGCCACGAACTGCCCCCGCGGGAATGGGTTCGATATCACCGGCCCCACTATCACGGAAAGCGCCATCACCAGGACCACACGCGTCGCTCATCGCTTCGATCAGGGAATTCACCCGGTCGAGATCGGCCGGCGTATCCACGCCGAGCGATTCATAATCGGTCTCCACTACCCGAATACGAAATCCGTTCTCGAGCGCCCGAAGCTGTTCAAGACGCTCGGCCCGCTCGAGCGGCCCAACCGTCAGCCCCGGGTAGCGGAGCAGAAAATCGCGGCGATAGACGTAGAGGCCTGTGTGTTTATAGTGCGTAATATCCGAATGCGCCTCATCGCGGGGATACGGGATAGTCGAGCGCGAAAAATAAATCGCATTCTCAAACCGATCGGTCACCACCTTGACTACGTTCGGATCGGATATCTCCCGCGGATCTTCAATCCGTTTTTTCAGTGTTCCCATCTGGATGGCGCGCTCTTCAAGAAGCGGCAGGACCGCCGCATCGATTGCCGCCGGATCGATCAGCGGTTCATCGCCCTGAATATTGACCACAAGTTCCACATCCGGGTGTGACGATGCCACTTCGGCCACACGGTCCGTACCCGATTCGTGATCGTCGCGAGTCATTTGCACTCGCGCGCCGAACCGCCGCGCTTCCGCCTCGATCCGCTCATCATCCGTCGCGACGATCACCGAAGTCAGATAGCGCGACATCGAAACCCGCTCGTAAACGTGCTCGAGCATGGTGCGGGAATCGATTCGGGCCAGCGCTTTTCCAGGGAAACGAGAAGATGCGTACCGGGCGGGAATAACGCCAAGTATTTTGCGGGGCACACGCGATCTTACCACATGCGCCTTATGCTAGACTCCGAAGCAGAAAGGGAAGCAGAACCATGCGATCCCGCCTTATTATCATTGCTATAGCGCTCGCCGCCACGAGCGCCTTCGCCGGGGATTCCGAGGAACCACAGGTCAACATCACGCCGCGCGCGAAACCGACTGCGCCGGCTCCAGTGCTACCCAAAGCCAATATTCGGGTCGATACCAACGTCGTCCTCATTCCAGTAACTGTTACCGATCCGCTGAATCGCTTCGTTACGGGACTCGATCAGGAAGTGTTCCGTGTTTTCGAGGACAAGGTCGAACAAAAAGTGGTCTCGTTTGGGAGCGAAGATGCGCCGCTATCCGTCGGCATCGTCTTTGATACCAGCGGCAGCATGGGCTCGAAGCTGGAGAAATCCCGGCAAGCCGTAGCTGAATTCTTCAAAACCGCAAACCCGGAAGACGAAGCTTTCCTCGTTGAATTCAACGACCGCCCGGAACTGGTGACGCCAATCACGCACAGTCTCGAGGAGATCCAGAATCGCCTTACCTTCACTCAGTCCAAAGGACGGACCGCACTGCTCGATGGCATTTATCTCGCCCTGCATACGATGAAAAAAGCGCATAACCCCCGCAAGGCGCTCATCGTCATCTCCGATGGAGGCGACAACAGCAGCCGTTATACGGAGAGCGAAATTAAAAACCTGGTGAAGGAAGCAGACGTCCAAATCTATGCGATCGGCATTTATGAGCCGATGTCGTCGCGGGGCCGCACACCGGAGGAGCTTTCCGGACCAGGGCTTCTGACCGATATCTCCGAACCGACGGGGGGACGGCACTTCGTGGTCGACAATCTGGCGGACCTGCCGGACGTAGCGGCCAAGATCGGCGTCGAACTTCGAAATCAATATGTTCTGGGCTACAGCCCAACCAATCAGGCGCGAGACGGAAAGTACAGAAAGATCAGCGTCAAGCTGGTGCAACCGCGCGGGCTGCCTCAGTTGCACGCCTTCTGGCGGACCGGTTATTACGCGCCTACTCAGTGAGACTATTTTGAAAAAATACCTCCTTATCGGGGCGGCTTCGATGCTCGCCCCGTTTCTGTTATTAGGACAACAATCCACGAAGCCGATGGCGGTCACGCCGCCTCAGGCGAATTCGCAGGATTCCGGCAGCGCCGTATTCTCGAGCGAAACCCGTCTGGTGCCGCTGAACGTCACCGTGATGGACAAGAGCGGCCACCGCGTCACGAACCTGCCGCAGAGCGCGTTTACCGTACTCGAGAATGGCGTCCCGCAGCAAATCAAAATCTTCCGGCGGGAAGATGTACCTGTCTCGCTCGGACTGATTATCGATAACAGCGGCAGCATGCGAGACAAACGCCAGGGCGTGGAAGCCGCCGCTCTCGCCCTCGTAAAGGATTCGAATCCCCAGGATGAGGTATTCGTCGTGAATTTCAACGACGAAGCCTACCTCGATACCTGCCAGGGAAGCAGCTCAAACTGCTTCACCAACGACGTCAAGGTTATGCAGCAGGCGCTTACGCGCATCGATTCGCGCGGCGGCACGGCCATGCGAGATGCCATTCGCATGTCGATTGACGAATTGAAAAAGGGCAAACGCGACAAAAAAGTTCTGCTCGTCGTCACCGATGGCAACGACAACGCCAGCCTGATTTCAATCGAAAATCTGGTCCGTTCGGCTCAGCAAAATGATGTTCTGGTATACGCCATAGGACTGCTCAGCGAAGAAGACCGCAAGGAAGCGAAGAAGGCGAAACGGGCTGTTGACCTGCTGGTAGAAAGTACCGGCGGCCAGGCGTTCTATCCCAAAGACGTTTCCGAAGTAGATAAGATCGCGCATGAGGTCGCGCACGATATTCGCAACCAGTACACCATCGCTTACACGCCGGTGAACGAAGCTCTCGATGGAACCTATCGAACCATCAAGGTGCTGGTGAAAGGGCCGGGTAATCCGGTGGCGCGAACCCGCAGCGGCTACTACGCCTCGCCGGACGCCCGAACGATGAGCTCGAGACACTGACCGCTGGAAGCCACTTGTGATGAGCGAACTCCGCCTCGCCTGGCAACTGGCCAAAGGTTACCGGCTTCGACCGTGGGCGAGTCCTTATCTCAGGTGGCGTATCGAGACCTGGGCAGGCGTTCCAGCCGAATCCGTACAACGGGAAAGTTTTCTGCGGTTCGTGTGGACCCACCGCGCAGACCTGCTGCGCTATCTGAGATGGGCATCACGCAATCGGACCGCGCACAAACGGAAGTTAAAATAGAAAAAGGCGAGTTCCTCCGCTCGCCCTTTTTCCGGCAATCGTGTGGATTCGCCGCAATCGCGGTCTTGATCAGCGGCCGGTCGGAGGATTTGTGGTGCCGCCGCCGCTGCCAGTATTGCCAGCTCCCTGGGTCGAACCGGAAGTTGCGTCGCTGTTGCCTTTGTTCTTTTTGTTCTTCCTGCCCTTTTTCGCGGGCGCTGAACTGGCATCGCTGTTGCCCTGGCTCTGGGCCGATTGATCAGAACTCGACCCGGCCTGCGCCGAAGAGCCCGCCTGGCCAAAGGTGAAAGGCGTTAGTGAAAGGGCCAGACCGAGGCAAAGAATGGTTTTTTTCATGTGGTCTCCGTGCGGGCTTTCCACGTCGAGCCCGCTGCCCTTATGATGGTCAGTCGGCGAAGTGAGGGCGATAGCTTTCGAGGGCTATAGGAATCAGGCCGGGTGAATTGTGACACTCAGAGTCGTGACGCTAGTCACGCGATTCGAGTGACCAAAGTACGGAGTAACGCAGCCATGCAAGCCGAAATCACTCAGGGAAGCATCACGCGCGTCCTTGTGGCGGGCTTCTTTCTGGTGATCCTTCTTCTTACGATCGGCGGCGGCATCGCGCTGAAGAATGTTTTTGCGATTCAACAGACCTCGATGGCGCTGGTGAAGCACCTGAAAACCACAGAGGATCTGATTGGGAATCTTCCGGGCGAGCAGCAGGCCCTGAGCCGGATCTATTACACGCTTACTGGCGACCCGGATACGGCTGACGCTGCGAGCATCTCGGCCCGTCTGGATCAGGCGATCAAGGAGATCGACGAGATTGAAAAGGGAGTCGATGCGAGCGAAAAGGCCCGCGTGCCGCTTTGGCGCGATCTACAAGTCGATGCCCTCGCTTTCTCGCGGGAAGCAAAACGCCTGATGGCCCAGGGTAAGTGGACGCTGAGCGCCGAACGCGATCTGTTTCGTCACCACGAGCATCTGATCAACACTATCTCCTCGCTTGTGGGAATAGGCTTCCAGGATGTACGGGGCTACGAAAATGACATCAGTCGCCGCTCGGTCGAATTGCATCAGGCCTCGCTTGCGCTGCTTGGCGTTTCCGTCGCGCTTGCGCTCGTGTGCAGCATCGTCACGGTCGGGATGACGCGAGAACTCTTCCGCAACATGGCCTGGCAGGAGGGTGAACTCACGCGCGTTTCCTGGCAAATGCTGTCGGACCAGGAGTCGATTGCGCGTCGCTTTTCTCACGAGTTACACGATGAGCTTGGCCAGACCCTGGCCGCCTTGCGCGCCAACCTCGGCGCGATGTCGCAGGCTTCCGCCGGAGCGCCCTCGCGCCGTCTTGAGGACAGCCTGAATCTTACCGATGATGCGATTCGGAATGTGCGCCAGCTTTCTCAACTTCTGCGTCCCATGATTTTGGACGATTTCGGACTGGATGCGGGACTGAACTGGCTTTGCGAGGGGTTCACCGAGCGAACAGGGATCGCGGTGGAGTACGATTCAAATTTGCATTCGCGCCTGCCCGATGCAACGGAAACTCATCTGTTCCGCATCGCACAGGAAGCCCTCACGAATGTCGCAAGGCACTCCGGGGCCACAAAAGTGCGCGTTAACCTGAAAGCCGCTGGCGGACGCATCCGCCTCAGCATTCAGGATAACGGCAGGGGCATCCAGGAGCCGCGCGCCGGATCCCACAGTCTGGGAATGACCGGAATGCGCGCGCGCGCCCGGGTTGCGGGCGGCGTCTTCCGTGTGGAGTCGCCAAAAGAGGGGGGGTTAAGGGTCGAGGCGGAGATTCCGCTTCCCGAAGAAACAGCAGTAAGAGAGGAACATGAATCGCATTCGCATATTGCTGGCTGATGATCATACGGTTGTCCGTCAGGGCTTTCGAGCCATTCTCGAACAACAACCGGACATGCAGATTGTGGGCGAAGCAGGCAACGGCCGTGAAGTGATGTCGCTCGCCCAGGAAACCACGCCAGACGTCATCGTCATGGATGTCGCCATGCCCGAATTGAACGGTATGGAAGCCACGCGCCGGCTCTCCACTTCACTGCCCAACACGCGCGTACTCGCGCTCAGCATGCACAAGGATTCGGTCTATGTCCGCGAGATGTTAAAAGCGGGCGCGAGAGGTTATCTGCTGAAGGATTCAGTCGATCAGGACCTGCTCGAGGCCGTCCGCGCAATCGCTCGCGGCGGCGCTTACATCAGCCCGGCTGTGCAGCCGGCTCTCATGTCGCCGTATCGCATCCAGGGCTCGACTCCGCTCGATCTGCTCACCAGCCGCGAGCGCGAAGTGCTCCAGTTGATCGCCGAGGGTAAAACCAACAAGGAAGTAGCGGCTGTACTGAACATCAGCGTCTTCACGGTGGATGCCCACCGCGGAAGAATCATGGAAAAACTCAACGTGCACAACGTGAATGAGCTGGTTCGCTTCGCGGTCCGAAACGGCCTCGTTGACTAGCAGTGTTACTATTTGCGGGTCGGACTCGCGCCGGGGCGCGGTACCGTGATCTGGAACGGCCCGTTGTCATCCACAATCTGATATCCCGGTGGGGGCTGGAAAAGCGATGGATCCGGCTCCGCCAGGCTTACGTTTTTCAGAGCGGTCGTGGTTTCGCCGTGTCGCGGGTCGTTATTCTTCATGAGGACCGTCGTCCCGAGCTGATCTGAGAACCAGTTCTCGAAAACCACAACAATCGGCCTGTCGTTACCGACGGAATCTACTGGCCATGTCTGCGTCGTGCGATGCCCGCGCGCATTCACGCCTTCGATCATCTGCATGCCGAGATCTTCTGAATGCATCTCCGGACGTGGCGCGTCGCCCGCACCGCCCGGTGGAACTACGCGCGGAAGCGGCATCGGCATTACCTGGGCGGTGGGTACTGGCCCCGGAACGCTGAAGACCTGGGTATTGAACCACTGAAGCGTGCCGGCGCCCGGAGCACCGGTGCTCACGGTTTTTGGCATTGGCTCGGCAGGCTGAACCACTATCCGGTGAGCAATCTTGTTTTGATCGTCCAGGGTGTATTCGTACCCGCCCACCACGTCCACAATACGCACTATCTTCGCGCCATCGCTCATTGAGGGGCCGAACGCCGGCATCTCCGTTCGGGTGCGCCCGGCCGAATCGCGATACATGATCATGGTGCGTTGATTCTGGCGGATGTGTGTCCCGTCCGCGAGCGTCTGCACAGTGTCAGTAACCTGCTCCGCCGAATACGGCACTCCCGTTACGGCCGGGCCAATTCGCCGTGGACCGGATCCGCTGTAATTGATGGTCATCGTGCCGGCCTGCGGCCGTTGCGCCGAAAGAACTGCCTGCGCCACGCCGGTCTCCTGTCCAAGCCCTGACGCTGCAAGGAACGATGCACACAGAACAGTAAGGCTGAAAATCAGGCTGTGCCGCACGTACTTACCTCCTTCACAATTATCTCCGTAAACGGGGGATTGGAAATAAATTCTGCCGCAGCCCCGTGCGGGTGAGAAAAAACGGCGCGCCGGAAGGCTCCCGGGCCGTCCGAATCGGAGCAAAAATCGCCAAATACGGGCCTTTCGCGTTTGGCCGCCTGCTTGCTAATCCATGGGCAGTTGAAGTGGCGCGAACCGGCGGTTTGCACCGGGACTCCTAGCGGACGACCGGTACTCCGCCGGTTTTATACGTCATTATTCCTCTACAAACGGCGAGAGCCGGGCTCGCGCGGAACGGCAAAAACCGTTTCCTGCAACGATCCCGGCTTTTTTCTGTATCGAGCCCTGGGCTGCCTACTCCTGCGGCGGTTGCCGATGGAACCCGGGGCCCCCGCCGGCTCCGAACCTCCCGCGGCCTGTCTTGATCGTGTAATTCGAAGGCACCTGGAACAAGCTGGCATCGGGCTCGGCCGTCGCGATATTGGTCACCTCCATGTCGGTGTTTCCGAAGCGCGGATCGGACGTCTGAATCGAAACCGGAACCTTCAGGTCCGTCGCGATCCACGATGCGCGCGTGATGGTGATCGGGGCAGCATTGCCGATCGCTCCGGCCGCGATCGTCTCCGTTACCTGCTTACCCGTTGCGGCAACCCCGTTCACCGATCTGGACCCGAGGTCCGTAGTCGTGACCGTCACCCCAGGCCTCTGCGGAGGGGCAGGCCGCATGGCGTCGGCTGACGTCGTTCCCGTGCGCGGCTTCGGCAACGGCAGTTGCATCGCAGTCAGCGTTGCGGAATTCAGTATGTACCGGTTGCCGGATACCGGATCCGCAATGACAATCTCGGTAAACGGGTTCCTGCTCGATCCAGGCGGCGGAGTGATCGCGGTTTCCGTGCGCGTCCGCCCCTGGCTGTCCCGAAAGACCTGGGTCACGTTCTGGTGCGTGATCGTGTTTCCGTTGGCTAGCGTCTGAACCGTCGAAACAGTCTCCGTCGCCGAGTATGGAGCCCCGGTTACAACCGTATGTCCCAGGCCTGGACGCATACCAAAACCCCGCCCAGGCGGTCCGAAGCCCGGCCCTGGCCGCGGACCCTGCGCAAGCAGCGCTGCGCCGCTCAAAAGCGGCACAAAAAGCAGAATCGTCTTGTTCGTCATTCTTCTCCCCGCGAGTTAGAAATCGGAGCCGTCCGGATGGTCGCCACGCTCAAGCCGAATTGCGCGAGGTAATCCGTCCTCCCCTACGACCACATCGGCGTGAATGGTGCCGTTTCCATTCAACGTCATCATGGCCGCATCGATGCTCACACCCAGAGTTGTCAGAGCCGCAGGATAAAGTTCCGCGTGCATCACGCTCAGCCGCTCTCCGGGATCCGGCGGTGGCATATATGGAACCGCGAGATAACCGTCATCCTGCGCGTAGTAAGCATCTGTCGCGACCTCATAACTCCAGGAGTTCGAGGTAAGCCAGGCTCCCGCTGCCGGAGATGCCTGATGCGACGCCGGCGCCAGCGACGGCGCGTGCAGCGTCGCCAGAACGATCAGGAGGCCCGCCGCAGCTGCAAGACCGATGCCCCACGCCGGATGCACCAGCCTCCAGTGCCGCGCAGAGAACTGGCGCATCAGATCCGCGCGTGACGCGGCGCTCGATCGGCGAACGGAACACATCAGCCGCATGCGCCGCAGATGTGAGGCGAGTTCGCATTCCATTTCCCAGCGTTCACAGCATGCATGGCACGTCGCGAGATGCCCGTTGAGCGCAGCGCCGGGCTCGAGGCGGCCCCTTGCGCCTTCCACGATCTCCGGAATCGCTTCTCTGCATTCCATATGTCTAATTCACTCCTGCCGTGGCCGGCGACCGCCAGCGCCTGAGCCTGTGCGCGAGCAGCGCCCGCGCACGATGCAGCCGCGAACGCACGGTGCCGACGGGACACCCGATTAACTCCGCCGCATCCTCATAACTGCGTTCTTCGAGATCGCAAAGGACCACCACCTCGCGATACCGCAAAGGCAAATCGTGCACGGCGCTTCGCACCATGCTCGAGGCTTCCGAGCTGATGATTCCGCCCAGAATATCGTGTTCCACCGCTTGATCTACGGGCTCTTCGACGTGGCTCTTGCGCAGCGCCGCCCGCACCAGATTTCGCGCCACGCCGAACATCCAGCCTTCGAGCGATCCGCGCTGATCGTCGAAATTTGTTCGGGCATTCATCAATTGCACGAATACGTCGTGGGCCACCTCTTCGGCGATTGTTTCGCTGCCGGACATGCAAAGCGCGTAGCGGTAGAGTCCGGGCTCCCGCCTTTCGTATAGATCGGCGAACGCCTGCTGATGGCCTTTGCGCATCAACCTGAACAACTCTTCATCGCTCTGCTGCATCCTGGACGGCATTTCGTTTTGTAAATCGACGCGGGAAAGTTCCCGCCGCTGCGTAAACGTCCGTAAGATTTCTAATGCCGCAGAGTAGCGATATCCCCCCGCAATTCCGCCGCGTTCGGCGCATCCGGGTGAACTTTCAGATATTCCTCCAGATCGGCCGCCGCTTCAACCCGCCGGTTCTGGCGAATGTGAATCTGGGCCAGCACCAGCTGCGGATGCGAGAAATGCGCCCGGTCGAGCTCACACGCTCGGCGCAGATATTTTTCCGCCTCGCCGTCCTTGCCCAGCTCAAAATACGTGATCCCGAGCTGCGAATTTCCCAGCGCGTCGTTCGGCCGCAGCAGTACGGCATGCTGGTTGTACTCGCGCGCTTGTTCGAAACGGTTGAGGTTGATCAACACCCCGCCCATATTCACGAGGGGCTCATAGGCCCGCGGATTCGCCGCGAGCGCCTTTTCGAAACATGTGGCCGCACGCTCGAAATCGCCGGTCTGGTACGCAATTGTCCCCAGGTTGTTCCATGCCTCGGAAAATCCCGGCGCAATTTCCACCGAGCGTTCGAGGTGCTCCTGCGCCCCTTTCGCATCGCGCCGCGCCAGGGATTTCTGCGCCTCCCGGTACTCTCGCCATGCCCGGTCCGGAATCGCCAGCTCCGGCGCAGCGATACTATGTCGCCGCTCGAGATCCACTTTTTGCGCCGAGGGAATCCGAATCCTCACAAGGATCCGACCCTTCGCATCCGCTGTCTGCGGCCCGGCTTCCACCGTCATCCGCGCTTCACCCTCGCCAGGCGCCATGGCGACAAGAGTATACGTTCCCCCGCGGAGCCGCGCAAAATGGAAATGTCCGGAGCGGTCCGCGAGCATCGCTTGTGCAAACGGCTCAGTCGCTCCAAAGATCGAGATCGACGCCTCGACCTTTGGCTCGACCGAGCCGGCGATCTCAAACAGCCGCTCGCCATTCCCGGCCGCAAGAGCCGAAGACACCCCGATTGATACCAGAAATACGCAGCGAAGCACGCCACAACGCCCGGATTCGACGACGCCGCTTCGTCCAAATTTATTGGCGCCGCCTGGCTCCGGGCCTCCAGTCGAGCATTTTACGTCCAAACCAGCCCGCGGCTACGGCCGCGGCGATCAGCAATATGGTCACTATCCACAACCCGTGCAGGAGGCAATAGACCAGTCCACCGGCGATCGCGATCAGGAGCAGACACCCACAGCCGCACATCCAACCAGCGTGGCACACGGGTGCGCGGGCCGCTGGTTCAGACCTTCAGCTTCTTCAAATACGCCACGCTTTCGAGCGTGGTGTCCCAGTCCTGTTCCACGAAATAATTCTTCAGGCCGCCCGTCTTCGCCGCGGCGAAAATCGCCCGCCAGTCGAGGCTGTCTTTTCCCACCGGAACATTCGTGGGTGTCGCACGGTTTCCTTCCGGGGCCGGGGCGTTCAGATCCACGCCCTGCACGTGCATGGAGATGAATCGCCCGGGGTACTTTTTGAAATACATCACCGGATCGCCCACCGCTCTCATGGCGGTCATCTGGAACTGCATTTTCACCAGCTTCGGATCAAGCAACTCGAGCAGCACCTGGTAGGTCACGCGCCCGTCGCCTTCCACCTTCGCCGATTCAAACCCCTCATCGTGCAGTACTTGCTGAATCCCCGCCTTTGCCGCTTCCGCCGCGATCTTGTTGTACTCCGCTGCCGCAGCCTTCACCGTGTCCATCGTCGTCATGCCATTCTGCATCGGCCCCGCGAGACTCGCGGTCGCCATCTGCGTCATGCCGATGTCTTTGGCCCACGCGATCATCTCCTCCTGCCGTGTCCGCAGCGCTTTCATGCCGCAGTGCGCACTCGGGCAAATGAGGCCGTGGTCGTCCAGAATCTTCTTTACCTGCTTGCCATCGGCGAGGCTCGCGAACTCCGCATATGTCGGCGTACACAGCTCGATGCTGCGGATGCCCACCTTCGCCATATCCGCGCACAAGCCAGCGAAATCGCCGTCTTTGATTCTTTTCCGGTGGGGGTAAGTTTGGCTGCCGATCGGCAATCCGAGAGGATTCGCCGATACGGAAGCTGCCGTGCCGATGCTCAATGCCGTAGTCCCCAGGAACTCTCGTCTCGAAATCGTGCTCATTGCTTTCTCCCGCTCTTCACTTTGCCCCGGACGGAGTATTGGACGACGTGTAGTAGTCGTATGTGAATGTCCAGTCAAACTCCTTGCCGGGTTCGATCGAAAGATTGATATAAGGTTCCACCGCGACAACCGAGCGAATCGACCACAATGCCGCCTGAGACATCGCCTTATCCGCCTGCACACGCATTCCCGCGCCCGCAGCGGCGTTGTCAATGTGAAAATCGTAATCCTTCGCGTTGTCGCTGAATCCCTGAATCGGCATCGCGACCGTATCCTTCCCTTCGAGCGTCTTCACATACGCGATCTTCGTACCTTCCACCTTCGCCAGATCCGCTTTCGGCGGACGCTTCGTCTGGATCTCGAATGGAAAAGTGATCGTATATCCCGGTCCCGGAGCCTTCTGGTCCAGAACCAGGAAATTGTGGTTGTAGACGTTCGCAGCCAGCGGGTGCGTCCCGGTATTCTTCAGCCGGTGCTCCAGAATCATTTGCGGCTTGTCCTTCACGAGGCGCACTGTCTTCCGGTAAACGTATGCGTACCCGTTCGGCGCTTTCAGTTCCTGAATGAATTCGACATGATCCGACCCGCGATGGATCGTCCACTTGCCAGGATCGACCACCTCGTACAGCCGGTAATGATCGTACGGCTTGTCATCCGGCTTTCGCAAAACGCCGATTCCGATTTTGATGAACGTGCCGCCGGCCGATGCCTCGTCATAGCCGAGAGGCGAATACTCTTCCACCGGCCCCGTAATTGCGCTGCACGGCCCAGCGATAATGTCCGGCCCTTCGTAGATGAAATCGCGCACGTCATCCCGCCGCCCCTGATACCAGGGGCCGTAGTAATCGTGACCCTGATATTGCAGGCTGTAAATTACGCCGGACCAATCGAAGCGCGTCCCGCGATAATATCCGGTCTTCGCGTCGGGAAGATAAAGCTGAGCCTTGATCTGGCGGCTTGAGATTGCGGTTTGTGGCGAATCAGCGGCGGTCATAATTAGTGGAACGCAGGAGAGCAGAAGCGCGACTGCGACGTTCTTCATGCCATCGATCATATCCGCTCCATATTCGCGCTATACTGTTGCGCCGTGAACCCCCGTTTCGCGCTGATTCTGCTTTTTGCGATTTTCCTGTACTCGGGCGCGGCCATCGCGGCTCCCGTTCCGCTGCAGCCGCTGGCGCAACAAGTGCGGCAACTCCAGGACGCCCTGAGCTATCTGGGGCAGCCTTTAACTCCCGCCCAGGACAAGGAAATCAACGCCGCCATCGCGAAGCCGGACGAAGCCGCCGCGGTCGCTTCGCTCGAACCCGTACTCGACCGGCTCGCGCTCGTCACCGTCACCATCAACGCCGAAAGCCGCGTCAAGGTTGAGCAGGGCGCCGCAAAACCCGAACTGGTCGAAGGCGGCACGCGATTGTTTCTGGTCAAGATCATCAACGACGGAAACGTCACCGCCGCGCTGAACGTGGTCAGCCCGAGCAGCGGCAACGTATATATCCAGTCGAACGGAAACCCGAAACCCGCCATTACTCTCACGCCACGCGAATCCGCGGAGCGCTGGGCCGATATTTCGCT